>Ga0209488_10000520_pt1 | contig 32760 bp, 29 predicted proteins | sample Rivendell_Oct201_8_FD_188349 | JGI IMG/M metagenome (GOLD analysis project Ga0209488, IMG submission 188349) | Vadose zone soil microbial communities from the Eel River Critical Zone Observatory, Northern California, USA -... | ecosystem: Environmental > Terrestrial > Soil > Vadose zone >...
GCGATGATCTCCTCAGCGGTGCCGACGGCCCGGATCTTTGCCTTGGACAGCAATGCGATCCGGTCGGCGACGCGGAACGCGCCGCGTACATCGTGCGTCACGACGACGCTCGTAACCCCGATCTCATCCTGCAACCGCTCGATCAGCGAATCGATGACGTCGGCGTTCACGGGATCGAGGCCGGAGGTCGGCTCGTCGTAGAGCAAATATGTCGGTTTTCCCGCGATCGCACGCGAGATGCCCACGCGCTTACGCATGCCTCCGGAAAGCTCTGACGGAAATTTGCGGCCGACATCCTCGTTGAGGTTTACGAGCCGCAGGCATTCCTTCACCCGGTTGATGCAGTAGTCCTTGTCGGCATAGAGCTGCTCGTCCGTGATGCCGAGGCGGATGTTCTCGAACACGTCCATCGAGTCGAACAACGCGCCGTTTTGGAAGACGTAGCCGATCCGGCTGCGCAGCTTGGCCAGCTCCTTGCGGCCCAGCATCGGCACCAGCTGCCCATCGACCCACACCTCGCCGGAATCGGGCTTGATCAGGCCAATGATGTGCTTGAGCAGCACGCTCTTGCCGACGCCCGAAGGACCGAGCAACGCCACCGTCTCGCCCTCGGCGACGAAGAAGTCCACGCCGTCGAGCACGACGTTGTCCACGAAGCGCTTCGAGACCTTCTTGAGCTCGATACTCACTTCGCGGTCCCCAGGATCAGCTTCGTGAGAATCGTGTCGAGCATAAGTACCGTGACGGATGCCGCCACCACCGCTTGCGTCGTCGCCCGGCCGACCCCCTCAGCGCCCTGCTGGGTATTGAAGCCGATATAGCAGGGAATGATCGTCACCGCTCCCGCAAACGCGAACGACTTGATGAGCGAGTAGTACAAGTCGAGCGGCCTGAAGAAGTACCGCGCGCCGAACTCGAAATCCGCGTAAGTCAGGCCGAGCGACGACTGGGCGGTGATGTACCCCACCGCGACGCCGAAGGCGTTCGCCAGCATCACCAGCGCCGGTATCGCGATCAAGCCAGCCAGGATCCGGGGCAGGAGCAGATGGGTCACCGGCGAGCGGCCCAAGCTCTCGAGCGCGTCGATCTGCTCGGTCACGCGCATGCTGCCCAGCTCGGCGGCGTAGCGGGCGCCGATCCGGCCGGCCAAGATGAGTCCCGTTAAAACGGGACCGAGCTCGAGGATCATCGATTCGGAGATGATGCCCCCAGCCACGTACAGGGGAAGCTGGCCGGTAAACTGGTACCCGGCCTGGAGGCTGGTGACGGCGCCGGCGAACCCGGCGACCAGCAGCACGATGAAGAGGCTGCCGTACCCGACCGCCATGGTCTGTTCCATCATGCGGGGGAACCAGACGCGCCATTCCAGGATCCCGCGCACCAGGTCGAGGATCATAAAAAAGAAGCGACCCGCGTGGCTGGCGCTCCGTAAGGACCACCGCCCGACATATCGCCGCAGGTCGAGGGCGGCAGTGAAGGCTCTCATTGGCCTGTATCTTGTGTGGCTATGAGCTTCACGCGCAAGCTGTTAGCCTGGTACAAGCGCCACGCACGCGTCCTTCCGTGGCGCGAGACGCGCAATCCCTATGCCATCCTCGTTTCTGAGTTCATGCTGCAGCAGACCCAGGTCAGCCGTGTTTTGGAGTATTTCCCTCGCTTCATGGCCCGCTTTCCGACCATCGGATCACTCGCCGGCGCAGGGCCCAAAGCCGTGATGGAACAGTGGGATGGCCTCGGCTACTATGCGCGCGCCCGCAACCTGCATCGCCTCGCCCGCGAGGTTACACGACTCCACGACGGCAGGTTACCCGACACGCCGGAGGAATTGCGGACCCTGCCCGGTGTCGGACAGTACACAGCGGGCGCGGTGGCGTGCTTCGCCTATGAAAAGCCGGTGCCGACGGTCGATACGAACGTCCGCCGGGTGCTGACTCGGGTGTTCGGGAATGCGAAAGTGGAAATGCGAAATGCGGAATTGTGGAAGGTGGCGTCGAGACTCGTCCCGAAGGACGGTCCACGGGCTTGGAGATTCAATCAGGCGCTGATGGAGCTCGGCGCGCTGGTTTGCAAAGCGCGAAGCCCGTTGTGCCCCGAATGTCCGGTCAGGAGCGACTGTCGAGCAGTTCGCTCAGGGATCCGAATTCATAACCGGAGGCCCGCGCGTCCTCGATGATTCCCGGGAGCGCGCCCGCCGTCTGCATCCTGTCCCCTTCTGGATCGTAGCCATCGCCGTCGTGCAGTAAGACGATCGCTCCCGGCCGGAGTCGCTTACGCACTCGGCGGCGAATCTCTTCGACCCCGGGCCGCGCGGTGTCGAACACTCCGAAGGTCCACCCGAAGACCGTGTAACCCAGCTCGCGGGCAGCTCTGCGCAAAAACGGGCTGCGGTAACCGTGCGGCGCACGAAAGGCCCGCGGCGTCAGACCGGTTGTCCACTCGATGGCGCGATGCGCCACTTCGAGCTGATGCCGCAACCGCCGGCGGCTCGCGAAATGCAGCTTCACGTGGTTCTGGGTGTGGTTGCCCACCACGTGGCCTTCGCTCACCACGCGCCGGGCCACAGCAGGAAAGCGCCGCACATGGTCGCCGACCATGAAGAACGAGGCCGGCACCTTTGAACCGGCGAGCGTGTCGAGAATCGCGGGCGTCGCACGCTCGTTCGGGCCGTCATCGAACGTCAGATAGATTCGGGGCTTCCTGGGACCTCGCTCCACTGAAGGCCCGAAGATCAAATCGAAGCCCATCATCCCGTCACCCGCCTGTACACCGCCAGCACGCGCTGCGCCACGAGCGGCCACGCGTGCCGCTCCGCGACGCGCCGGCCTTCCTGCGCCATCACCTCGCGGCGCCCGGTATCCTCGATCAGGGTGCTCACCGCTTCTGCCCACGCGTCCGGGTCGCCGGGCGGGGCGAATACCGCATGCGACGGGCCGGCGAGATCACGGAAGGCAGGAATATCGGAGACGAGGAGTGGTGTGCCGCATGCCATCGCTTCGAGCAGCGTCACGCCGAACGATGCCCGCGTGGTCGGACAGAGGTAGACGTCGGCGCTGCGATAATGCGCGGGGCGGCCGCCGTTCGCGTAGCCTGCGAACTCCACAGACGGTCCGAGCCGGCGTGCCGCGCGCTCCATACGCGAGCGCCACGGTCCGTCTCCGACGACCGTGAGTCGCGCGCCGGGATACTGCTCGAGGATGCGCGGCATCGCGACGAGCACCGTTCTCAGGTCGTTGCGCGGTTCGATCCGCCCGAGCCACAACAGCCGCGGGCGGCGCCGCTCGAGCCGTGCGGCGCCGCGCCCAAGGCCCGGACGGAAGAATGTCGTATCCACCCCGTTCGGAATGATCTCCCAAGGCGCCGTGAAATAGCGTGACATCGCCGCTTGCGCGGCGCCGCTCACGGCGATGGTGGCAGCGTGGCGGTCGAGCATCCGCTGGAACGGCCGGCGGAGCAGTCGCAGACCGATCGAGCGAGGGAACCAGGTGTGGAAGGTGGCGACGACGGGAATGCCGACCCGCCAGGCTGCGCGCGGCGCGACGATGCCGAGCGTGGGGTTCAACCCGCCATGGACATGCACGACGTCGAAACGCTCCGCGCGGAACAGCTCCTCGAACTTTGCGGTCAGACCCCAACCGACGGTGATCCGCGCCACGCCGCCGTTCGCGTAGATCACGAGGCTGGTCCCGATCCGCCGCACATCGGCGTGCTGGACCGGCTCGCCGCTCCCCGCTCCCCGCTCCTTCATTTTGGATGTGACGATGGTCGTGTGGTGGCCGAGGCTGTCGAGCTCGCGCGCCAGGTGGTGCACGTGTTCGGGCACCCCGCCGAGCTGCGGGTAGTAGTCTTCGGCGACCAGGGCGATCCGCAATGGACTCATCGCGCCCGCCGGTCCAAGTGTTCGACCGCCGACACGACCGCCCCGGGTCGCTCTTCCTGGAGGTAGTGGCCGGCGCCTTGCTGGCTGTCCACCTCGAACGACACGATGGAGCGTGTCATGAGTGCGACTTCCTGCGCCGGCACGTCGCCGTCGTGATGTGCGGTGCCGACAACCAGGGTAACCGGGCAGGCGATCTCGCCGAGGCGCGGTTCGAGCTTCGCGGGCTCGCGCGCTCGCGACATCGCCAGGAAAATCTTGAGTGTCGCGTCGAAATCGCGCGCTTCCCCGAGCGTGTAGCCCGTGACGATGCCGTCCGTCACCCACGATCGGTCGCCCGAAGAATCGAGCAGCATGCCGCGAATCTTGCGCCGCACGAGGTTGATCCCGCCGAGCAGCTTCACCCACGGGAGATAGCGCATGGCGCTGCGAAAGGTCGGCGTCGTCGCTTCTTCGGTCGGTCCGCCTTCGAGCGAGACGATCCCGCGCACGAGGTCTGGTCTATCGATCGCGAGTCGGAAGGCGATCGCCGCGCCCAGCGAGTGCGCGAGCACCAGCATCGGCTTCGAGCCCAGGGAATCGAGGACCGCGGCGATGCGGCGCGATTGCGCCGCGAGCGAATAGTCGGCCTTGAGAGGGCGGCTCGAGAAGCCGGTGCCGAGCGGCTCAATGACGATCGGGCGATACCCTTGCGCGGCGAGCAGGGGGACGACTTTGCGAAACGTAAACGACGCGCCGAACAGTCCCGGAATGACGGCGACAGGTTTGCCCGTGCCGGGCCACGCCTCGACGTGGACCGTTTCCGCCGGCGCGACGACGACGTACGGGTGCTGGAATGCCAGCACTACGGCGTCCCGATGCGCGCGGCGCGCGAGGCGACGGTGTTCAGGTCGCCGCCGAGTGCATCCATGTCGCGTTGAAAACGGCAGTCGATGACGAGCAGCCCGACCACGTACGCCGCCAGGTTCACGATGAAGATGATCGAGAAAATGAGCGGGTACGGGATCCAGATCCCGAAGTACAGGGCAAAGCGCTTCACGCCCGGATCGAGCTTGGAGCGATCGACGATCGTCGTGAGCAACAGCACGGCGACGGACGCGAGCAGCGCGAGCCGCAGCGGTACGAACCCGCCGACTGCGCAGCCGAGGAAAATCGCGATCTCGGACGCGCGATCGAGCCAGGTGTCGAGCCGGTGACCGGCCTTGGACACGAGACCGAATTGGCGCGCGATCCCGCCGTCGAGGGCATCGAGAATCTGTCCGATCCCCATGAGCACGAGCGCCGGGACGACACGACCGCTCGCGAACACGACAGCGGCCGCCGCGCTCACCCAGAACGCGGCCCACGTCACCTGAGCGGGCGAGAGCCCGAGGGTGACGTGCATGAACCGCAGCACCGGGCGAATGCCCCGGTCTACAGCGGTACCAAGAACAGGAGCAAATTCGTACATAGCAGAATCACAATGAGGATGGCTTCCTTCATTTTGTCTGAGACCCCGACGAGGAACCCCTGCGTCACGAGCGGCGTGTACGGGTACCACGGCATTTTTTCGTAGCCGACGCTGTAATCCATGGCGAGGTGAATGAGAAAGAACAGCGCCGGTACCCATGTCCCGAGAAAGAAGCACAGGGGAACGATCCACAGCAGCGCGACGGGCTCCTGCAACGAGGTGCGCCAATAGTATCCGCGTTCCCTTCTCAGCCCTGCTTTCCAAAAAAACGGAGCCTTGATGGCGTGATCGATGTCGACGCCCACGCCGAAGACGTAGGCGAGCACGGCGTCACTCCCCGTGAGCTTCAGCAGTCTCACGCCGAGCGTCGTCGCGAGCGCGTGGGTGACGATCGTCATTTCGAAGAGGCGGCAGGGGCGGCGGGGTCGCCAATCGATCGCTGTGATCCCGTCACCCAGATCAGAACCAACCCCGCACCGATCCACGCGAAGTCGCGCACGCGACTCACGATCGATACGTAGAGGCCGAGCTGTGGGTCGAGCCCCAAGAGATTGAACAGGAGATAGTAGCTCCCCTCGCGCGCGCCAATCTCGAACGGGACGAGAAAGAGGATGTTCCCCGCGAGCGCTTCGAGTCCGCCGATTGTGAACGCGCGCAGGTAACCGAGCCTGAATCCCACGCTGGCGGCGATGAGGACGATCTCGACCATGAAGATGCAGCGGCCGAGGTACTCGAGCAGGATGGCCTGCACGAACCGGCCCGGCTGGCGGTGATAGAACTCGGTGATCTGCTGATCCAGCTCGACCAGCATCGCGCGTTTGGGCTCGAGCAGCGCCGCGAGACGGCGAATCAGGGGCACTCGACCCATCCCGTTCAACAGGCGCTCGAGCACGCCGCTGCGATGAGCCGACATGATGAGCGCGAGGACGCAGAGGAGGAGCAGCCCGGCGACCCCGAGGATGGCCAGCACCACCTTCGGCGTGTCATGCGGCAGCAAGGCAAAGGCGAGCACGATGGCCGTGAACCAGACGAGCACGTATGCAAACGCGTTGAGCAGTCGATGCAAGATGACAGATCCGGCGGCGCGCCGTTTTCCGAGCCACGGGGCCAGGGCGGCGACGCGGAACGGCTCCCCGCCGGCGTTAACGACGGGCGTCAGGAAGTTCAGCGCGGCCGCGGAGATCGTTACGGCATACGTGCGCCAGAACGATGGCCGGCGGGAATCTCCCATGGTGAGCTGCCACGCGCGCGTGCTGCACGCGAATACGAACGCGTACACCAGCACGATCGGCACGAACATGAAGCCCGTGCGGCCGGCGTCGGACACGAGCTGGCCGATGCCGATCCGTGCGACGAGATAACCGAAGATTGCCGCGCCCAGGACGAAGAGCGCGAGCTGCAGCCGCCGCGGGGAGCTCATGAGACTGAAGCGTAAGAGGCCTCGAGCACCGCCGCTACCTGCGTGATGTCGGCCATCGGGCGGGCGCTGTCGCCGGAATCGAGCGTCGCCGCGAAATCGTGGAACAGCCCCGCGAACCACTTGGCATACGACGCCTTGTCGAGATCGACGGTATGGTCGAACGTCTCCGTCTGCCCGTCGCGCTCGAGCGCCAGGATGCCGCCGCTCCATGTGATGCTACCGCGCTCACCGATGAAGCGGATCTCCGTTTCCCGGCGCCGCGCCGCCCAGGTGAGAAACATCGTGGCCATGCGGTCCGGGTAGGTGAAGAGGAGCTGCGCGGTGTCTTCGACGTCGTAGCCGCCGTGACGCAGCCGGCCGGTCCAGCCGCGGACCGACTGCGGCGGTCCGGCGACGTCGAGCAGCTCATAGACCAGATGCGTGCCGTGATCGAGCAGCACACCGCCCCGCCCATCGGCGCGCCGGCCACGCCAGGGAACGGCGTCGCTGCCAGCTCCCGCATCGGCGGCCATGCGGTAGACGCGGAACTCCGCGAGGTACCAGCGGCCGATCACCCCGTCGTCGAGCCATTGCTTCAAGCGACGCCACACGGGATTGAAGCGGTACTGATGACAGGGCATCACCACACGCCCAGCATCGAGAGCCGCCGCCGCGAGTCTCGCTGCCTCGGCACGGTTCAACGCCACCGGCTTTTCGCACAACACGTGATAGCCCTGCGACAGACCCCAGAGCGACAGCTCGAGATGCGATGACGTCGGCGTGCAGATGTCGATGAAGTCGACGGGTCCGAGATCCGCCACCCGTTCGGGGCGCGAGAAGAGCGGAATCCCGTCGAACGACGCGGGCGCGTTCGGCGCGTCGTCCACGATCCCAACGATGCGCAGCCGCGACGCTACCGTTGGGTCTGCTTGAAATGCCGGGAGGTGGCCGGAGCGAGCGATTCCCCCGAGTCCGAGGAGAACGCCGCGATAGACTCGCGATTCAGGCAAGCTGCGCATGGTACTTCGGCTCGCGCTCGTGCGCCTGGATGAGGACGATGAGCACGAGATTCAGCGGCCCCACCACAATCCAGCAGTAAGCGGCCGGCCAGTGCGGCACCGCCGTCAGGGCGAGGAGCAGGAAGCGGATATTCTGCGCGATCCACGCGCAGTCGCGCACGATCCACCGCTGCCGCTCGGCCCAGGAGCGACGCAGCGAGGCGGGCACTTCGCGTCCGGACCAGGCGCGGACGAGCGCCGTCGTGCGTGGGAAGAGCCAAGCCTGCCGGCGTATGTAGTCGCCGTAGATCCAGGACGTGACACGTTCCCAGAATGAGCTCGCGCTGCCGATGCTCGCCTGTTCCGGGATGTCCAGCTCGCCACCCTCACCAACCGCGAAGTGCAGATATGCCTGACGAATGAAATCGGCCGCCGCTGCCTGGTAGGAGTGCGAGAACAGCGCCGCGATCGCGAGCGCCACTCCTCCCCACCCCCAGCCGGCCGCGTACAGGCGGGCGGCGAGGTGGCCGTAGAGACTGATGAACCTGCCACTGTCGGCGAGGCCGTCGAGCACCCTGCCCATGCGGGTCGAGGTGCCGCGCGCCCGCGCGAGCTGTCCATCGACGCTGTCCAGGAGGTCCGAGAGAATGAACAGCAGCACGCCGGCGGCGTTGATCCAGGCACTGTGATACCAGAAGAGGTGACCAGCAAGAACCCCGAGCACGAGGCTCGCGAGGGTCACCGCATCAGCCGAGACGCGCGTCGGTAACAGGGCGGTCGCGATGCGCCACCCCAGCGGCCTGAAGAACCGCCGGTCTGCCCACTCCTCGACGACGGGTCCTTTACTGGCGTACACGCGCGCTGGCCTCTTCGAGCACCGCTTTCACCGTGGCGAGCGCTTCCATCGCCTGCTCATCGGTGATGACGAGCGGCGGGTTGATGCGGACTTCGGGGTTGTAGATCATCGCGATCACGCCGCGCGCGAGCAGCGTGTCGAAGATCCAGCGCGTGACCTTCTTGTCGAGCAGCGTGCGCGTCCCCGGCACGACCAGATCCATCCCCAGCATCAGGCCACGGCCGCGCACGTCACTCACGATCGGAACCTCGTCCTCCCAGCGCTGCATTTCCGCCAGCATCAAGGCGCCGAGCCGGCGGCTGTGTTCCACTAGATCTTCGTCGACGATAGTCTGGATCGTGACGTGCGCCGCGGCCGCCGCGAGCGGATTGCCCCCATAGCTCGACGAGCTGCCGCTCGGGTTCGCCCAGGGCTTGGAAAACGCGATCGGCTCGCGAATCACGATGCCGCTCACGGGGAATCCGCCCCCGAAGCCTTTACCCACGAGCAACAGGTCGGGAACGACGCTGTCGTGCTCGACCGCGAACATCTTTCCGGTCCGTCCGAAGCCGGTAATCATTTCGTCGCAGATGAGTAGGGCGCCGATTTCAGTCGCCAGCGCACGCAGCTCCCGCAGGTACCCGGGTGGTGGAACGATATTGCCGGCGGTGCCCTGCACCGGCTCGACGATGATCGCGGCGATGTCGTTCGTCGTCTCGAGCGCGATTTTGGAGCGCAGGAAATCGACGCAGTGCCACTCGCAGGATGGGAACGTCTTGCCGAACGCGCAGCGCGCGCAGGACGCGTAGGGACTCGAGTACATCCCGGGCGCCAGCGGCCCCAGGCCGTGCTTGAAGCTCCCCGACAAGAGCGGCAGCACGCCGCCCGTCTTGCCGTGGAAGCCGCCCCAGAAACCCATGACTTCGTGGCGGCCGGTTGCCGCCCGCGCGAGGCGCACCGCGGCCTCGACCGCCTCCGCCCCGCTCGAGTAGAGCTGCGTACGGTTCAAATCACCCGGCGCGAGCTCCGCGATCAGTTTGACCAGCGCCGCGCGATGCTCCGACGTAAAGCTCCCCACATGGACGCGCTCGAGCTGCCGCGACATCTCGGCGACATAGCGCGGGTGCGCGTAGCCGAGGCTCGCGACACCGACGCCGGCGAGCAGATCGACGTAGCGATTGCCGTCCACGTCCCACAGGACGGCGCCTTCGCCGCGATCCATGCACAGCTTGCTGAAGAGCGCGACGCTCTGCGTTCCGGGCGCGAGGTATTGCGCCTCGAGGTCGAAGATGCGTTGTGATTGCAGCTGTATGTCGAGGTCGGTCATGCCTGTTTTCCGTTCGCGGCTTTCTCGTCGATATAGGCGGCGATCGCCGCAGCGGCGGCGACGCGCACGGGAGCAAAGGACGGCCAGTCGTTGAGGTCGATCAGGACCGGGGCGTCGGGCGCGGGAAGCGCGACGTCGCCGCCGAACACTTGTAGCCCCACCGCGCGCGCCGCCGCGAAAACCAGCGCGCGCAGGCGGTCCTCGGCGACCTCCACGTGCCGGTCGCGCGGACCATCCGCCGGATACCAGAAGAAGAAACGGCCATCGGCGACCGCGTAGAACTTGAGGATGGGGCCAGGGATGTGTGACTGTAACGCGACTCGCGACACGCCGCGTCGCGCGAATGCCGCGATCGCGTCCGTCACGCCGGCTTCTTTCGTCGCCACGACGTCGGCGCTCGTCTCGGCGTGGACGTCGCCTCGCTTTACCCACACCGGCTGACCGTCGCCGTTCAACTGATGGACGAGCGGCAGCAGCGCCTGAGGGTCGACGGTCGGCACGATGAGCGTGCGCGGAAACGCAACGCCCGCTGCGGCCATACGCGACACGAGACGGTGGCGGTGGCAGTTCAAAACGCTCGCGGGCGGATTGACCGCGAGGGCCTCAGGCGGGACCAATTCGAGCAGCCGCTCCGAAGCCGCTGGGCCCTGGCACATGTTCACGTACAGATCGGCCGCGGGCAGCCGTCCGGCGGCGACGTCCCCTTCACCGGTGCGCGTCACCGACCAGCCGCGCTGCTCCAACTGGCCGACCGTGTCGTCGAGGATGGCCGTATCGTTGCGCCGGTGGGCCTCGGGCGAGTACGTGGGACTCCGGTACAGCGCGACCAGGCGCTTCACTCGTCGTCTCCTGCGCGCGCCGTGAGCCAGCGCTCCGCCGCGTCGAGGTCGCGCTTGTGATCGAGGTCGATGATGCGCGGCACTTCGACGGTCGCGACGGGAAGGTGCAGCTCGACGAGCAGTCGCAGAAACGCCCGCATCCGATGGAGCGACGCGACGGCGACCGCGGCGAGGCGCCGGGCCTCCGGGCTCAGACCGTAGACGCCGCCGGTGACGAGCAAAGGAGCCGGTTGCGGCGTGTCGAAGATCCCCGTCGCGAGCCCCTCGGCATTGCGCGTGACGTATAGCGGCAATTCGTCGTCCACAAACGGCGTGACCGCGAGGACAGCGAGTGATCCGGCCGCGAGACGCTCGGTGACGCCGCGATACAGCCGGCGCCAGTCGGCCTGCGGCATCACGGTATCGACCATGGCGCAGAACACAGGTCCGGGCGGAACGATCGTGAGACCGGCCACGAGCGTGTGCAGGGACGAGGGCGTACGGCACGTCCGCACCACGGTGGGAGCCGGCACATCGACGGTGATGCCGTCGCGGACCATGCACGTGACCGACGCGCAGCCCAGCTCGGCGAATGTGTCGATCAGGTTGACGATCTGCGGACGCCCGCCGATCTCCACGAGTGGTTTGGGCGTCTCGACGCCGTCGGCCGCGAGCCGCGAGCCGCGCCCCCCGGCGAGGATCAGTCCCTGCATCACGATTCGAGCACTCCGGCGAGGTCGGAGAGTGTGGACAGACGCACGGTCGGAATCCCCGACTCGCGCGACTTCTCGCTCTCCGGCGCGATCCACACGGTCGACAGGCCCAAGGCTGCGGCGGGCCGGATATCCGACTCGAAGTTGTCGCCCACCATCCAGGCGGGCTGCGCAGTCAAACCGGGATGGCTCAAGGCGTGCTGGAACAGCCGCGGGTCCGGCTTCGTGATCCCCACGCGTCCTGAGTCGGCAACGACCGAGAAGTATCGCATCACGCCAAGCTCCTCGAGGCACAGCTCGAGATTGCCGGTGAAGTTTGAGACGACGCCCAGGTGATAGGATTCGTGCAGCCGCGCGAGCAGATCCTCGTTGCGGCGCACGACCGCGCAGGTCGCGGAATGGAATTGATCGGCGATAGCCCGGGCCGGAAGCGCAGCGCCATCCGAGAGACGGGGTAGTAGCAACGCGGTTTGAGCGTCAACCATCGCGCGGAATCCCAGCCTCTCTATGCCTGCGAGCCGCTCGAGCGCCCGATCCGACTCCCGAAACGCCCGATCGAAAGCGGCGAACGACTGTTTGCCACCTACCGCGCGGTACGCGGCGTGAAAGCGAACGCTCCAACGGGAGCCGTCCGCGTCCAGCGTCCCGCCGAAGTCGAAGAGAACCAATCCTCGCACTCCGACAACGACCCTCAAATGAGGGGGATGGTCACAGGCCGAAACGCCTCTGCCCCAATCCTATCTAAGAAGCGTACCTGAAAGAAGGGCAAGCAGGGCGAAGACGCCCGCAATCGTGGCGAAAACGGCTTGTCGCCTCCGCAACCCGCTAAAGCTCTCAGGCAGGTCCCCTCTCGGATCCAGCTGCAGCCGCCCCAGGCGCGCCGCCGTGGGAGTCACAATCGCGACCGCCACGATCGCCCCCAGGAGACCTAATGCCTGCATTGCCAGGAGCCAGCTTGGAACGGTCGCGCTCTTGAAGTAGGGGACCGTCAGCACGAAGCCACTGACCACCACGAGTACGGCGCCGGGGCCGATCAGGTTCCGGGTCACGACGCTCATGATGCGATAGACCGCAAGCCGCTGCTCGGGGGGAAAGTTCTTGGCGGTAATGCCGCTCAGCATGACGGCGAGCCCGCCGCCGAGCCAGGCTACGACTCCCATAATGTGGATGAACAGCCACAGGCCTTTCATGTGCGGCTCAGGACCTCCGGCAGCGGCTGCCGGCCGGCGAATCCCGCCTCCAGCTCGTGCCAATGGGTAATGCGCTCCTCACCGAGCTTCCAGCACCACAGGATCTCGCGCTCGTCCAGGCGGCCGTGGAAATCGACCAGGCCCTCGTCGAAGCCCTTGAACTCGCAGCCGATCTGCTCGAGCTCGCCGAGGAACTCATTGATTTTCCCCGCGACAGCATCGATCTGTGACTTGAGGCCGACCTGCTCCGGCGATTCGCCCCATTCAGGGCGGGCCGTTGCGGCAATCAGCTCAAATTGAGCGACAAGGTCTTTCCATTGAGGATAGACGGTCATGATGTCGGAGACGACACGCTTCACCAAGGGGAGCGTGCGGTTTGCTTCGGCAAGGGTGAAGAATTTGTGAGCCACTACCCCACCACAATTCCCTGGACTTCTTCGGGGTGCGGGATGAATCCGACGACTTTCTTGTCGCCGTTCAGAACCACGATGGTGGATCTCACGTGGTGATCCGTCGCATCCAGCTGCTTGGCGACCTTGAACCCCTTGAGCTCCGTCTCGGGCTTTACGATCGGCGTATCCGTGCGCGCGTGATCGGCGGCCGAACAATCGGTGGGGTCGTGACCGGCTCCCACGCAGCGAGCGACGATGTCACGATCGGAAATCGTTCCGAGGTAATGACGGTCCTTCGGGTTATCGACGACGGGCACGACCGAGATGTTCTTGACTCGCATGAGCGCGGCAACCTCGGCTGAGGTCGCGCCGGCGGCCGCGATGACCGGATCGGCGATCATGACTTCGGATGCTCGCATGTGCCTATCCTAAGGCCTTCTTCGTGGCTTGGTAACCCATCTCGACATACTCCTGGATGCGATCGACCGCGAACGTCGCCTCGCGCTCGGCGACTGCCCGCACATAGACGAGCCGCGGCGCCTCCTTCGGCCATTCGGCAACCGCCCGCTCCTTCTGCTCCGCCATCATGATGCGCATCGCCTCGCCATGGGTCCGCACCACACGCGGGATGCGCACCGGAACGGGAGCATCCGGGGGCTGCGGCTGATCACCGTTCGTGGACGGACCGCCTCGCTCGTCGAAGCCCGGACCGACATCGACGGCGACGAACAGATCGGCGTCTGTTACGATCTCGAGCGCCGGACCGAGCGGCAGCACCGCTCTGAGCCCACCATCGCCGAGCCGGCGGCCGTCGGCCTCCAGCGGCGGAAAGTACAGCGGCAGCGCGCACGAGGCGTACAGCGCGTCCGCGAGCTCGATGTCGCGGCCGCGGCGATCCAGCTCGCTGCCGCGACGCTCCGGCCCGCCGAGTAACAACAGCTCGCCGCTGTCGAGATCGGTCGCGGTGACCGTGAGCGGAGTCTTCAGATACTCGAACCGCGTCTTGGGAACGATGCGGGCGATAGCGCGGCGCAGCGCGGATGCTGGGAACAGACTGCGCGCGAACAGGCCCATTACCAGGACCAGCGGATCGAATGGCGCGACGTCTTTGCGCCGAATTCCCATGGCCCGGCGACGCACCTGATCGAAGGGCATCCCGGCGCATAGGGCCGCGCCGACGACCGCGCCCATGGACGTCGCGACGATATGACTGGGGAGGAGATCCGCCTGCTCTAACGCCCGGAACGCCCCGGCATGAGCGAGAGCCTTCGCTCCGCCACCCGACAGGACCAGTACAACCTTACTCACCCCGGCGTTCCATCAACCTGCTCGCGCGACGCTTGGCGGCGCGGTCATAGCGGCGCTTGTCTTCCGGCGTCTCGGGCAGGATCGGCGCTACTTCGGTGGGGCGGCCATTCTCGTCCAGCGCGACATAGGTGACATAACACGAATTCGTGTGCCGCACGTCTCCGGTCAGCACGTTCTCGGCGAGCACTTTGACGCCGACCTCCATGGAGGTACGGCCGGCGAAGTTCACGCGCGCCTTCGCCGTCACGAGCTCGCCGACGTGGATCGGCTCGCGAAAGTCGACCTTGTCGACCGAGACGGTGACGCATTCGCGGTGCGCGTGGCGAATGGCGGCCACCGCCGCAACGCGGTCCACGAGCGCGAGGATGTGGCCGCCGAACACGTTGCCCATGATGTTCGCGTGATGAGGCATCATCAATTCCGTGAGGACGGTCTCGGATTCACGCGGATGACGGCCGGGTTGCGGCACTAGTAATCCACCGGCCTCAGGTAGAACTCCCCGATCGCCGTCTGCGATACGACCGCCACCGTCGGGAGGCGCCGCTTCCAGTGCGTCGAATCGAGGCGCTTCCGCACGATCTCCACCTCGTCCTTGGAGAAGCCGATAGGCTCCTCGCCTCTGATCAAGTGGTAGAGAATACGATCGGCGTGGAGGTACGAGACACCGAGGTCTCCTTCATCTGTTTGACCCTTGATGAGATCGGCGGTCGCAGGCTTGCCGACGATCTCTTCCGGAACACCGACGTGCCGGGCCAGGGCCCACACTTGAGTCTTGAACAGATCGCCCAGCGGATTCACGGGCGGCGCATCATCGCCGTGCCAGGTGAAGTAGCCCAGCAGCCGTTCCGACTTGTTGCTCGTTCCGAGGGGCAGCGCTTTGTGCTTCGCGGAAAGATCGAACAGGACGATCATCCGCTCGCGCGCCATCACGTTGCCGAGCCGGTGCGGATCGACATCGCCGACCTGCTTCAGATAGCCGTCGACCGCGTCAGAGATGTCGATCGTGAGCGACGGAATGCCGAGCTTGTCGATGACCAGCTGCGCGTGCTGGAGACTGTCGGGACTCGAGGTGCGGTACGGCATACGCACGCCGATCACGTTCTCCCGGCCGAGCGCCTCGGCGGCGAGAAACGCGGTCAGCGCGGAGTCGACGCCACCGGAAAGTCCGACGAGACCTTTCTTGAAGCCGCGGCGGCGGACCACCTCGTCCTTCAAAAAACTCTCGAGCCAGCGCCTGGTGAGCTCCGGGTCGATGGCGAGAGGATCACGCTGGGAGAGCTCAACTGCGTGTAACGGCGTGGAACTGCGTGTAACCGCGTGGGGCGGTGCGGCACCGTTGGTAGCCGGGTCGAAACTGACTTTCTCGTTCTGTTTCTGACCAGACAGACTCTTGGTTAGAACTGGTAATGCGCTCTGCAAATCCGCGAGCAGCGGCGAATCGGAGCGCGCGGTCGTCAACGAATCGAGGTCGATGTCCGCGGTCAACAGCGCTTCCTCGAACAGCGGCCCACGCGCGGTCACCCGTCCCGTCGGGTCAATGACGGCCGACGCACCGGGGAATCCCTTGCCGCCCTCGAACCCCACGAGATTCGCGAGCGCCACGAACACGCCGTGCTCCTCGGCAATGCCCCGGACGATGCGTTCCCAGCGGACCACGGACTCGGGCAGCGCCGCGTCACCTTCACAGCGCTCCTCCTCGTCCAGTCCCCTCGCCGGTGATGCACTCGGCACAATGATCAGCTGCGCTCCCTCGAGCGCGGCGACAGTCGCGGCCAGCGAATGCCAGGCGTCCTCGCAAATCAGGATCGCCGCCTTGCCTCCCCATCCGGTCTCGAACGAACGCACGCCGTCCTGGCCCCGGTCCACGAATCGCTCTTCGTCGAACACGCCGTAGGTCGGGAGAAACACTTTGCGATGCACGTGACGCACGTCGAACTTCTTCTTCTGCAGCGTGACATACAACGCGGAGTTGTAGATGTGATTCTGGAACCGCTCGTAGAATCCGACAACCACGTCGATCGCGTGGCCATCGTAGAGGGCGGCCAGATCGCGCGCGAGGGTGCCGGCGGTGACCGCCAGCTCCTTCACGCCCCCCTCGACGAAGTAGCCGGAGGTCGCGGTCTCGGGAAAGACGACGAGCGCGGGCACGGGATCGAGCTGTGCGGCTTGCGTAATCACGGCGCCGATCCGCGTGACGTTTTCGACGTACTCGCCTTTGGAAGGGCGGAATTGGGAAAGCGCAATACGAACCACGGGCATGGAGGAAAGATACGGCGGTAGAAGGCGGTAGGAGCAGACCCGGCCTCCCGCGCTATATCGCGTGCCAGGCAATGGAGTTCGCCTTCAACCGCCCGCTGTCCGGCTGATGGAAGGCTGATAGGAAAGAACGCGGACACGCAAAATCAGATCTTTGCGTGTCCGCGCCTTTGGCCTGACAATCAGATCAATGGAAGGTGATGCCGACTGCAAACTGCAGAATGCTCTGGTTAAAACCGCTGTCAGGATGACCCCAAACGAAATTCAAGACTGGCGTGATCGACGTGTTCGCTGCTACTCGCAGATCGTAACCGGCACCGGCTGTTGCGCCCGCGCCGGTCGTACTCGCGCTGACGCCGCCGCTACTGACCCGCGTCGTCGCGAATCCGACGCCAGCCTTGAGGAACAAACCACCCGCCGGCTGCGGATAATAGTAGGCGGCAAATGACGCATTCCCCGCGTTGACCGTTCCACCGTTTTCACTCTTGGTCCATCCGTTCGTTTCACCGCCCAGCAACAAATGAGGACTAATCGTCCCACCTAACTTGAGGTAGCCGCTTAGTCCGCCCGTGCTACCGCACCCAGTACAGCTCAAACTTCCGTACCCAAGCCCGAGGCCGATCCAGAACCCTTTGCGCGTCTGCGCATGTTGTGCCGAGGCAACCGAAATGCTCAGCACCGATAACGCCGAGAGCATCGCAATGCTGCGTGAGACGTAACGCATTAGTCCCCCAAGTAGGTAGAGCGCAGTCCCAATATTCGAAATGGAACAGCGCCGCGCCAGCGAAATCCCGGAACTCGTTGCGCCACTTGGGTATGTACAAATCCATGCGCTTATCCTTGCGATTCGTCGTCCCGTTGCTCGTGGCCCTCGGCATCTTCGCCTACGCGGCGCTCCCACTGGTGGACAAGCTGATGCTCCGCTGGTTCAGCCGCGATCTCGAGGTGCGTGCCAACCTCATCGCCAATACGGTCGAAGAGCCGCTTCAGGATCTGATTCGGTCGGGCAACCGCCGCCGCATCCAGCAATTCTTCACCCGCATCACCCAGGACGAGCGTCTCCTGGCGGTCGCGTTCTGTCCCGCCGAAGGCGGCGACGCGATCGCGACACCCACGCTCCCAAAGGAAGTCCGGTGCTCCGACCTGGATCGCTTCGCCGAGTCCCCATCCTCGGGCGATCTGTTGCAGACGGCGACGGGTCCGGTCTTCATATCCGTGCGGCCACTCATCGCCGGCGCCACGGTCGACGGGATCCGGACGCCCCTGCCTGTCCCCGCGCTCGCGGCTCCGCTTGGACAACTCGTACTCGTGCACGACATGAGCTTCATCGCGCGCCGCAGCCGGGAAACGCGCGAATACCTCTTCCTCTTTTTCGTCGGGCTGGGCATCACCGTCGCGATCATCACCGTCGTGATCGCGCAGCTGTCATGGCGCGGCTGGGTTCAGGGACTCAGGGGATTACTTCGCGGCGAGCGCCTGTTGGCGATTCCCGGCCGGTCGGGCGGACCCGGAGGCGGGTTCGCCGGGCCGCCGCCCGAGCTGCGGCCGATCGCGCGCGACCTGCGCGCGTTGATCGAGGATCTGGAGGCGGATCATCGCTCGCGCGATGAAGCACAGCTGGCCTGGACGCCCGCCACGCTCCGCCAGATCCTGCATCGCGAGCTGCGCGGCCAGGAAGTGATCGTGGTGTCGAACCGCGAACCGTATATCCACATGCGGCGCGGCCCCGCGATCGAAGTGTGGCGTCCCGCCAGCGGTCTCGTGACGGCGCTCGAGCCGATCATGCGCGCCTGTTCGGGCACGTGGATCGCGCACGGCAGCGGCACCGCAGATCGTGAGACGGTCGACGCGCGCGACCGCGTCGCCGTTCCTCCGCCCCCCGAGGCCGCCGCGTACCAGCTGCGCCGGGTGTGGCTCACCAATGAGGAAGAAGCCGGCTACTACTACGGCTTCGCCAACGAAGGGATCTGGCCGCTCTGCCATATCGCGCACGTGCGTCCGGTGTTCCGCCGCAGCGATTGGGAGCAGTACGTCAAAGTAAATCGCAAGTTCGCTCGAACGGTCGTGGAGACCGCCCGGTCCTCCGATCCGATCGTCCTGGTGCAGGACTACCACTTCGCGCTGCTGCCGCGGATGATCAAGCAGGAGCTGCCGTCTGCCACGATCATCTCGTTCTGGCATATCCCGTGGCCGAACCCCGAAGCCTTCGCGATCTGTCCCTGGCGCGAAGAGCTGCTCGACGGGCTCCTCGGCAGCACGATTCTTGGATTCCACACCCAGTTTCACGTCAACAACTTCGTCGACACGGTGGACCGTCTCATCGAGGCGCGCGTCGACCGTGAGGAGTTCGCCGTCACCTATCGCGGGAAGCCCACGTCGGTGCGGCGCTACCCCATCTCCGTCGAGTGGCCTCCCGCCGGCGAACTGCTGTCGGTACCGGTCGAACAGTGCCGGATGGAGATCCGCCAGCGCCACAATCTCCCGCCCGAGCACGCCGTCGGGATCGGCGTGGAGCGGATGGACTACACGAAGGGCATCGAGGAACGGCTGCGCGCGGTCGAGCGGCTGCTCGAGATCGAGCCGCAATGGATCGGCAAGTTCTCGTTCATCCAGATCGCCGCGCCGACGCGCATTCATATAGAGGAATACCGGACCTACGAGACCCGCGTCCGGGAGCTGGCGACGCGCATCAATCAGCGTTTTCCCGAAGCCCTGCACCCGCCGATCATCTTGAAGATCGAACACCATCAGCCGGACCAGATCTTCGAGTACTACCGCGCCGCCGATCTGTGCATGGTCACGAGCCTCCACGACGGCATGAATCTCGTCGCCAAGGAGTTCGTGTCGGCACGCGATGACGAACGGGGCGTGCTGATCCTCAGCCTCTTCACCGGTGCCGCTCGCGAGCTGCCGGAAGCGCTGATCGTGAATCCGTACGACACCGATCAGTGCGCGGCGGCGCTCCAGCTCGCGCTCACGATGTCGAGCGCTGAGCAACGGACGCGGATGCGCCTGATGCGCGGCCTGATTCAGGATTTCAACGTGTTCCGCTGGGCGGGGCGCATGCTGATGGATGCCGCGGCGATGCGCCGGCGCGGCCGCCTGCCGGACATGGCCGGTCGCGTCGGCGAGCGGCGCAAGCGAGCGGCAGTTGAGCCCGCGTAGGCCGCCCGAGCCACTGCGGGAGTGGGCGTACTTCTTCGATCTGGACGGCACGCTCATCGATTTTGCGGAGACACCGGCGGCCGTGCACGTCAGCGAAGCGCTGCGCCTGTTGCTCGAGCAGCTCCACCGCAGCACCGGCGGCGCAGTCGCCCTGATCACCGGCCGCGCCATTGCCGAGATCGACCGGCTGTTCGCTCACGTCCAACTGCCCGTCGCCGGCCAGCACGGCCTCGAGCGGCGAGGAGCCCACGGAAGAGTGACGCGCCACGCCGTGCCGACGCGCCGCTTCGAGCGGGTGCGACTCCGCATCGCGAGCGCGGTTCACGACAAGGCCGGGTTGTTGCTGGAGGACAAGGGGTTGTCGCTCGCGCTGCACTACCGACGCGCGCCGCGCCTGGCCGCCTACGCCCACCGGTTGGCGCGGTCCATGCTTCCCCTGGTGGGCCGCCAGTTCTGCATTCAACGAGGCAAGTACGTCGTCGAAATGCGTCCCGCCGGCAAGGACAAGGGAATGGGAATCCTCGAGTTCATGAAGGAAGCGCCGTTTCGCGGCCGCACCGCCGTCTTCGTCGGCGACGACGCGACCGACGAATTCGGCTTCGCAACCGTTAATCGCATCGGGGGCCACTCGATCAAGGTGGGCGCGGGTCGCACCATCGCACGCTGGCGATTGCCCACGGTGCGCGCCGTTCGCGAGTGGTTGGCGGGAGCCGCCTCATGACGACGTCGCTCGATCTCGCGCTCATCGGCAACGGCACGATCGGCGCGTTCGTCGATGGCAACGCGGAAATCAACTGGGCCTCCTTTCCGCGCTTCGACGGCGATCCGATGTTTTGCTCCTTGCTGAAGGAACGCTCCGGCAAGCGCGAGGACATCGGCTTTTTCGCGATCGACCTGCTCGAGCGTGCGCGCTGCGAGCAGCAGTATCTGCACAACACGCCCGTGCTGGTCACCAGGGTCACGGACACGGCGGGCGGCGCGATCGAGATCGTCGATTTCGCGCCGCGATTCCAGTACCGCGGCAGAATGTTTTGCCCCACGATGCTCGTGCGGCGCATCAAGCGGATCGCCGGGCACCCGCGCATTCGCGTCCGCTGCCGTCCCGCCCAGGACTATGGCCGCGCCCTCGCCGGCATCACGTACGGCAGCAATCACATCCGCTACGTCGGCAACGACATGGTCCTCCGGCTCACGACCGACGCGCCCGTCACGGCGGTGCTGGAGGAAAACGCGTTCTTTGTCGACGACGCCGTCACGCTCGTTCTCGGACCGGACGAAACACTTCAGGAGACCGTGTCCGAAGTCGGGAATCACTTCGCAACGGAGACGACGGCGTACTGGCGTGAGTGGGTGCGCTCGCTCGCCATTCCGTTCGAATGGCAGGACGCCGTGATCCGCTCGGCGATCACGCTGAAGCTGAACGTCTTCGAGGACACCGGCGCGATCGTCGCCGCACTGACGACGTCGATTCCCGAAGCGGCGGGCAGCAACCGCAACTGGGACTACCGCTTCTGCTGGCTTCGCGACGCGTACTTCGTGGTCGAAGCGCTCAACCGGCTCGGCGCCACTCACACGATGGAGCGCTACCTCAGCTACATCCTCAACATCGTCGCGGACGGCGCGGACCGGCCGCTCAGTCCGGTCTATACCATCACCGGCCATCCGCTGCCGCCCGAGCGCATCGTGGAATCGCTCCCCGGCTACCGCGGCTACGGCCCGGTCCGCGTCAGCAATCAGGCCGCCGAGCAGGACCAGCACGATGTATACGGCTCGTCGATTCTCGCGGCGACGCACGTGTTCTTCGACCGGCGGCTCGCGAATCAAGGCGACGAGTCGTTGTTCCGCCGCCTGGAGCCGCTGGGCGAGCGCTGCCTGAAGCTCTTCGACCAGCCCGACGCCGGACTGTGGGAGCTGCGCGGCTCGCGGCACACCCACACGTTCTCGGCGGTGATGTGCTGGGCCGGATGCGAGCGGCTTGGCCGTATCGCCAACCACCTCGGCCTGAAGGACAGGGCGGCGTACTGGTGCAGGTCCGCGCGCGAGGTGCACGCGGACATCATGAAGCACGCCTGGAATCCGACACTGGGGACGTTCGTCGCGACCTTCGATGGCGACACGCTCGACGCGAGTCTGCTGCGCCTGAACGAGCTGTTCTTCGTCGCCGACGACGACCCCCGCTACGTCGCGACTGTGCGCGCGATCGGCCGGGAGCTGAAGCGCGGGGACTTCGTGTTTCGCTACACCGTGGCCGACGATTTCGGCATGCCGGAGAATGCGTTTCTCGTCTGCACGTTCTGGTACGTGAACGCGCTGCACGCGATCGGCGACCGCGACGAGGCGCGCAAGACGTTCGAAGATCTGCTGGCGTGTCGCAACAAGCATGGGCTGCTCGCCGAGCACATCGATCCAAAGACACGAGAGCAGTGGGGGAACTTCGTACAGACATACAGCATGGTCGGACTGATCAGCTCAGCGATACGACTATCGCAACGGTGGGATCAGGCTTTCTAGTTCTTGCACATCCCCGTCTTTTGCGCACAGAGCGCGAGCGCCACTCCGTTCGTCCACCCAAATCCATCCTGCGTCGGGTACTCTCCGCCGCCGGCTTTCTTGTTAGTGTTTACGACGTCGTACTTCTCCATCATTCGTCCCGTCGAACGGTAGGTTCGGTCCAGGAGCGTAAGCCAGCGACTCGCGGCCTTATCCGCGAGATCGGCACGTCCGTAATGCCGCACGCCCTCGATCGTCACCCACTCGAGCGGCGGCCAGCCGTTGGGGCCGTCCCACTGCTGGCCCGACGGGAAGTTCGTCGTGACGAAGCCGCCGGGCTTCAAGAACTCGCGCTCGAGGCGCGCGGCAACGCGCTTCCCCTGCTCCGGCGTCGCGATCCCGAAGTAGAGCGGCTCGGCAGCGGCGAGCGACGGACGATCCGTGACGAGCTCGCCCGTGCGCCAGCGCCGATCGAAGAAGAATCCCTCCTTGGAATCGTACATCGCGAGGATGGCCTGCCCACGAGCGTCGGCCTGCTGGGTGAAGCGGCGCGCCATCGCGTCATCCTGCCCACCGTCTCGCCGACGCCGGAACGACGCAAACGCGGCAATCGTGCGCTCGGAGTTATAGAGGAGGCTGTTGAGATCCACGGGAATCAGGTCGATGGTCTCGAGCGTGCGGAGATCTTTCGGATTGCGCATCCAGCGGCTCGAGAAGTCCCAGCCGCTCTCCGCGGTCGCACGGGCATTGCGATAGAACCCGGCTCGGAGCGACTCAGGCAGCGTCTGGCCGATCTCGACATCCGGTCGGAACGATTCCGGCCGCGGCTCGCTCGAATCGTCCCAGTACCGGTTCAGCACCACGCCGTCCGCAAGTCGCACCACGCGCCGATACGCGTGTCCGGACGCCAGCGTGTCCGCGCCATCCATCCAGAAGGTGTGTTCCTTCTCCATGGCATCGAGGTAGGCGAGAGCGCGCGCGGTATCCGTCGCGCGCGCGTACAACCCGACCATCGCCGCGAAGTACGGCGGCTGGCTGCGCGTCAGATAGTAAGTGCGATTGCCGTTTGGAATGTGTCCGACCGTCACGATCAGGTGCGCGAAATTGTCCAGCATGCTTTTCACGAGGTCGGTGCGCCCGCTCTGCACGAGGCCCAGCATCGTGAAGTAGGAATCCCAGTAGTAGACCTCGCGGAAACGGCCGCCCGGCACGACGTACGAATTGGGCAGCGGAATCAGTGACGAGCTCGCGTCCGCGCTGTCGTGAGCACGGGTGAGCACGGGCCACAACGCGTTGATGTGCTGCGGCATGCGTTGCGACGCCACGGAGTGATAGCCATCTCCGGCAGGCTGCGGCAGCACGAAATTCTGATCCACGAATGCGCGCAGCACGAACCCCGTGGTGCGCCGCGCCGAGTCGTACCGCGCCTGGATCGTCGCGGGGGCCGAGCGCGGTCGCGCATCGACGAACTCTTTGGAATCGGGGAGGATTCCGGAGAGCTGGACGTCTGAGAACAACGATCCAATGTCATGAGCTGGATCGTAGACCGACGGGCGGTCGGGCTGACGGGCCGACGGGCGGCACGCGACCGCGAGAACGAGCAGTCCCGCGTACCGCGCACCGCTCACCGCGTACCGGTTTCTCAACGGAACACAATCCACAGCACGCCAATGATGACGACGAGCAGCACCGACAGCCCGATCTGGAATCTCCGATCTTTCGCAGTCTCGCCTTCCAGCAGCACGGCGGCCGCCCCTGGTGCGGCACGGACGTACGTGAGTCCGTCGATTTTGTCGGCCGGAGGCGGTGGTGTCATCATGCTCACGACGAAGAGCACCGCCGTGCAGATCACGAACAGCAGCACCGCGTAGTGGAGGAAGTTGATCGTCGCGATCCAGTGCCACAGCGTCCCCGCCTCGAGACCGCCGGTCGCCTTGTTGGTCAGCTCGAGGACCAGCCGCAGCACGCCGAGGACGAGCCCGGTGACGAGCGATGCCATCGCGCCGGTGCCGTTCAGCCGGCGGAAGAACAGGCCGAGGAGGAAGCAGGCGGCGATGGGCGGCGCGATGTACGCCTGCACGCTCTGCAGGTAGATGTAGATCTGCGACGAGACGAACTTCATCAGGGGAATCCAGGCCAGTCCGAGGAACACCATGACGCCGGCAGAAATGCGGCCCACGCGCACGAGCTGCTGCTCGCTCGCCGCGGGACGCATCTTCTTGTAGACATCCCAGGTCAAGAGCGTCGAACACGCGTTGAATGCGGAGGCCAGGGAGCTCATCAGCGCCGCGAGCATTCCCGCGAGCACCAGCCCCTTGATCCCCGCCGGCAGCAGCCGCGTCACCAGGGTTGGGTAGGCGGAATCGGGATTCTGGGCCACGTCGGAGAACAGCGCGACCGCCACGATACCGGGCAACACGAAAATGAAAACGGGAAGAATCTTGAGATAGCCGGCGAAGATCGTCCCGGTACGCGCCTGTTTGATGTTCTTGGCGGCCAGCACGCGCTGCACGATGTGCTGATCGGTACACCAGTACCAGATGCCGAGGATCGGCGCGCCGAAGATGATGCCGGTCCAGGGGAAGTCGGGGTGATTGGACGGCTTCCACATCGAGAAGAAGTCGTGCGGGACCTTGGCGCTGAGCCCGCTCCATCCCCCGACGTGCGACAGGCCGATGATCATCAACGTAATCGAGCCAAGAATCAGCACGATGGCCTGCAGCACCTCGGTGTAGACGACAGCGCGCAGTCCGCCGAAAATCGTATACAGCCCGGTGATGACGATGAGGACGATGGCCGCCGTGTAGAAATTCCACCCCGTGACCGCGCGAATCACGACCCCACCCGCGTACAACGTCACGCTGATCTTCGTGAGGACGTAGCCGATCACGGACACCCAGGTGAAATACGTCCGCGCTGCCGAGTTGTACCGTTTCTCCAGAAATTCCGGCATCGTGTACACGCCGCTCTTCAGATAGAACGGCACGAACAGCCAGCCGAGGAGCAGCAGAATCAAGCAGGCGAGCCACTCGAAGTGGCCGACGGCGAGACCGCTGCCGGCGCCGGTGCCGGCCAGCCCCACGAGGTGCTCGCTCCCGATGTTGGAGGCGAACAGGCTCGCGCCGACCGCGAACCACGCGACGTCGCGGCTCGCCAGGAAGTAGTCGGAGCTGACGGCCTTCTCTCTGCGCGCCGCCCACCAGGCGATCCCGAACAGAATGAGGAAGTAGACCGCGATGAAGAACATGTCGAAGCCGTGCAGATTGCTCATTGCGGGGCCCTTGGCGAGTGGAGGAGATATTGAACAGCGAGATCCGTGAGCGTCCAGAGCTGCACGTCTGAGCTCGAGCCGTAGCGCACCGGGCGCAGGGCTCCTCCTTCAATCTTGTAACTCCACAACTCGGCGTATTGCAAGCCGGAGCGGGCCACAGCGACCCGCACCGAATCGACCGCGCCCGGCTTGTTTCCGGTCGCGAGCGCCGCCAGCAAGATGTTCACTTCCCTGCCCCACACGACGCGCGGAGAATGGTAGAGATCGTGCTCGAACATCTGCCACACGGCCGGCGACGCGTACGCGTCGTTCGCGACCGCGAGACCGACGCCGTCGATGAACAACCCGACGGGATATGAAAGAAGGAAGGGACGCAGCAGCTCCGCTTCACGCGCTGAGTCCTGATGCTGGAGCAGCAGCCACATCGCAGGATCGGTGCTCATCACCGGAATCGGATTCCCCGCGCTATCGAGCGAGACCGCGGGGAAGCGCAGTGTGTCGCTGGGAACACCGTTGCGGTTGAGGACCCCGCTCCAAAAGGTTGCCTCGTCGGGAGGAAGCGAGCCGATCTTCGCGCCGACGCGCGCGGCGACCTCTGCGGGCGCGAGCGCGACCATGAAATGGCGAGCCGCGCCCCGCCAGGCATCGACGCCGAACGCGATCAGATCCGCGTGCTCGATCCCCGGTTCCCCCAGCGCGCGGAACGCGCTGTCGATTGACCCGATCGCCCGCAGCGCCTGCGGCACCCACACCACGTTGACGTCGAACGCAAAGCACCCGCCGGCGTAGCCGACTCGGCTGTCGCGCCAGCTCCCCGGATGGCAATAGCCATCCTGGTCGCGCTTGAAGCTCACCAGATTCGTCGCGACCGGTTCGTGCGCATACGGCGCCGCCTGGTGCATCACATAGGCGAGATTCTTGCGAAGCGCCGCACCCCAGCGCCGCACGAACGCCTGCTTACGCGCGTTGGGAACCCGCGCGTCGGCGAAGTAATGCCCCGCGACGACGGGCAGCTGGAAATCGTCGTCGACCATCCAATAGTTTTCGCGCGTCGCCTGCAGGTTGCGCAGCTGCGTGCTGTCGCCGGTCTTCAGAAACTCGGCGCCGTTTTCCCGAATCGCCTGGCCGCCGAGCGCTTCTTCGTGGCTCACTTCGCCGTCGGGGGCGAGCTTGGCGAGCGCGGCGCCCATGACGAACTCTGGCATCGTGTCCGCCCACACGGGCTCCATGAGCAGCGCCGTCATCAGCATGTCGCGGCCAAAGTACGTCGCGTACGTCGGCAGGCCCGCCATGAGCTTTTGCTTTGAGCTGAGCAGCTCGAAGCCGCGGATCTCGCGCTCCAGGCGCTCGGACTTGGCGGAATCGGCGAAGCGGCGGAACTCGGCACTGAAGATCTGATTGCGGCGGAGCGGATCCAGTGGGCGTCCATCCGTCGCGATCTCGACGCTGAACGTGACGGGCCGCGTCCCGACCGATCGAATCGTCAGGACGCCGCCGGCAAGTTTGGCGCGAGTCGTTCGCGTATCGCCGCGCAGCGTCAGCCACAGATGATTCTTGCCGTCGAGGCTGGGCTGCGATGCCCGCATCGTCCAGTCTCGTGGAGTACCGGTCAGTCGCACGCTCGGCGTGAGACGCGCGGTGTACGGCGGGCCCAACGCTCGCACGAGCTGCGCCATCTCGGGGACGACGAACGTCGGCGCGTCGATCGAGTCGCGCACGCGGCCGGCGTATCCGAAGTCGCGCTCGATGCGCATGGAGCCGAGCAGGAATTGCCCGAAGCGGACTGACTGCCCGCCCTGCACCGTCAGTGAATAGCGCAACCAGCGCCGACCGCCCGTCGCTCCGACCGCCGCCGGCCCTTCGTCGAATGCGACCGCCGCGTCGCGCGCGGTAAATCCGATGCTTTCGTTCAACGCATCCGCCCATAGATGCACGACTCGACCGGTCTTCCCCTCGATGTAGATCTCCACGGAATTGCCGCGGGCGTCGCGGTACAGTTGGGCGGTATATCCCTCGTAGGCGGCGGAGTCGTCGAGGCCGGGGGTCGGGAACTGCAGTACGGGCGCGGACTCCCGCTGGGATGCAGCCTGAATCGTGAAGAGGAGAGCCAGCAGCATGGGCGTAGATACTCCGCCCGCGAGCCGCCCTTGACAAGGGCTTAAAGCGGCGGCAATTCGGTGGGATAACCGTCACTCCGATGGACTGCTGATCCGCTTGCGGAGGTAACATCGATGCATCTGAAACGACACGTAGGTCCCATTCTCGCGTTCCTCGCAGTTCTCGCTACCCCACTCGCCGCGCAGAACGGTTCGATCCGCGGCCAAGTCGTCGACAGTGTGACCCAACAAGGGCTCGCCGGTGCCACGGTCGAGCTCGTGTTTCGGTCGAGCGGGTTGACGGTTCAACCCGGACGACAGCTCCTCACGAATGCCGAGGGCCGGTTCACGCTGAGCGACGTCGCGCCGGGCGCTGTCGCGGTGAAGGTGACGCGGATCGGTTATGCCCCGCGGCTGCAAGACGTCACCGTTACGGCGGGAGCAGCAGCGGAGGCGCGGTTCGCGCTCGCGCCACAAGCATCGATTCTCGAGCCCGTGGTCGTCACGGGATATGGCTCGCAGCGTCGCGAAGCGATCACGGGTTCGGTGTCGACCGTTGAAGCGAGCGTGGCGAACGTCGGAGTCAAGACGAACGCCGATCAGCTGCTGCAAGGACGGGCGGCCGGCGTCAACATCATTCAAAACAATGGGGAGCCGGGCGCCGGCGCGCAGGTGCTCATCCGCGGCGGCAGCTCGCTGAGCGCGACCAACGACCCGCTCTACGTCATCGACGGCGTGCCGATCAACAACGTGGCGACCGAGCCGCGGGACGCGGGAACCGTCGGTGACCCGGCGCTGCCGCGCAACCCGTTGAACCTCATCAATCCTGGTGACATCCAGTCTATCACCGTATTGAAAGACGCCTCGGCGACGGCGATTTACGGCAGCCGCGCGTCGAACGGCGTCATCCTGATCGAAACGAAGAAGGGCAACGCCTCGAGCGGCCCGACCTTCGAGTACGACGGTTACGTGTCGACGTCCAGCCCCGCGCGCCGCCTCGACGTCTTGAACGGCAACGAATATCGCGCGTTCGTGAACAGCCAAGTCACCTCGTGGCAGGCGGATTCGACGGGCTTCTGTGGCAGACATGCGGTGATCGCCGGGTGTGGGGGGACCGACACGACCGTGCACTACACGGACTCAGCGGCGGTCTTCTCCGGCCTCTCGACATCCCATCTGGCCTCCCTCGGCTCGGCGAACACAGACTGGGCAGCCGCCATCACCCGTACCGCGGTGACGCATAATCACAACCTCGCGTTCTCGGGCGGGACGGAAGCGACGCGCTATCGGGCGTCCCTCAATTACGCGAATCAACAGGGCGTTACGCTCTCGAGCGGCCTCCAGCGGATTCAAGGGCGTCTCAGCGCCACCCATTCGGATCTCAACAATCGCCTACGGATGGACGTCGACGTCACGACCTCGCGTGTCAATAACACGTACCTGACATATGAGAACAACGGCGGGTTCACGGGCGGAGTGTTCGAGAACGTCGCGACCTTCAATCCGACGCAGCCCATTATGGTGACGGATTCGACAGGGACCCGCTACTACGAAGTGGGCGGAACGCAGGTCCGCAATCCGGTGGCGATGGCCAAACAGATCTCGAACATCGGCCAGACGACCCGCACCCTGGCCAACGCGAACGCGTCGTTCGATCTCGTGCCGGGTTTGACGGCGAAAGTGACCGTGGGACTGGACCACTCCAGCGGCCAGCGGCAGGAGTATTACCCCCTGGCGAATCCTGTCGGTGTGGCGGCTGGCGGGGGGCTGGCCCGGCAGGCGGACCTCCAAAACGAGACGCAGACGTTCCAGACCATTCTCAATTACCAGCGGCCGTTTGGCGGGAGCTCCACCCTCGATTGGGTGGGCGGGTACGAATACAGCAAGTTCAAGACCAATGCCGTTACCGCGCAGGGCGTCGGGTTCTTCACCGATGCGTTCGGCTTCAATAACCTGAATGCCGCGAAGACGAAGACGACGTTCTCCGATGCGACCGACGCACGTCTGGTGTCCTTCTTCACCCGGGCCAACGTGGGGTTCAAGGACCGCTTCTACGTGACGGGCGTGCTGCGCTACGACGGTTCCTCCCGGTTTGCCGAAGGACACAAGTGGGCGGCGTTCCCCGGCCTCTCGGCCTCCTGGCATCTCTCGCAGGAGTCTTTCCTGCAGAGCGGGCCATTCTCCGATCTCAAGGTGCGAGTCGGCTGGGGGCTGCAGGGCAATCCCAGCGTGGACCCCTACACATCGCTGATCACGCTGGCGGGTAACACCGGTGCCATCTACCCCTGGGGCGACGTGGCGCATGCCGGTGTGGTGCCGACGAGCAATGGCAATCCGAACCTCAAGTGGGAGCAGACTTCGCAGGTCGACGCGGCGGTCGACTTTGGTATCCTGGACAACCGGATCTCGGGGACCGTCGAGTACTACCACAAGAACACGAAAGACCTGCTGCTCACGATCGATGTGCCGCAACCGGCCTTGAACTCGACGCAGCTGAAGAACGTGGGTCGATTGAGCGGTAACGGCCTCGAGATGTCGCTCGATGCGCTCGCGATCTCGCGACCCAACCTCACGTGGCGAGCGGGACTCGTATTCGCCGCCGAGCGGACCAAAGTCGTGAATCTGGGCGACCAGAGCTACATCTCCACGGGATTCGTGAGTGGACAGGGACAGTCCAATCAGGTCTCCGAACGCCTCATCCCGGGTCAGCCGGTGGGTACATTCTACGGACCGGTCTTCGCCGGCGTGGACGCCTCCGGCAAGCAGGTATTTGAATGCTCGTCCGCCACACCTGGGTGCGTCAACGGAAGAACGACGCTGGGGTTCGGACCGGCTCAGGACGATTACCGCATCATCGGCAACGCCAATCCCGATTTCACGCTCGGCGTCCATAGCGAAGTCAACTGGAACCGGTTCGACTTGAGCTTCTTGGTCCGCGCCGCGGTAGGACAGGACGTGTTCAACAACACGGCGCTCGTCTATTCCAGCAAGAGCAACGCCACCGGGGGCGGCAATTTCCTGCGGCCCGCGCTGACCGACCCGACCGGCATTCGCGAGCCGGCTATCTACTCCTCTCGCTGGGTCGAGAATGCGTCGTTCGTACGCCTGCAAAACATCACGCTAGGATATGACCTGAATCTGCCGCTGCTGACACGCTCGGCGCGCAGCGCCCGCCTGTACGTATCGGCCGACAACCTCATAACGCTCACCGGGTACTCGGGCCTGGACCCCGAGGTCTTTACATCGAACGGCCTGGCGACGCGTGGTCTCGATTACCTCACCTATCCGCGGCCCCGCACGATCACCGGCGGCATGCGCCTTCTGTTCTAAGGAGCTCGATCCCATGAAGAAATTTTCTGTAACCATGTCGCTCGGAGCCGCCGGACTGGCTACCCTGCTGCTTCTGCCGGTCCAGGGATGCACCGATCTCACGGAGAATCCTCCGAGCCTGATCGCGTCGGATCACTTCTTCCGCGACGAGGCGGAGGTGCTCGCCGGTTTGGCGGGGGTGTACGCGCAGCTGCGCAGCACGGCGCCGGAAGGAGGCATCTACGACGCCAACGAGGTCTCGACCGACGAGATCGTGGTGCCGATTCGCGGCAAGGACTGGAACGACAACAACCAGTGGATCGATTTGCACAACCAGACCTGGACGCCGACCAGTGCCGCGGCCACGAATTTCTTCAACGGCGCGTGGAATAACGCGTATACCGGCGTCGCCCGAGCCAACCTGTTCCTCTCGGCGGTCCAACCCGCCACGTTCGCGAACAAGGCGTCGGTCGTGCAGAGCTCGCGCGTCGGCTACGCTGGCACCTGCCGCAAGTCAATCGCGTGCTCGACCTGCGCCACGCTTCACGGATGGAACACGTGGAAGCCGCGCTCGCTGCACTCGGCCTTCGGTTGATCATCGACGTTGCCCGAGCCGCATAGAGTGTAGGATGGGTCGAGCGCCGAGGCCGGGCAAGAATCGAGATGAAGGCCTGCAGAACGGCCTTGCGTCCTTCGAGACGCACCCTCCGGGTGCTCCTCAGGATGAGGATAGGCCTTTGATAGCATTAGAAAATCCCTCATCCTGAGGAGGCCGCGAGAGCGGCCGTCTCGAAGGACGCACGGCGCCGATCCAGCCGATAGCAATCTCTTGCTCAGCCTCCCAGCGTAATCCGCCATCCGGCAGCGATTGCGGCGGAATGCGCTGCCCCCGCCTTCGCGGGTGTCAGGAAATTGGCTGCATCGCGGCCGTGCGTGCTTCGAGACGCGCCCTCCGGGTGCTCCTCAGCATGAGGGAAGCCTCTGATGGCATAAAGAAAATCCCTCATCCTGAGGAAGCGGCGAAGCAGCTGTCTCGAAGGACGCACGGCGCTGATCCTGCCGATCGTGAATTTCCTTTCACCCTCTTTCGCCGGGAAAGCGCTCTGGTCTCAGTCCGGGACGCCTTCGACGCGGAAGATTTCCTCGAGCTGCGGGCTCATCGGCAGGTCGAGGGTTTCGCCGGTTGGCAGGCGCTGCTGAAACCATTTGTTGTAGAGCTGCACCAGCTCACGGCTTTGGGCGAGGCGGCTGAAGGTGCGGTCGACGATTGCCGCGAACTCGGGATCGTCCTTGCGGTACATCAGCCCATATGGATCGTAGGACAGATATTCGCCGACGACATGGTATCGGTCGCCCGATTTGGTCGTCGCAGCGAGTCCATAGAGCAACACGTCATCGGTGGCAAAGGCATCGGCCTTGCCTTCCTTCAGCATGGCAAACGATTCAGCATGGTCCATGCCGACCAACAACTTGATGCCGAGGTGCTGCTTGTCCGAGATCGCCCGCACCGCAGCCTCGTTGGTGGTGCCGGCGGTCACGACGACCGTCTTGTCGCGCAGATCGCGATAGGAGCTTATGCCGGAGGAGCGCGGCACCAAGAGCTTGGTGCCGGCGACAAAGAAGATCGGCGAGAAGGCGACCTCCTTCTTGCGCTCGAAATTGGCTGTCGTCGAGCCGCATTCGAGATCGACCTCACCTGATTTCACGGCGGGGATGCGCGTCTCTGCGGTGACTTTCTTATAGTTGACCGCGATCTCGACCCCTTCGAGTTCTTTCGAGACCTCATCGACCACTGCGTTGCACAGGTCGATCGAATAGCCTATGGGCTCACCAACCTTGTTGACATAGGAGAACGGGATCGAATTTTCG
>Ga0209488_10000521_pt1 | contig 32732 bp, 41 predicted proteins | sample Rivendell_Oct201_8_FD_188349 | JGI IMG/M metagenome (GOLD analysis project Ga0209488, IMG submission 188349) | Vadose zone soil microbial communities from the Eel River Critical Zone Observatory, Northern California, USA -... | ecosystem: Environmental > Terrestrial > Soil > Vadose zone >...
CCCGTTCATTGACCAATCATATTGCTCAAAACGCCTTCCGCCAGCCAATCAGATCGCTCAAAATATCTTTCGCCAGCCAATCAGAACGTATTTTGCCAGCCAATCAGAATGCGTCTGAAAGACCAAGGCGGCTTATAATAAAGAAGATTCTGGACTGCGCACCTGGCAGGCCCACGTAAAGTTAGCCTTGGAGGCAACTGGGGGAGCTTTTAGGAACCCGTGTAGGGCGACAACAAGGAAATTTGTCGTCAATACGGGATAAAAGTGACATACTTGGTGCGAACTGGTTCTGAGTGAGGACAAGTATCCGCATTGCTGGGACTGAGTGCTTCGGTCACGACGAGCGCAGAATAGCAAACCGGACCAATGATCGCCAACATGGAAGAGGGCGGTGGAGAAGATACGCTAGGTGAACACCCAATCAGGAGCCCATGGCGCAACGCCAGACGAATCACTAATACAAGGAAAGGCCACTGCATCGGGAAAATATCCATTTACTTTTTTGCCTGTCTACTTTTTGAAAAAAAGAAAAGAGTGTTTTCTTGTGCTTCATTCCTCCTGAAAATGAATTGGTGGAAAACTGGCTTATGATACTAATATAACTATAACTTATTGAATAACAAAAGGCAACATTACAAGTATTTAGGGGGAACAATTTAAAATATTATGTACAGGTTCATATAAGCCAGAACATATGAGCCCAGTATTTAAAAAAATTTCATTCGAAGGCTGTTTAAAAAAAAGTTTCCTTCTATTATTCAACAGTATCACAATCTAGGGTGTAGGTTCCTCGTCGACTTTTCGATTTTTTTCGCTCGTACAAGCTCGTACGAGTCCGAAAAAGTAAGTGGCAGGTTTCCTGATGTGGCAGAACACGAAGCTGAGTTAGTCTCGAACATCAGGATGGGCCTCTTGTTGGCCATTGCGAACTGCGTGGAGCTGTCATATGTCGCGGCGACAAAGTTGACGGAGGCATCATGAGTGAGAAAACTAGAAAGTGCATTTTGTGGATGGACAACGATGCCACACCATACCGTGCGCCACAGTTATTATTTGGACAGGGTAGATATTTATACGTTAAGAGGACAGGCAGGCTTTCTCAGAAGCATACTCTGTCAAAGGTACTTGGAACTTGGAACAATAAAGAGGTCGCCCTTCATCGGGATCAAGGAGTTCCGGTCCTCAACGTCACTCATGTAATTGAGCGGACAATAGCCCTGAGATGCACCGTTGGACGGCTAAATCGACGGCTCCAAACGATTGCCCACATGCGGTCTGTGCGTGCGGGGGAGTGGGGGGTAGAGTTGTCACCAAGGATCTGCTGACCTTGCATGATGATACGATCATCAAAAGGGTATTATTGAGAACTATTGATAAAGCTATGACAAGCCATTCATCCCGCCGCTGTATGACTGGACGAACTGGTTCGTCTGGGGGCTGGACGGGGAAGAGGTAGCTGAATGGCCGTGGAACCATAAGAAACGGACTCGGAGCCAGTATACTACTAGGAGGCGGGGCGGCGCCCTCGGAGGCCGTAGCAGTACTAGTCACAATTGTACGCGCTAGTGACTGCCACGTTCCCGCCAGATATGACCTGCTAACGAGGTTGGTATTCAGTATAATGAGCAGTAGCGAGCCCACGGTCGACGCAAGTAGAGAAAGGACTGGAAGGATATGTATGCAGGGAAAGGTAAAGGTACCACGACGACACCTGGAGCCCAAAAAACGAGGGAACGAAGTGGAAGAGAAACTAAATGTGAGAATGAGCGATGAGTGGTTGGGGGCGTCCATGCCAGTACAGTAGCAGTTATAGTAGTGAGGGCCAATGCGAGGAACAATGCCAAGCCAGGCCAATGTGTCAGGTGATCAACTCGGTCCGTAACAACAAAGGTGTTATTGTGGTATGGTATGAAATGTACGTATTATCTAGTGTTCAGCGGGCGCGGAGCCTGCACGCCGCGGTGTACAATAAAAATGGAAAGACTTGAAGTGAGGGTGGAGGGGAGATAGCGCTGCTACCCTGGTGCTGTGCGAACGGGGTGTCCGTCTGCACACAAAAGCTAGTCATTAATGGGGCCCCACGGTACTACAAGTGTAGACACGTACATCTCAGTTATCATGCGATGACGCATGATGTCCCCGCACAGGCCGTATCATAGTTTTGAGTGTCTAAGGGGACATCGGCAGGTGGTAAATTGTCATGCGGCTCAGATCGACCTGAGAGACAACCATCGATAGGATCAAAGGAATCCATGACGAGTTCGGGGAGGGTGTTTGGGGTTGAAGGATGGTCGGTTTATGATCCACAAGCTAAACAAAGTGAGGCGGGTATTTATAGGCCAGCCACCCATCGAGTCACAACCAAGGCCCAATGGCCGCTCTGTGTTGTCTGAGCAGCTGCGGTGCTAGTCATAAGGTTAAGGACAAAAGAAAAAAGGCTTTTGTAGTTCAATTCTTCGACGCGAGCTATTGTGATGCGCATGTGCTTGGGTGCACGGCACGGATGATAATCCTGCCGCTGACTAAGCAAGTTCACAAGGGCCTCCGTTCGACGCGTTTCCTGCCCCCCTCCCCCCGCAGCGACGCGGCCTCACGCGTGTGTTTAATACCTGCCCTGATCTTCATCCGCATACCAAGTCGAGGTAGTCCTCGCGAGCTATTGTCATATTTGGCGCGACTCGGAAGACCCAACGAAACATCCTCCCTCGGCGTATTTCTGTCTTCTCCATGGAATCCCTAACACGTCTTCGCTCTGCCCTCCTTGCCACATTGGAAGCCCAAACTACTATAGACGAACAAGAACTGTTTGATTTGCTAGTTCTACACCGGCGCGACCTTGTCAACTTGTTTGACACAAAACCTCCTAGTGAAGATGAGAGGAAAGAGCTGCAGAGTGGCGCGTACTTCATCTCATTCAGCACAAGTCCTCAATCTTATTTTCTAAATCCAGGAAAGTGTACTGTCGATGGTCGACAAATGTCCGTCAATAATGACTTCGCTACCCAAGTCATCTACCTCGCCCAAGTCCTCGGTTGTTCAGAGCGTCATATCGCAGGGCTCATGCAATACGTCATATCTAATAACCCGAATTTTAGTCCCGTGAATATCTTGGAGCAAGTTGTGTTCGAACACCATAGAAGACGACGCGATCTTGTGGACTGCATCCGGTTCCTTCTCGAAGCAGCTGAGATAGTCGGTTCACCCGGGACAACTGCCCTCCATGCTCGCCTCGAACTGATTGTGAAGCATCAACTTATTCCATCAAGAGAGGGAGCTGAGGGGGTGGTGTTTGGAGAGAAAGGTCTGGGTTGGAAGGTGTTACTCGAGATTGAAGCCCTCGATCAGACAATATCCCTGGCTTTAACGGCGAAGCAGAATGCTGGGAGCAATACGACTTTTCAAGGTGTGACGCCCTCGACCCTCGTGGCCCCATTCATTGTACATCTTCTGATCTGGCCATTACACAGGCACAAATCTAACCCTGGGTTCTGACATACATTCCATGCGTGTCGAATCATTGAACCAAGAGCGTCGTTCTCTTGCCACGATCCTTTTCCTCGTCGCTCGTCTTGGATACCTATCCCCTCACGAAATTGAAAAAATGGTGCCCTGGCTACAAGAAAACCCACGACACCCCATGTCATATTACATTCTTTGTTCCTTACTCGCCGCATTTGACCTCGTCGATCCCGAAACCCCGGGAGGGTTGCTGAGGCAAAACCTCGCTACCTTCACTTCCACCCTTAGTCTTATGAAGAGGAAGTTGGACCCGACCGAGGAGTGGAAAGAAGCTGGCGTCAAGGCTACTCTGCAGCTGAAGTGGACCCTCTTCTTGACGGAGGCTCGGCACCGTGATCCCTCTCTTGAACACAAAGACGAGTTTAGGACAGAGGAACTAGAGACGAACATTTGGAATGCGGTGCAAGGGGACGCCTTCACTTTCCTCGCTGGTTCCATGGGAAGGCTTCGCAGGAGGGAAGGCTCCTTTCCACCAGGCTCCTACGCTGGCACCGTTATCCGGTTTAATGAGGCAGACCAACTACAACCGCTTCCAGCGGATGATTTCAAACCGGCAGTCTTCCAGTGCTTCGAGATGCTTGTGAGATCCGTTATCTCATACGCCTCGTCAGAACTACGCAAAATCAAGCAGCGACAGGAGGATATTATTCTTGCCAGCACACACCAAGACAGGTCCCGACATTTTCGCTCATCCGCCACTCGTACAGAGCCAGACAGGTTGGCTCACCCCCCCCGAAATGACATCGCGATGCTCTTTTCCTTCATAGGCATCCTTTTTTCCTCTTTGCCTCCAGAGCGTGCGCTTCAGTTCTGGGGCTCGGGTTCAGCCCCCTCTGAGTCACAGCGACCCAGTTGGCTCGAAATCGTAGAGGCACGAGCCGGGAAATTGCCAGCATTTCTGCAATGGGCTGTATGGTCGACAAATCTGCGTGATTTGGACATGTCGATCGCTCTATACGACATGCTTGCTGGATTAGCCAAGGGTCACCAGTGCAGTGACCTGGCGTACAACTTCTTGGCGCGAGGAAGTGGAGAAATTATACCAGGAAGCGTGCTACCTGCCGCAAGTTCAAGCGGTGCGATCGCCCCCTGGGCTACCATTTTTGGTATTCTCGATTCATGGGCGGTGGCTTCCAGCAATTCACGATCTCAACAAGCCGCAGCATCTCACCCCAGCTTCATGTCCTCTCACCAAGCTCAACATCATCCGCAACAAGTTTCGCTAACTCAGAAGGATGTCTGGCTTGGCCAATGTTTCCTGCGTCTTCTCGCTACCGTTGCTAAATACTCCGTCTCCGCGCGATTGGCGATCAGTGGACACACACACTTGCGCGCGATCCCCACTCTCGTTTCTCTCATCCCTCTTGGCGTGCCTCTAGAACTGAAGGGCGCAGTATTCTACGCACTAGCGGCATTTTGCGAAGCTGGCGCGGGTCCACCCGGAGTCGAGATATGTCGCGCGGTATGGCTACTCATGGAAAGGCTTGAAGTCATCAATGTTCGTGGTGGAGGCGGCATCGCCAAAAAGGGCGTGCAGGCTGAGCTCGAGCTCGTAGAGGAAGCGAGCAGAGTGTACCCAGAAACCATCCCTTTTTTGCAATTGCTAGCCACGCTCATTCATACCCCAAAGCAATTATCGCTCAAAAGCAGGGTAGCAGACGCCGAACCTATCAACACGATTCCAGAGAGTCTCGGCCAGCCATATCGTCAGGCAGGCATCGATCCATTTATAGCGTTCGTCATCGACGAGGTCTTCTTGCGTATCCCAAGTAGGGAATTTCAGGACAATCGTGAACGTTGGCAGATGAATGACTCGTGCCTGGCATTCATTGAACGGTGTTTGGCAAGTTACAACGTGGAGACCCTCCTGACACTCGCTGAGGAGAACAACGCCCGAAAGGAAGCCCTCAAATCTCTCATGATCCACCCAGGATTTGGCGTCCTCCAGCGCATATTAACGACTTCGCCCCTCCAAGCAAGCTTGTTTGCGTATCTTGTCGACGGCGTCCAAGGCTTCGACCAAAATCTCGATAGCGATGAACCTCTTTTCAGGAGGACCATTATTAGAATCCTTCGGGTCATACACCGTGTGCTAGAGGTACAAGACGTCTTTCTCGATGTACTTGTACCGCTACTCGCTGAGATTCCTATTGCCGTCCACATCGCGCAACCTCGCTCTTTCTACACGCGCTTAGACCAAGCCCTCTCCTTTGGATCGAACTTCGTTCCAATCATCGCCTCTTATGTCACCTACCGTTCACATCCTGAGGTTTCTTTACTGTCGGTGAAAATTCTCAACCTTCTCACCAGATCACCTGCCTTCCCAAGCCTGGCAGTGTTGCTTGAACGTAGCCCAGAGTCGGATCGGATCATAGTTGGGTATCGCCAGCTCCTAGATATTGACATATTATGCGGTCTCGATGCAGCCGAGAGCAATGAAGATAAATTCACAGGTGCTGGCGCCGTGGAGTCTGAGATGATTGCACCCGGCTTGCCACAGGCGGTTCGAATCGCCGTACTCGATCTATTTGCACAAAATACGCGACCAGGGACACCGTATCCCAATGTGGCCCATTTCCTGCTCATGGGAGCCACCAACGTGCAACAGATCCAGGATCCCCATGCTCTCGGGGCACAACGAACCGCTATACACGTTATCCTCGACTGGGTAAACATGGGGATTCCTCAGACACACCAGAACAAAAATGAGAGCGAACTGTTCGCACATGCTGAGCCTCTATTCAGCGTCATGCCTGCCTTGGCGGAACGGTTCTACCGAGTCCTGCACCACTTATGCATGCATCGCCACACGTCAGACTTCACAATGCGCTACCTTCGCACCCGTGAAGACTTCTTCGTCCGCCAATTATCTGCGCTTCCGTTCCATCCCCCTCCCCAATCCATCCCCAACATAGAAGCCAGGTACTCTGATGGCTCAAGAGTTGCTACTACCGTCGAGTCTCTGACCTCCTTCCTCCGACTACGGTCCTTTGTATTCGACCTTGTTGCATTGGACCTTCACATCCTCACAAATCGCGGTCACTTCAAGAGTGTCTCGGAGCTGTTAGAGCTTATATACGGAAACGAGCAGCGACAGTTCAATGTTGCGGACTGGGAGGATGAGACCTTCCAAACTTTCCGTGCAATTGGGCAGCCAAACCTTCGCATCGTTGAATATTTGCAGTCCCTCTGTTTTGACTGGGTTGACACACTTAGTGTCGAGCCTGTCGAATTGCAGTTCCTGCGCAACCTAAATCTGGCCACATGCGTGCTCCTCGATGACAAAGGTTGTGAGGTTGTCGATCAAGCAACCGTGTTGTCCCTTCTTAGCGGGGGAAGGCACATTCTTCACATGCAAGGCCAGATCGTCACCCCTATCGATCTCGAGCGCCTTAACGCCGAAACAGCGTATGTCTTGGAGAGCTGTGCAGCCGAGAACCACCAGCGGGAGGTATTGTTCGCCACAACGACTAGCTTCGAATCCTGGAGAAGGTTAGTGGACATCACGCTGGTTAAATGTTCCACCCGCTTGCCCCGAGACCGACGGGAAACAATGCTATTCGATCTACTGCAAGAGCTACCAGCCATCATCCGATCACCAATAATAGCTGAGCCCACTGCGGTGCTACTCTCCGAGGTTTCCTTGTCTCTCATAACGAAGCTGCGGGAGGACCGGCGCAGTCAACAACTTCTAGGGTCGTATTCGCACTCATGTTCGCTGTCTTCCGAGCGATTACATGGATTGTTGCGAAGCTTCCTGGAATGTGCCCTGGAATACCGAGTAGAACTTGTTCGCGGAAATATTTATACAGCGCTCGTCAATTATTTCCATCTCGTGGTGGATGACCTCGATTGCAACGTCGTCCAGGAGAGTAATCCGTCCGCCATCACGAGACCTTCACTATCACCATCTGTGGCATGGGGTGAGTTGTCGCTGGGTGATAGACTGGTTACCGCACCCGCGCGACGTGACGGGCCAACAAGCCCGACTTCGAGCGGGTACTTAGCAGTTCTCAGGCCAGTCGCAGAGAGATTGGTGACTACTGTCTCGCGTGATGCAACAGATGGGACGGAAGTATGGAAGACCGCGGCCTACATGCTCCTAGATTGCCTGGTCCATCTTTCGCGAAATGACAGGCAAAGCAATATTCTTTCGACACTTGTTCGGCATGGTTTTCTCGCTGTTTTCGTACGGGACATCAAGGACTCTGACGGTCGACTGCAGTCCGTTCTCAAACCGGAGCCAGGTACACCGTCACGCGTTAATATCCTGTCAACCGCAATTGGTAGCTAATTGTTGTATTAGATGATCTCAACTCCCTGTATGTTTACGAGGCAAAGATGTCACTTCTCATTCGTATTGCCCAAACGCGCCAAGGAGCCGAGAGATTGATAGAGGCCAGAGTACTTCCCATTCTAGCGGACTGTGACTTCCTGGACACAGTCCCTGAAGTGGACCAGTCATTTATTGGTGTGCCACCCAGTCACCAGCTGTAATTTTTGCTAATAGCTCGGGTCAGACCACGACCATTTCCTCCCTTCTGCCATCCAGCGTTATCACCAACTATTCATGCCAGCTTTGCAGTTGATCGATACGCTTTTGGCCACGTTGGGTTCGGGACATTCGTTCGCAGTTAATCAGGTGCAGTACAGCATCTTTTTTTTGGTGCCAACCTGATAGGTTAAATTTGTTTAGGCTCTGGAGTTTATCTCTAGTCATCGTGACACAGTCGTCATGATACTGAGAAATGAGGCGGATGAGATTTCTCTCTCCGCTCTTGACGAGCTCCACCTTCTTGTTTATCTTTGTTCGGTGGCAATCCCCTCTGTTCCCAAGTCCGAACTCGTAAGTGAATCCATGTCTTACATGACTTATTGTGTTCACAATGTTCCTAGGCTTCTGGGAATGGCGGGTACGGAGGCATCCACGCAGTAATTTTAAGCTTAGCAGCGCGAAGTATCGGAAGTAATCAGTGGTCACACAAGGTTCGCCCACTGACGGATTCCGAGAAGTTGGATGCGAGCTCCAGGGTATCAGGTTTGGGTTTTCGACCCTATCACTCGGACAGGCTAATCCAATCCTGTATCTCTGCTAGGTCCTGGCGGTGCCTGCAGGTTCGATTTGATCCTTCAACGAAAGGAGGAGTCGCTTGGCAAGGCGCTCATTGCGTACCTGGGAGCCGCGAGTGAATTTACGGGTCCGTTACCCCATCCATCATCTTTTTGGCGTGTATTTTGCTTACGCCATCAACGTAGAGCCGGAGATCACAATAGTCCTGTCACCCGTAATTACAATTCCGCGACACGAAGACAGGGCAACTCGCTTTATTCGTGAGCCATTTATGCTGCTTGTGGTCTAATTGTATTCCCATACTTCTTGAAGCCATCGTCCCTACTGTTGGTGATGCGATCGAGGCGCTATCAAACCTCATCGACGAGCTCCTGGAGACGCTGAAACAAATAACTGTCGTCAGTGCGGAACTGGATGCTAGAGATCACGTACAAGTCGATGACATCCGGCAGGTGGGCCACACGATATTATCCCAATTAAATTGAATAACATTCCCGGTTCCGACCACAGATTGTTTCTGTTCATGACATTGATACTCTAGGTGACCTTGACATCGGACAAAAACGCGCTTTGATGTGCCGTGAACTGGAACGTATTCTTAGTCATGCACAAAACATGGCAAATGACCTTCTGTGTGAGCCCGCTATATTTCCGTTACATTGGTATAACTGAATCATGGGCGCCCTTGGCAGCGTCACTGGAGATGATGCTGTTGCTCCTTTGGAGGCACATCGCATACTATTGCGAGTCCCGTCATATCAACAACCCTGACATGAAAGTGTCAACCGCAGCGGTCCTTAGATCTGTGCCACAACTCAACGATGGTGCTGTTTTCCGTCAGGACGCTGCGAAACGACTTCCACATGTCCTCAATCGGCTTCTCCAGCTCAGCCTTGTCAGTGCTCAACTTACTCCTGTAGAACCAATTGTAACATCACTGCTAAACAGGATCATAAATGGCGTGAGAACCAGGCATACATCGAGATCATGTCGCGGCGAATCCGCGAAATCGTTGGCTTACAAGTAGAGGAAGAAGAGGTGAATGACATCACTGTATGATACGGTTTGTTACAGTACAATAAAAGAAACGGGATATGGGCGCGAATTCTATCGCCAAAGGTTTAGAACGGGAGGAGAGTTCCAACGCCGCGAAGCGCCACCTGACCCCCAAAGCGAAGTGTTTGTGTGCCTCCAGGAAAATAGGCAAGGACATATGAAAGAAGAGCAACGACCTGGACTACAGCGCCTATCAAACACCCGAAATATGAATGTGGCTGCGCTAAACCGTTAGTACATCACAGACGGGAGGGCGATCGAGCTGTGGCGCACCCCCAATGCAAAATATAATGTCAACCCTAGACTAGATAGGTAGGCAACGGAGAACGGCAAGCGTTCTTTTGATATGAGATGCCTCATGTGATTCATGGGGCCGATCAGAACGGAGAAGCTATGACAAGAGACGTATTAGCATTGTTCTCGGATTGGCCTCAAACTCGACCCTTACCCAAACATAACCAACAAGCTACCCAGGCTAAAGGGCACGTGAATAGCGAAGGACACAGAGCCATCATGCACATACCTGAAGGAGAGCGCAAACTTTGCTGGACGGATGGCAAGCAGCGGAAGTGTGAAGAAAGCAACTCCAAAGCAGACAGCGGCACCCGCAAGGCACGCCAAAAAACCCAGCAATCTACGACAAGACGTTGTAAAGCGAGAGAGCGCGGGAGAGAAGGTGAGACTCACCTCTCCCAGCGGGAAAGAGCAAAGTATGCCTCCTCTTCGTTGGAATTTTCGCTGGACCGCAATGGGATATATGCTCCCCCGACGGCGTTGTAAAAACGAGAGAAGGGATTACGAGAATTCCCAGCATCTGCGGCTTGCGAATCGTCCGTGACTCCCCTCGCCCAGCGAAACTGATAAAGGTTGCTGCGAAAATTGCTCTCTGTCGTTGAGGTTGCCATTGCAGTCCGCAGTAAAGCTGATGGACGCGCTCTTTTAGTCCCTGCGCCTGCGCCTGCTTTCTGGGCTCAGCGGTCAGACACGTGACAATAGCCCAAGTCACGTGTACAGCCTGCTGCACAATGCTTATCCCCTCATATGCATATGCATCCTCCCAATCCCAATCCAGGTGCCAGTCAACCGTATGGTCTAGACGCTGAAACTATGGAAGGATGTGTAGGTGACGAAGGCTGGGGTGAACTGAATAAGACAGAGTGGAATGGCCTCGGCATCACCGATCCTATAAAGAAAGTCGAGGTAGGCCGTTCGAAACCTTGCTCTGTGCGCTTATTTACAGGTCTCAGGACAAGTGGTTGTTACTCCCAGCATTTTTAAAGGTCAAGGGTTTGGTCAAACAACATATTGACTCCTTCAATTACTTTGTGGATGTGGACATCAAGAACATCTTAAAAGCAAATAACAAGGTCACGTCTGACGTGGATCCCCGGTTCTGGTTGAAGTATACCGACATCCACGTTGGATTTCCCGATCGCACGGACGCAGATGCGATTGATAAAAGCGTTACGCCGCATGAGTGTCGTCTACGCGACACTACGTATAGCGCGCCCATCCTTGTTACGATCCAGTACACGCGAGGGAAAAACGTCGTTCGGAGGTCGAATGTAAACATTGGTCGTCTTCCCATCATGCTTCGGAGCAACAAGTGTGTCCTCACGGGTCGTACTGAGGCTCAGCTGGCTCATATGAGCGAATGCCCGCTCGACCCTGGTGGGTATTTTGTCGTCAAAGGCACGGAGAAGGTCATCCTTGTTCAGGAGCAGCTGAGCAAGAATCGTATCATTGTTGAGACTGATCCTGTCAAGGGCGTGGTTCAAGCTTCATGTACTTCGTATGCAACTTTGTTCATCCCATGCATATTGCTTGCTGATGCAGTAGAAAGTTCCACTCACGGCGGTCTGAAGTCAAAAACGTATATTACCACCAAGAAAGGAAAGATTTACCTGCGACACAACTCAATTCATGAAGATGTGCCCATTGCCGTTGCGCTCAAGGCCCTTGGCATACAATCGGACAAGGAGATTCTTCTCCTCACCGCAGGTGATTCAGAGGCGTATATCAACGCTTTCGCGCCAAATCTGGAGGATGCTGCGCGATTGGGGGTTTTTACACGGCAACAAGCTCTGGAATGGATCGGTACTCGTGTAAAGGTGAACCGCCGTGTAGTTGGTCCACGCAGGCCTGCTTGGGAGGAGGCTCTCGAGGCTTTAGCAACTATCGTTCTCGCCCATGTGCCAGTCACAGGGATGGATTTCAGGTCGAAGGCGATCTTTGTCGCAACCATGACGCGCCGCGTCCTGATGGCTATGAATGACGAGAAGATGGTGGATGATCGCGACTATGTTGGTAACAAGAGGCTGGAGCTGTAAGCGAAGGGATAACTGTCCTTTATGACGGTTTATAACTCTTCGCAGTGCAGGACAGTTGCTGGCCCTGTTGTTTGAAGACCTCTTTAAGACCTTCAACACCAATCTCAAGTCATCGATTGATAAAGTCCTCAAAAAGCCCTCGCGAACAAACGAATTTGATGCTTGGAACACTATGCAGTTCCAGGGTGACCATATCACCGCCGGTTTCGTGCGCGCCATCTCCACGGGCAACTGGTCTCTGAAGCGGTTCCGGATGGAACGTGCAGGTGTCACTCACGTCCTTTCACGTCTTAGTTTTATCTCTGCATTGGGCATGATGACGCGCATCTCCTCCCAATTTGAGAAGACACGCAAGGTCAGTGGCCCGCGAGCGTTACAGCCTAGTCAATGGGGGATGCTTTGTCCCAGTGACACACCCGAAGGTGAAGCCTGCGGACTGGTCAAAAATTTGGCCCTCATGACCCACATCACCACTGACGTGGAGGAGGAGCCGATCGTTAAGATCGCGTTCATGCTCGGCGTAGAAGGTGGGAAACCCCTTTTCTAATGTCAGCCGACTACCTGTAACTGAGGATATTCAGACATCTGTCAGGCGACTGGGACTGGAATGTACGCTTCCGGTACCTTTGTGGTACAAGTTAATGGGACGATCATTGGTCTCACCCGGTTCCCCACTCGCTTTGTTCATAACTTCCGTCGTCTGCGACGCGCTGGGAGAGTTAGCGAGTTTGTCAGCATCTATATCAATCATCACCACCGAACGGTGAATATTGCTTGCGATGGAGGTCGTATTTGCCGTCCCATGATTATCGTAGATGGCGGCAAGTCGTCTATCACGGGACATCACACCGAGGTGCGAATCGAGATGCGCGAATGATTGATGCGTTGACGAGTTTTTGCTAGCTTCTCAAGCAAGGGGCCCTAGAATTCGACGACTTCTTACGAAAGGGCCTGGTCGAGTACTTAGACGTCAACGAGGAAAATGACTCTTACATTGCCCTTTATGAGCCGGATATTGTCCCAGCAACGACGCATCTAGAGATTGAGCCTTTCACACTGCTTGGTGCAGTTGCAGGCCTTATTCCATACCCACACCATAATCAGTCTCCCCGTAACACATATCAGTGTGCTATGGGAAAGCAAGCTATTGGTGCCATTGGGTACAACCAGTTCAATCGAATCGATACGTTACTATATCTTTCCGTCTACCCACAACAGCCTATGGTCAAGACGAAGACGATTGAATTAGTGGGCTACGACAAGCTTCCTGCAGGACAGAACGCCACTGTCGCAGTCATGAGTTATTCGGGGTATGATATAGAAGATGCGTTGATTCTAAACAAAGTTCGTGGCACCAAATATCTCTACCAATCCCCTTGACGTTTTCTTGTATAGGCAAGTTTAGATCGTGGGTACGGACGGTGCCAGGTCCTTCGCAAGAACATGACGCTCATCCGAAAGTATCCCAATGGGACGTGGGTATCTGTTTCATATGCTACTTAGAAGTTGCCTTGATCGTTGTCTTTCAGGTATGATCGCCTTGCAGATGCGCCGCTGGACGAGAATGGCCAAATCCAAAAGAAGTATGACATCGTTCAACTTGACGGCCTCGCCGGCGTCGGCGAACGGGTGGATCCAGGCGACGTCTACGTCAACAAGCAGACACCCTCAAATGCCAATGACAACTCATTCTCAGGGCCAGCCGCTTCGGCACCATACAAAAATGCCCCTATGACGTATAAATCACCCGTGGCAGGACATATCGACAAAGTCATGATATCCGACACTGACAACGATCAGACGCTTATCAAGGTTTTGGTACGACAGACAAGAAGACCCGAATTGGGTGACAAATTCTCCTCCAGGCACGGTCAGAAAGGCGTTTGCGGCTTGATTGTGAACCAGGAAGATATGCCGTTCAACGATCAAGGGATCGTGCCTGGTGAGCGCCGTGTTCGTGGAGCTGCGCATTGATGATGTGACCTGCGAACGACAGACACTATCATGAATCCACATGGTTTCCCATCAAGAATGACAGTCGGCAAGATGATTGAACTTCTCGCTGGGAAGGTATGCTTCTATACTTCCTTATTATAGCTTTTGAAACCCATTTATCCTAGGCCGGTGTTCTGGCGGGACAGCTCCAATATGGCACTGCCTTTGGTGGGTCCAAGGTCTGTGCACCCTCGAATTCACAGGCAGTTAAGTGATACGCTTCCCAGGTCGAAGATATGTCTCGCATCCTTATCGAGCACGGGTTCAGCTATGCTGGAAAGGACATGCTTACTAGCGGGATCACGGGGGAGCCGCTAGAAGCATACGTTTACTTCGGGCCAATTTACTACCAAGTAAGCTTAGTTCCATAGCTGATACTATTCTTACCACCTGACTACGTTGGCTAGAAACTCAGTATGTTGTTAGGTGTTTGTAATATGTCTGCTCTCCTCACTAAGTGGTTTTTTTTTGTATTCAAGAACACATGGTGATGGATAAGATGCACGCTCGGGCCAGGTATAATTATTCTAATTTTTTTCTCCTGGTATTATCAGTTGACTTCCGGCTGACTGGTCATGTGTAGGGGACCACGCGCGACATTAACACGACAACCCACCGAAGGCCGTTCCCGTGAGGGGGGCTTGCGCCTTGGGGAAATGGAGCGCGACTGTCTCATTGGTTATGGCGCAACCCAACTTCTGCTCGAGCGTCTGATGATCTCTTCTGATAAATTTGAAGTAAATGCCTGTCAGACTTGCGGTTTGCTCGGTTACCGGGGTTGGTGTGCATATTGCAAAAGCTCCAAGAACGTGGCTCAACTTACTGTCCCTTACGCGGCAAAACTGCTGTTCCAAGAGGTAAGGACTGATTCTAATCTCTCCCCGAAAATCACTGATCGAAACTAATATTTTCTCATGCTCTCTCCGCATACCAACGTAGCTCATGGCAATGAATGTTGTTCCACGTTTGATCCTAGACGACGCTTGAACGCGAGCATCGCTGGTAGTAGGTTACGCGTACCACTACGAAAAAGTATCTTCTATCAGCTTGCTCAGGCTGGTATTTTTTCAGACTTCGATTCTAGACCTTTCCGGTGATGTCAGTCCATGGGGGAGACGGTCGCTCTGTGTAATTTGATAGTATCCCCGAAAGTACTTGCTTACAGTCTCGCAAGCTATTCATTTTTGGAGAGGACATCAATTCACAAGCGCCCAGGGTCTCCCCCCTGACCGTCTTATACACGTAAATAGAGGATATTATGTCCTTTCCCCGTGATGTGCATAAGAAGATCAATTCTAGACAGGTTCTGGACTGAGTGAGGATGGATTTGATTATTGCAATAGCCCATCCAGGCACACCCAGGCAACGCCTGCAACCAAAGTTCTGGGTGCTTGGAGTTAGCTTTGTGTCATCCAATTATTTCTGTTCGATTCAGAGGTGAGTTACCTCAGAGTGCAGGTACGTAGAAACTTCGCTTGCGCCGCAATTTACCTAAGTGTGCGACCTTCGGTTATTACGACTTGGCGGTGTATGGCGACCACTGAGTTGGAGCTTATCGTGTGATTGTAGTCACTGGCAGGAATTGACACTTTGCGGCGCTGTAATTCAATGAAGGGTTCATATGAGCCGTGATCGGCTGATCGTTGTGTTGATTCGTAGTACCCAGTTTGCACAGACCCTGGATGGACGCTAAGCTGAACTAGAACTAGCGAGTCGAGCCGGCCCGGTTCTGCCGCATTGACCATCTTCTCTTCCCTTCCATCACACTCGCTCACCTCCCTGTCCTCGTCTCGTACGTTGACACTCAGTACACACACTCCATTCGCTATGGCATCCCGCGCATCCGGAAACGCTACAGCACTGAGGCGGCTCATGACGGAGTACAAACAACTAACCGCGGGTGGTCTGTCTCTCCTTCTGCTGTCCCCGCCACCTTCTCGCTGACTACACTCACACGTGTGCACAGGCTCACCTGACGGCATGTTCACGGCCGGTGGGGACGGGTTTTCCAGGGACAACCCAACTATTCGCTGATGGGCCCCTTCCTCCTCCAATTTCAGGGCCGATCTCCGAATCTGATTTCTTCACCTGGGAGGCCCTCATCTGTGGACCAAAGGATACCCCCTTTGTAAGTATTTACTTTTTTTTGTGTTCATCCGTCTTTCCTTTGTTGAAATTGTCATTTTATCCCTCCCACACTCCCGTCTCAGGAAGGCGGCGTGTTTGCGGCCAAACTGGCGTTTGTACGTTGGTTCATACCTGACACACCCCACCCTGATTCCCTTCTCGTTCTCGTGTTTTCGCAGCCACAGGACTATCCGCTATCCCCTTTCAAGATGAAGTTTGATCCTCCCTTGTTTCACCCAAACGGTACGCGGTCGTGTGCCTCCCTTCCCTCCCACCTGGGCGACTAGACCCCGCCCGCCCCCTCCTGCTGGCGCCAGCGGCTGAGCTGATAGACCTCTATCCCAGTGTACCCAGACGGAAACGTCTGCATCTCTATCCTGCATAACCCTGGCGAAGACCCACTGATGTACGAACAAGCCTCGGAACGGTGGAGTCCCGTTCAGAGCGTCGAGAAAGTCATTCTCAGCGTAATTTCTATGCTCGCCGGTACGTTCTTCACTCCCCCTCCCCCCTTCGGGGGGTCGCCCTCGCTGATCCGCGGCCACGCCGATACTTCCAGAACCGAACCTCGAGAGCGGCGCGAATGTTGACTGCTGTAAGCTCTACAGAGACAACCAAGCGGTTCGCCGTCCTGATCTGATGTGACTCGGAACCACGCTCACCGACCAGTCTGTTTACAGGAATATGAACGGATCGTTCGAGAATCAATCAAGGAGCAGCTAGGGCTATAGTCATGCGTTGGTTCCTTGATGCGATGTACTTTACTCTTAGTGCACGCTTGGCCGCCATATCCTGCGTGGAGTGTCGTGATTTGTGTCACTTTCCTTGCCCTCGCGGTAACTGCCAGGCCGCCGCTATTGCAATTTGACTTGCCACATAGTGCTAAGCCAACTTAGATTTGAGTTCGTCTCGCTGAAACTTCGTTCGAGGTGCTTAAAATAGTAAAGCATGGCGCAAGCGGACGAACGTTTCCTTTTGTTTACGCTCAAACGCGTGCCTCTGGCATCACGAAAATATTCGTAATTCGTGCAACAGGAAACGAAGGTGCCAGTGCCAAACCCGATATTAATAAATGAATACTCCCTGAAGCGTGTATCTTGGGATGGGCGTCAATATTATACATGTTGGGTGTGAATAAAGGTGCTACCGTATCCTTGTACTCTACGCGATATTCGGGTTTCCACGGCGCAGCGAATGAGTGGTAGGAGTTAATGGGTGAATGAATTAGGGGTATCAAATATCCAACTCCATAGGTCAGGGCATCCTGCGCGTGACCAATTGCGGGGATATTATCCCCATCCGTAACCCTTAGCCTGTGCCACTTTCCAGGCAGCGCGCTTATGGACGTGCTTTGAAGACGCGCTCACCGAAGCGCGCGCCTGTTGCCCCAAATATATGCCGTGAGACATACTCGTTCCGAAACATCCCTTCGGGGTCGACAACGTTCAACACTTTCCGAAATGAATCGAAGCGCGGATACAGTACGGATAGGGCGTCGGGTCGCAAGCCATGAGTCTTGGCCCAATGAGGTCGTCCCCCATAAGGAGTCACTATGCGCTCGAAGCGCTCGAACAGAGTGCGATATGGAACGTTGAAGCCGTAAGGCCTTTTTCCACGTGAGTGATGGCAAGGGGAAAGATGACGAACAGCGTGACGCACTTGTACTGCATGATCCCGATCCAGCAAGTCTTTCGACCGTAGCTAGGGCTCAGCCATATATCGTCCTCATCAGAAAACCGTATTTCGAGGAGGCAATTCGGTCGCAGACCGAGTGGATCTACAAATTCGGATTGAAACCAGTCGCGTAATTCTTGTAGACATGATTGGGACTGCGAATAGGGCAGCGCCCACTCAATGGTGTATTGTCGGTACTATCAGGGCAACCACATCAGCGTGTAATAAAGGAAGAGGGGGTGGCGCGGACCTTGCAATCCACATTGAACAGGTTTAGGCTGTCATCAACGGATAGAGTCTTATCTTTGATGAGCCAAGACGAGAATCGCCCAATCCAAATGTTGAGACCTGGAATAAAAATTCCGAGGAAAATGAAAAATTGGATGACGTGATATCCGACGAGCGAATGCCAGAGCCAGCTTCCGTGCGGGCGTTTATGCTGTTGTATGTGAGATCAGAAGATCGCATCGGAGTGGAGCGAGGGTTTAGTCCTACTTCTTGAGTCTTATCCATGGCGCTCATACGGACTTTATCTGCTTGCGGCCACCACCAAAGCCGTACAAACTCTGCTGAATGGGCGACCACGTCAAAGTTATCGATGACGTCACTGAATTTGAATGTTTCTTGTACTTCTCGCAGACGGAATGCCGGCCTGACCTCCATGCGAATCTCGAGGATGATCCCAGTGCCGCCCAGGCCACACAGCGTGGCGAGGAACAGGTCTGGCTGGTGATCCCGGGAGCAAGTGACCTTGGTTCCGTTAGCTAGGAGCAGGCGCACGGCTTGCACGTGCGTTGACAGGACTCGATGACGAACACCCGTCCCGTGCGTAGCTGTGGTCAGCATACCAGCAAGGGTCTGGTCGGAGATTGATCCTAAATTGATCATGGCGAGGCCGCGGGCTTCAAGGGCAGCGTGTAGGTGCTGAAGCGTGACTCCGCCCTGGGCGTGAACGAATCGTTTTTCAAAATTGACCTTGAAGGGAAGAACGAAAGATAGATTAGTATATCCGTGCCTGGATATAAATCAGTGGCGGGAGAAAAAAAATACCCCGGGCTTCCAACGACCAAATAGGATAAGCATCGGGGCAATAAAAAAAATACGTCCAATGAGATAAGCTAATTCGGCGATAACGTACCTCGATGATCTTGTCGAGTCGATTCATCTGGATCATATACCCCGACGTACAGGCAAGATCACTCGGCGAGTGACCGACCCCCACGGCACGTACGGTCTGCCCTTCGCGTCGCGCGAGTTCCAGGATGAGCTCTATGTGATGCTCGGTCTCGGGCCGGAACACAGACGACGGTGTGCACTTGAATGTGCGACCCCAGTTCTGGAACACGGCAGCAGACGACGATCGGTCGACGGCAACGGGCTCGAGAAGGGTATAAAGTTCGTTAAGAGAGATGTCGGGTGGAGGGAGTAAGACAGCCGACATGGGGATGCAAAAAGGTGAGGATGGCTCTTTCGGAGAGTCGCGAGAGTGGCAGGCTTGATAGAATTATTTTTTTTTGCGCTGAAGGGGGGCATCGATACGTGCTCCATTAACCGGATGCGGCGGGCCCGATCAATTGCGGCAATCTGCAGAAGTGAGCCAAGGGGATGGAGAGGAGAGTAGGGTGACTGATGACTTGTGAGTGGCCAGTGGCGGGACCAAGTGGATTAGATCTTGGACGGGCCATCTGCACCGTTCGGATTACCCCGGTAAGCGAGGGAGGGAAGGAGAAGGGGGGAGCTGATCCAGGTTTACGGCCCCTGGATGATAGATGGACCTCGCGGTTCCGTTCGCCCGGGTCACTGCGCAAAAGTTGACTTCTTTCGTTGCTACAGCGTCCGGAATGAGCGATCTGACGTGCCTCCAATTTTTGCACCGGCGAGCCGACTGTTGTATGTCCCCGGAGATAAAAAAACGTGCCCAAGGTTGGTTGTTTTAGGCGTGCCAGCGCGCGAGGGAATGGGCAAAGCGTTCGTGCCACGAGCCGAGAAGGGTTTTTTAGAGCACCGCAGTTGCGCAGCTTCTTACCAGGCGACGATGCCAGATGATTAAGAACTCACGAGCGTCCTCCTCCTCTCTCTTCGCCCACTGTGAATTTGGGCACGCCGAGCTGGAACGGAAATCCACCCGCGGGACCTGAGAGAAAAGGACCAACCGTGTACGGAAGGTTCCCCATGATGCGGGTTACGCCACACGGCACGCCATTGGCTGTGTGACGGGGGACAAGTAGTTGTAGTGGTCGTATTCGCGATGGGGATGGCCCCTGAGTCATCTCTGTATCACCGCACCAGTGAACCACTGCCTGTCAATTAAAATTTTCATGACGGAGGCGGAGGGAGAGAACTGATCCCGGGTGGGGATGAGGGCAGCTGACCCTTTTCCTTTTCAAACTCAACCGGCATCTCCCGTACTCAATCTCCACCTCGTGATCGTGATCGTGTCCTCGATTATTATAATTTCCCTCAGCCCTGCCCATGGAGATGAAGCAACTCAAGTCACCATATCAAATACCACCCGGCCCCACTCACGCCCCTCGTATAGTAATATCCCGCGGACCTCTGCGCCGTCCAGCTCCAGACCGAGTTCAAAATCTGTTTAGCACACTCAGTTGACTCATCATGTCCCCTGTGCATCCACGTACCCGTATAAAATCCGTTTTGCGTCGGCATGCTTGCGTTCTCTTGGAACGAGGGTAGCGAACCAATGTCCACAGTCCAATTGCAGAGTTCTACCGTCTCACCCTTCAAGAGATAGAACGGTTAGATATAAACGTTATCTCTCCGACTCAGAATCCACCGCGCGCACCTCATCAGTGTACCGCATGATCTTGTCAACGTCTGATGTATACATCGTCGCTACGAAAACGCGGTCTGTGGTGACTGACTTAGCCCAAAAAGGAATATTCAAGGCGCGATTTACGGACCGTGCTGGGTTTGTGAATATTTACTTGCCAGAACGGTCATGTCATTCATTCTCGCGTTGTGTGTGTTGGCTCACTCACCAAAACTTTGTCTTGATCTTCTGGCTAGATGGAGCATGAGTCAATAAATCCTACTTGGGGTAGTGATGCGCGCAAACCCTTTGCGTAAAATGGCACCCTTCGCCACCAAATACTGCAGCCTGTGCGGTGTTAATTTACAGGGATTAACGCAGTGCAAATTGCCTCACCTATTCTCGCAAATGGCAATACCAGCGTTATTCTGGGAGACATAAGCCGGGCGCTTCATGAAATCTTCCGGTTCAGCAGGTAATTTGACCTGCGTTCGGATCAAAACGGTAAGCGCGGAACAGTGGAGGGATACGTAAGTGTCTCAAGAGGTCACCTTCATCATGTATGACCGAGGCGCAACCACAGATGATACAAGAGGACGGCGCGCGAGGCCATATTGCGCCGCGCCACGCGCCGTGGCTGTATCAGCATCCGAAGGGCGCGCAATGACCTTTACTCGTGTCCCAAGACGTTCCTAGCCACATAAAAATCCCATTTAAAACATTTCTTCCTAAACACTTACTTCGACTCTCTTGAACAGGTATCCGCTGCCGGAGAAGCCTCCCACGAGAAGGAGGGCATCGATGTGTTGGTTTACTTTTTTCATTTGTTCCTCTATGAGGTCCAGTGCCTGTGCGTGTGCAACCGGGATATTTAGCCAAACTACTGGACGTGGAAGACGCGGAAGCAGAGAGATTGTGCAAGTTGAAAAGGGACCTCACCTGATTCACGACAGGGTCGAAGACCTCCCGGCGCAGAAGATTTCCGGGAATAGCAAGTTCTCCGTTGAAAAGGCCGACTTGAGGGTCATCCGGATCTTCCACGTTGAAGCACGTAAAGTTGAACATGGAATCTGAACAAAGGGCATAGATCGGTGGTAGCTGTAAAATAACAGAATCTCCGCATACCGTCATCGGTTTCGCCTCGGTAAGCGAGTTTTTCTGTTTCACTGAAAGCATGCATGAAATACGCCAAACTTGCAGCATCCAGATGCGCCGGATGGTCGGCGAGCAACGTTCGCACGAGTTCGCGAAAGCGCAGATCAAGAAATAGAGAGCCGCAATTAGCCCCGGAACGCGCACAAACCTCAGCTATCTCAAGGTTTGCCAGCTGACCCAGAATTTGATAGACCGCAAGATCCTGCAAGGGGTCAGGCGCGCCAAGACACCGAGAAGGGTTGAGACGTACGACAGTGCCACCTCCGGCATCACAGATCATGAATATTTGACTCGGCTTCAATTTGTGGAGGTCTGTCAAGTGCGCGCAATGTACTGCCGCAGCTTCGGGTTCACTGTATTACAAAATGACTTTTCGGATAATGAAACGCTGATAGGAAGAAGCGTTACGTGATGATGTGGAGGCGATCCCGCCAGTCTCGATCTCGTGCCCCTACTGAGCGGACGAGGCCGGCAGTGATTGCGGCATCTCGCATCATATCGCAACCCCTGGCGTCCCACGCGGCAGGGACCGTCAGCCAGACATCAGCGGAATCTACGATGATACTTGAGATATACACGCAGAACGAAAATGGACGCGTTTCTCTGACCAAGGTCTGCGACTGCGCCGATCTCGCGGGTAATCTGCTCTTTTGCGTATTCCCACATGCAGTATAGGAAATCAACGATGAGATGAATAGGTTTCTTCCCGGGCTGCATAAAAGGGACGTCAGCTCACACGATCGTCGGTAATTTGCTTCCTTACTGGAATGGGTGGCAGTCGTGGGTCGACCGTGGACTGATCTCGAAGGGCATGGGGCTCAAGAAAGAGCTTGAACCTGAAGAGAAGAGAAGCCTATGAAACAAAAGGAGTAACCCCACGGTCCCTTACCATTCGCACTTGATAGATCCGGGCATTGGGTTGGCATTTTTCGCATCCAATCCCCAAGCTAGGACCTGTCCACGCTCATCGTATAAGAGACAGGTCGGAACTTTCCTGAAAGTTTCCATCGACCCAGGCCAATTGAGGATTTGTTGCACCTTTCCGGAAGCAATACGCGACGAGCCATATGCCTGTGTGGGGCACACGATTCGACCTTCAAACCAGTCACGTCGGAGATGCGGATCACACTTACTACACCCGAGAAAGTAGTCCCTGAACCATAAATTTTTAGTTCAAAACACGGCATAGGTCAAGAGCGCGACGCTCACCAAAGTCGATGGAGACCGACATCTTTCCTTCGTCCGTGGTTGGTAACGAGGGAGCAACGGCCGTAGGGGACTGATACGTCGAGAGCAGGTTCGGATTTCCAGGAGTGGCGTATGCGGGCGTCGGTCGCCGCAACGGGGCCAGGGAACCCGTAGATTCGATGACTGAGCTACGATTGAATGTGCCCATTTGGGAAACGCTGAGTGGGGGAGACGGGGCGATGGAGCCGTGCGTTGACGACGGTGGAGGGGACTGAGCGCCATGGAAGCGCGACAAGGAATGAGCCTGTGGAGGAGAGTTGATGGTTGGGGGGCGAAAGGTGTCCTTCTCGAGAAAGGGGTCAATTCCTGGGTGCGCTGCTGGTTGTTGGGAAATGGGAAACGGTTGGAGGGTAGCAACGGGACCACTCCGTATCGTGGTATCTGGCGAGCGGGATGTTCCACAGCACGACATTGCACGTATGTATGTATGCACGCGAAATAGGAACAGACAGACAGGAATTACGGGGGAGGGGAAAGGGGGAAATCACACAAGAATCCGTGTGCACAGCCCCATGCCGCTCCGAACGCCCGCTTGTGGGCCGACTTTGTTCTCGGCCAATTGCGGCGGTCTCAATAAGTCCTTTCTACAACATGGAGGGCGCAATGTATTCTAGAACAGTGTTGCTAACATACATGCAGTTAAAAAATTCTCCTCACGTAAATAGGATCGCATCATCGAGTCTTGAGTGCATGAATAATTCATGATGATGCGGAGAATCAGATTCGGCCGACGCCGTGCGATGCCCCCGCGATGAGGTGGAAATAAATTGGAATGAGGGGAGGTGCGACACGCGACCAGAAAGGTGAGATCGGTTGTGATATGGCACACTACGACAGTAGCGACTCCACGATGTCCACATTCAGGGCCAGGTTCTCATGCGGCGGTCAATCGCGGTACCTCTGGGCGGGCGGACAGGGGAGGCAGACGACGAGAGGGACGATCCAATTGGTACTGAAGGTTCAGACAAGGACAAATGGTATACCCGCTCTCGTGTGGGGCGGCCCAATAAGGTCTTATCGACTGAATCGAGCCGAAGGGAATAAGAACGTACCTTAGAGGTTGCGGAACGACCAGGCGGCGGTGGGATAGCTAGCGATGAAACAGGTATCGTGACCACTTACGGCGGCGCAATGGTTGCGCGGACTGACATCCCCGTGATGGGTCTAGTGAGGGGTAGTAACCTACGGTGCAAGACATTCCTGGGAAAACGACGGAAGTGGCCATCGATGCGGGTACGCCGAAGGTGAACAAGAAGGGTGAAATGAAAGCAGCAGCAGAATTCGTCAAGGTCCGAGAGGGTGTGTTCAATGTAGCCCGGAGCAACTCAAAGCAAAACGCCCCAAAGCACCTCCCTATCTGATCGCTAGTGTCATATGAGATTTGTCGAAAGAACGTCGTCACAGAAGAAGATGGACGAGGGCTTGCGGACCTCAACCAAGCAGGGGGTGTTAATAAATTTGATTCACCCAGAATCGTGAACCGCCTGCGATGTTGAGCGAGCAACAAACTTCGAGATGGGAAGAGATTGGAGAGCAGAAGCAACCCCAATCATATCGATCGGGGACTTCCCTGAACCTTGAGTACGGAGTACCAGGATGGAAAGCATGTGGACGGGCATCACCATCATCAAAGCGTGACTGTGATATAACGGCGACGCCCACAACCGTTCAAAACCTTGGTTGAATTTGATCAGTTCACATGATGAACCGATGAGTGGTGGTGATGATAATGTTGTCATCATCATGTTAGGGACAGAACCCGTCACACGGCGGGGACGTCACGCGGGGACATCAGATATCGGAAGGAAACCGCCACGGGACGACCGTTGAGGCAACATCCTAACATGTCGGATCACGACGCGTGGTGATACACGCCGAGAAGACATGACAGTGCGGTAGACCAGAATGCCCGCTACCCTCACCACTAGAACTTTGGGCCAATGCGTGAGAGTGCATCAGTTACAAGAGCGCGCGGAAACAGTATCCCAAGGGGCGCCAGGGGAACTTTCCCATGTCATATCTACGATCAGAAGAGGAGCAAGGAGCGGAGAGGAGCACGGCGACTGACGCCAGGATACTCCGCGGTTAACCTCAGCGCAGCGCACACAGACCTTGGGAAAGAAGCGCGTCAGGCCAAATCGTCGGGAGACCCGTGACGGTGCTCACGTGAACACCCCCGCTAAGGCACATGCAAAAGCTTGCGTTCAACCGTGACGGGAGTCCAAAACCAATGTCGATGAACCATCTCGCGCGCGCACAACAGCGTCTTCGACATATCGCCGTCGAGTGGCCAGCGGACCCCCTTCGCCCGAACCTTCAGCTGAAGACCTTCCTCGCCGCTCTCGCTGATCACCCTGCGCTATCAGCGAGGGCCGTTGCCGCAACCAACGCGCTTCATCAGAACCGCGTCACAAGTCGAGTCAGTAACCTTCTTTTTTTCGGATCTCACGGCTACGACCGACGCCTAAAAAATTTCCAGATCCCCACTCCACAGGTCGTGTTGAGACCTGCCTCGATGCCGCTGCACTATGTACGGCTCAAGGAGGGTTATGAAAAGTCTCTCAAAGGTGTGGGGCGACCTTGGTGGAAAGTCTTCTTTGGAATATGGTAGGAAAGCAAGTGTTATGTCTCAGCAACTTGAACGCATATAGGGACCATCATAATCGAACTTGTGCATTAGCTCCGGTCACCGGGTAGTAGGTACCCATCACCAATGCCTGATACTGCGACTGCGCCCACGTACAGTAGGTTCTGGGCGCCGTGAACAGACTGAACCTATTCGAGCGTCTTCAATTTCACTCAGGACGCTCGTCCTTCTAGGTCATAGTGACGTCCAACCATGGCGTCCTAGATAACCGTCGGCCGAAAGGAATTTGGCGGACTAAAAAAGATAGTCGGCCATTGACGGCTGCGGCACGCTCCACAACACCGGAGGACGGCCTCTTCCAATGCGGCAATGCCGTAGGCACAATGAGATGTGCTATCAAAGTAAATGCAATTGTTGAAACACGAAGTTTTCAGGTTCAGGCCCGGATGGCGACATCTATGCAACCTTGCCGCCGCAGAAGGAACAATCATGACCCTCAATATTGGCATTTGCGGCGCCGCGCGACGTTGAAAGGGCGCGATCCCGTACCAGCAATAGAGTAAACTGATTATGGACAACCAAAGAGTCTATTAGCTGCTCGGCGCCGCCCGTACGACCACGTGAGGGGGTGAAAGGTGGAGATGGCGCAAGTGGGGTCGATCCCGTAGACGAGAAGGGGAAAGTGCCCTCGGGGAATGCGAGTACATAGCACGGAGTTACGAAGCCCACCCGTGGTTTAGCTTAATTCCCGAGAAGAGAAGGGTCAGAGCTCGAGCGTGCAGGAACGGGGAACACGGGTCCGAAACGAAACGACAAGGTCAGTTTGCGGCATCGCGGCCAAGCTGGTTGTGATAATTACTAGCCGTGGGCGTAAGATGTAAGAAATGGAAAGGAAACTCGGCCCGTGAACTAAGCGGGAGTGCAAACAACTTAAGATCCCAAGAGCTTGTGGTGTTTAAGGTTTCCACGTTCTGCTGCTTTCTTTCGGAGGTGATGGTTCTGGGCGGTAGGGCAACTGAGCGTCGCGCCGTCGTGCCACCTCCAAACTATTTATGAGCTTGATGATGATAATTCCGGGACATGAGGAGTTTCGAGCTGGTCGCTGACGCGTTCGCTCCGGAGCCAAGTATTCCCAACTAGAATGCCAAGTGGGACACACCTCCGGACCAGTCTCGATAGCAGGCATCCGTGGTCACCGCTGGTCCCCTCATCTCATGATCTGAACTGAAGGGACAACCTGATCACGCCATCTGAATAATGACGCAAACACGATGACACCGGTGTCCGATGGAGGATGCAAATTACGCGGTTTAAACATCTTCCTCGTCTCTGATCTACAAAGGTATCTTCTGTCTCACAGTGACGGCAACTCAATAAACGTTTCATGAACATCTGCAAAGTTCGCATCTCAGCTTCGAGACCGCTCGCTAGTTGCTAGTTTGAAGTAGATAAATTACCCGAAGCCCCCATTTGTATACCCAGATGCGGTCCTCGGAAGCATCAAAGTCGCTGCTGCATGCATTGAAGTCGCGTTGCCGACTTCGATAATAAATTTGCAAGGAATTATCATTCCGCATTCAAAAAAACAACCGCCTTCAAAAGATGGTGCTCTACCTTCTGCTTTTGTGTACTCGCAATGACAATATCGCCGTTTGAAACCGGCGACAGTCCACACTCACGGCACCGTCGCGACGTCCTGCAGGCGAAATTACCCAGAAATGTTTACCAGTAGGCACGCATGTTCCGTGGGCGTGGGTCGGAGTCCAGATCTACTGTAAATGGAATTCCGGGAGGCGCATCCGTAGTAAGAGCGGGCCTAGATGGGTGAGATGGGTAGCCCTTACAATATTTTCATCAAGAAAGGCGAGCACTCCACTCCCTCGACCTCAAGGCAACCAGCAAGTATGCTAATTTGCGAACTCGTCGGATGGTGGACGTGAGTAACTGAGAAAGTGTGCGCGGTTGCTTATGATATGAAGGTTTATTGAGATGCTTCGTAGGCCAGGCGATGTAGCACCAAGTCTCGCTGACAGTTCGAGGTGACGTTTGTATATCATCTCTCTACCACCTCGCCAGGTCATATTGGACCTCCACCGGGCGCAATTTAATCGGGGGTTTCCAACCAACACGAGGTGAACCGCCCTGCTTCCCAGCGGAAGCACTGGACAGGATAAACGTCGGAGCTTCCCGTGTGGGGCGCAGCTGATGGGAAGTGTTTGGTACTGTAGGTGGTGTGCATGATTCATCTTTCTTTACGGAGTAAACAGGCCCTGTGATAATGAATAACAGTAGGCGTATTCGAATTGCTGTGTGTAGCCTCAGAAGAGTGTAGACCGGCGACCACGGATGCACGCAATCGGACCAGAACGAGCATTGTAAGCGCGGGGGAACGCCGCCGCCAAAGAATTGTTTCAAGGTAACAGGTCCAACATGTGGGCGCGCCATGACGCTGGCTCGAGGCGTGGGTAATGAATTGATGGACAAAGCCTCATTTTCGGATCCAAAGAAAGTGGTGCCAAGGCGCCTCTTGATAGACACAGATGCAGAACAATTCTCGCTGTTATTCGAGAGTTCACCAGCCCGTTCACCCTTCAAGAACCTCACCCTCGCCCTTTCGTGCCTGGGATACAGCAAGTTAGGCGTTGGTAAACCGTATGCCATCATGAGAGGACTGGGCGCCTACGCGTACCTTGTCGACGAGCTTGCGTTGCTTTTCGCGGGTCTTACGTAGTACACGAGTGTACTTGATGAGGGGTGCATCGTCAACTTCTAGATCCGCTTCCCAAAGACCAACGGCAGCGGTCTTCCCGGGCGCAAAATTAACTCCTGCGCGGCGCTGGGAACTCCACCATGCACTCTCCTCGATACGTTCTACGAGTGTTTTGACGGTGGCGCTCACTTTGGGGCCACGGTGGACAGTTTTCAGCGCTCGGCGTAGGGAGGCCACGATCGGGACAACTATTTCTGGGAAAGCAATACTGCCATGCACGGCGCGCACAGAAAGCCACTCTGCCGTCAGGAACGCAGCCTCGTGGGCAAGGTTTTCTGAGTAAACATGTGTGTTCAAGTATTGCTGCGGCACACGAAGAGTAGCTTCGAAGTCCAAGGGCCGCAAAGTGGAGGCCTTGGACTTGGCGGAAGTCAACGTTGCGGTCAGAATTGGTAGAAGATGGGGCGCGAGGGGAATGTATGTGTGGGTGTGCTTTGTCAGGTGGATTAAGGACCGGAGAAGGTGTAGATGAAATGGATATGATCGAGGGTGAGAAATGAGCCTATGGAGGAGAGTTCATATTAGGAATAGATCTAAAAAAATGATGTAAACGTGGCACACACTTTATAGCCCCTGTTGCAATTTGTACAAGTGGGTATATGAGAGGGTGCATGTGCTCGTTTTTTACAGCGCTAGTCGACCCTTGGACCTCGCAAGCTCGTGCGAGGACAAGTGACCAAAAATCGACAGCATTCACATATTGCCAATTATAAACCTGCTTATACGACTCCTGGTAAAGGTGTTACAAATTAAAAGGTGTGATGGTATCTAATGTATGACAAACCTTAGTTTTCAGCTTCATGCTATTACGAAGATGGATGGCCAGTTGTCGGATAAAGCCGAAGGCATGTTGATACGCAGCCTGGTGGTTGAGACAGAAAATCTCCGAAGCCGAGTTCTTCATGAACGTGATAGATGGCAGGGAATGAGGAGTAGTATTTTTGGAAAACTTGATCAACGTTTGATAGGTGTTCTAAAAGGAAGTGATTGTGATCAGACTTCCTTTTTGTCTTTCTTCTGACCACCGACCTTCAACACAAGATCGAGAATGGATTCGTCAGGCGCGGACGCGAGCCTATGTAAAGCACGAATCGTAGCAATCCGTACATTGTCGTCCACTGTGGACCACAAGTCTAAGTATGCCTGAGCCAAGTATGAGTGATAAGAAAGAAATGAAAGATAGGTAGCGTTGACCTTGAGATATAGCTTGACGGTTTTGCGGCTGTTGATCACATAGGGGAGGATCTTCGTACTCTCTGTGACTGCCATCTTCAACAGTTCGGGGTCAGTGAGTTGCGAGATGATGTGAATGACGTTGTGGGAGAATGAAATGACGAGCTTCTGTAACGTCTTTAATTTTTGTGTCTGTGTGGGAGCTTTGCTTTGACAATGTGTGAATTACCACGAAAACCTGAACAGCCGATTGAGAACCCACAATCGTCCGTCTGGAAAGGTCTTGTATGGGACGTGATGATCCAGAACGACAGGTGTGTATCGCAGAGCCGTTCTTACGAGTTTGTCATACACTGGGTTCGGTTAATATAGTCATGGACCTCGAAAGATAATGGGCAAGCCGTACCTGCAGGACTGTCGATGGTCCATGCGAGCACCTTGTCCTCTTCATTCATGAGAACTGCAGAGCGGAATGCGACAAGGAGCTTGCGCAAAGCACGTAGGGATCTTGACTACAGAACATACGTTAGCGCGACGTTTCAAAGTCCAGTACCTCGCACACCTTGAGGAGAGACTTCTGCCAAGTCCGCAGTATGCTTTCCGTCAAGACAGGGAGTTGGTCAGTGTTCGGGTCTCCAGCATCACTGTCGGCGTCGTCTACATAGTCATCCTCGACGTTGAATTCCAAGAGATTACGATCGCTTTCCTGCAGGTACTTGTAGAACTCGGGGTCTTTTTCAGCCAGCTTGGACAGTTCCAACATATGTGTAGCACCCTCGTCTATGCAGTCCAGATTTTGAGCACACTAGGCGAAACATTCTTCACAGTTACGCACCATCGAGTTTGTCCATGGACGCAAACGACGTATGCTCGTCATCGTCCATGTCGACGTCGGAATCTTCGTCTTCGTCTTCTGTACCCAGGTCCTCACCATCTGGTTCTTCAACCTAAACGTGTATTAAGCCCGGGGTTAACTGAGATACCGGGGTCAAACTCACGTCCTCATCCTCCTCCATGAAACTCGCCCCCAAGAAATCGTCTACTGACATTCCCTTGAGACTGCGTGCCAGTTCGAGGGCAGATGAAGGGTCACATCGAGTGAGAGATGAGAGTGGCGTACCTCTTTTTTGATGATTTTGTCTCGTTTGCCCTCTCATCCTCATCTTCAGGCTCGACGTGAGCGAGTTCCCGGCCTTTACTCCTCGTACCCTTATTTTTGATAATCTTTCTCTGAATGTGCTGGTGCTTTCTACGCGCCTTGATTTTCTTTGTGAGCTGACCGCTAGCTGCGAATTTGCGGGTAGCCTTTGTGCCCTTCTTTGCCATGACGGAAGAGGTTGAACCGGACCGAGAGCGATGTTCATCCATGGCCACCACGACGACCACCGCCATTACGGCCTCTGCCAATGATCTGTTGGCCCAGCACCTCGTTCTCATTTCACGGCTCAAGGAATTACAAAAGGCCCACAGGCGAAAGCTCCGCACCCTCCCGTCGCCTCCGCATTCAATACTCAACCTACCGACTATCCCCTCTCCCAAGCCCTCTCCGCCTCCATCTCCACCTTCTTCTCCCCTCTTACTACCCCGGCGGAGACCTCCAAGGGCAGACCTCCCACCCGCGAAGCGCGCCCGTGCTGCGCACTATGAGAACTACGTCCCCGAGGAAGAGACTATCAGAAATGACTACTCCCAGCGGTATGTCGATGGCGGCGAGTGGCCACAGAACTGGGTGCTCGGAGCAGAACCAGAGAGGCGCTTCGAAGAGTTGGTACCTTTCTCTCAATCGTCCGACTGCTCTATCTGTACACAACTTTCTGTGAACTAGATCATAGTCGTGGCGTATATCACCTGCCGTGCACATACTAACACCTTTGCTCTCACTAGGTACCCCAAGCAGCAGCGCCTGCTAGCACTTAAAAAGGCATCCGTGACAGAGTATGCGCTCCCACCGCTATACCTCCCATTTTCCGAACTCGCCACGCTCCAGCCGTCCAAGTTCGACGTGATCGTCATCGACCCACCCATGTCGTCCTCATTCTCGTGGGATACACTGCAAGAGCTCCCTCTCGGGTCGCTCGCAGCGGACCCATCCTTCGTTTTCCTCTGGATAGGCAGCGGCGCCGGGGATGGGCTCGAGCGTGGGCGCGAGGTCCTCGCCAAGTGGGGCTATCGCCGCTGTGAGGACGTGTGCTGGGTCAAGACGAACCGCGTAAACAATCGCGGGCCCGGTGTACGTATCTACTCTTTCTGTCGCATTGTCGACTGACCTACGACACCTGAATGCTTCCCCCAGACAGACCCGCCGACGACTTCTCTGCTCACGCGCACTAAGCAACACTGTCTGATTGGGATCCGCGGTACCGTGCGCCGGTCCACAGATTCCTGGTTTGTCCACTGCAACGTCGGTATGTGTGCTAGTTCCGTCCCTCCCACCACCACCACCACTACTCACACCATCTCTTCCCCACGCTGCAGACACGGACGTAATCCTCTGGGAAGGCGACCCAACAGATCCGACGCGCAAGCCGCCCGAGATGTACACCCTCATTGAAAACTTTTGCCTCGGCCTGCGCCGCCTCGAGCTCTTCGCGCGTGCGCGCTCCCTGCGCCGTGGCTGGGTCAGCGTGCTTGCCGAGGGCGAAGAAGTGCACGTCCCCGCGGTGCAAGCGCGCGCCGGTGATCCCCAACTATCACTCTCACCCGAGCAGTTCGAAGGTGGGACAAACGTACTCGGGCAGGAGCTCTCCGTCGACTGCGCCGAGCGGTGGGACCAGGACAAATGGGAGACCGCCATGCGCGCATGGCTGCAAAACGGCCGCGCTGTCGTACCCATGACACCCGGTACGTCACTTGTCACTTGTTTTTCAGGGTCATGCCTATTTGAATGAGGGCTGATTGGCCGTCTTTTTTTTGACACGCGCACGAACGTACGTGGCGGGTGGAACAGAGGTCGACGCGCTACGACCCAAATCGCCCGTGCGCGGCGGTGGCGGTGGTGGTGGAGGCAGCGGCGGTGGCAGCGGGGGCCAGCCTGGCGGGATGGTCATGCCCACGAGCGGCGGCGTGCCAATGAGCGCATCAGGCGGGGCAGCACTGGCACGCGGGCAGAACGCCATGCTAGACATGGGCGGCGGCGTGGGTTTGGGCTTGGGCTTGGGCGGCCTGGGGAGCCTGAACCCGCTCGGCGTAGGCGTGGGCGTGGGGATGGGCTGGCCGGCGGCCATGGGCCTCCCGCTCGGTTTGCCCGCCGTCATGGG
>Ga0209488_10000522_pt1 | contig 32716 bp, 46 predicted proteins | sample Rivendell_Oct201_8_FD_188349 | JGI IMG/M metagenome (GOLD analysis project Ga0209488, IMG submission 188349) | Vadose zone soil microbial communities from the Eel River Critical Zone Observatory, Northern California, USA -... | ecosystem: Environmental > Terrestrial > Soil > Vadose zone >...
ATCAAGATCCATTCGAGGACTACAAGGTTCGGCTGGCAAAGAAGCTCGCGAAGAAAGCGGAGGCGCAGAGCTCTGCTAGTGCCCAGTCAGCAGCTGCAGAGAAGAAACCAGGGGACGGTATGAACTGGTTTGGTGTCAAGCTTGGGGTAGATGATGCGATCGGCACAGCTGGAGGAGGATCAGAAGGTGGTGGCGTTGGCAGATATCTAAACCTAAAGAGGCCAGCGCAAACTACTGCCGCCGTGACGGAGCACCCTAAGAAGAGGAAACTAGGGTTTGGGGGGTTTGAGAACTTCTGATATCTCGCTGTTCCCACACTGTTCCGTCTATGGTCATAATTACATCTAGATGATACATGCATTGATGAGGGGCCTCGCCTGGACGACTCCCGGGGGTTAAGCAGGTATTGCAACGCGGTCTGTTGCCGGCTCCTCCTCGTGTCTTCTGACCCCTTCTGATGGAACGGTCAGCGAGATGGCTGATGGATGTGAAGTGGCCTACCTTGTTCTGGGGACACAAGCTCTGTTGTAGGTGCATTTGGGAGTGAGATCGGTGTTTCCGCGTTGCCCTGGGCACGTAACTGATGGGAAGGATTAATAGGCTTCTCCAAACTCGATCACGAGGAGCTCACCGTCTCTTCTTGCAGCGCCTTTAGCTCTGTCTGAACTGCGTCTTCTTCATCCAACGAAAGGGTGTTCGTGAGCATGTGATCAATTTCCTAGGAAATCGCACAACATCTCTCAGAGACGGCAGTGACAAGCGGAATCGGAAGAGAAAGAAACACACACCCTTTGGTATTCCCTCGCTTCGGCGGTCTCTTCCAGCAGCTTCTCCACGCTGTCCAAGTTTAACTCTTTGTGGATCTCCTTGAGAACCTCGTTACCCTGTTTGAGACCATGTAGCACGGAGACCTGGACGAGAGAGAACTCTATTGTCGAGACCTACGCAAACCGCAGGTCAGCAGATTATGAAGGGGGGCAGCGGGAGGCAGGTAGGGAATTTGACGGGCTGGGACACGAACCAGCTCTTCTAAGCTATCAAGTTGGCCGTCTGTTTTCACGAGCAATCCCTCCTGGTACTTGCGCCTCCGAAGTGCGACTAGTGCACGATCCTTATGACCAGCAGTCAGCTGCTGCTTGGCAATCTCGTGTTCACGCTCCAGGATGACCTGGATCTAGAAAACGGTAAGTGTTGAAATAAGCCGCAAAGTCTCCCTCTTCCGTTGTATGGGCGAAGGCGAAGGTGGCCTACCTTCTTCTGATACTGCTTTAGTTTGTCGCGCTGGATCTTGAGACTTGGGATGACGAATAAATCAACTAAGAAAAGCATAGAGGAGACAGGAGCGAGGAGCATACTCGAGAATAGCACGATCCTGAGCTGTGATCTTGGGCATTGACTGGCTTCCGCCCATATTGCTATCCTGAGTGAGGTGTACTAGTGCCAGTACTAGTGTCGAAGCCTCTGCGACCGGGAATTGCGGGTCCGGCGATCCGGTCGGCCATGGCAATGGTAGGTGTGATCTTCCAGCGTTGGTACAGCTACAGCACAAATATTATATTACTACCATTACCCTACATGAGAATGAACTGCGATGCGCAAGCACGCTGACAAAAATCACACTATATATCGTCGTATATGCTAGGTCGAGTTTGGGTATCCGATAGGAAATTTTGATGTCCATGCTCCTGGCGAGGGGACTCCGTCCTCTGGTAAGTCCCACTACTCTGGTGGTGTATAACTGTAATTCCCGGAGGCTCGAAGGAAGAATTCCTTTCAGATGCGTGGGACATATTGCCAGGGGCTTCTAGGTCCGGTAGGCGGGTCCGACTGTCCGCTAATTCAGAGCGAAGCACAATCGACTGATCGTCAAGGCTCTTGACGCGACGAGGTAGTAGATAAGGGCGTGTATAGTAGTAAAGAAGGACGTTGAAGAGCCCGGAAAACAGATAGAGGCCATCGGCGAATATAGTGACACCGAACGGAGGGCTGTGCCCAGCGAAGTGCCTGTAGCGCGCACCGGCCAAAGGTAGAACCTAAAGGGGTAAAATGAGCAGTTCCGACGCGTAAAAAAAAAACAAAAAAACATGCCGTGACGATGTAAATGAATGGATAGCTGTCAGCAGTATCAGTAACCATGGAAATACTCCACAAAGTATTGAGCGATCCTTACGCAAGCATTTTGTAGGCTAGGAGGTGAGAGGTGGGCATGGCTGGGGATTCCTGTCCATACGTCCATCGAACGCGCCATCCTTCCACTGTAATAAAGCCTCGTAACACAAGGAAGACCGGTATATATGCCAACAAGCTTGAGAAGGCCGAGATCCACATCCACATGAAGTCGCCGACTGTCCTTTGAACGTGGAATTCGTCCGCTATAAAGCACCCTTAGAAAAGGTCAGTTTCTACCCCCGAAATGACAAGGAAAGACTCACATGGTCCCGTGGGCCCATAAAAGCGTGAAGCACCATTGACACCGACGTTGATGACCACGTCGAGGATGATGGCAATCCATATGCCAACCACGATGATCACAGCGCGAGATACATTTGTATCAGGCCTCAGACGAAGTATGAGAGTACTAAATGTGAAGATGGCAACGTTCTGCATGTCACAATCTTTAGAGCAGAATTGTTATTCAGGAAAAGCAACCTACTCCTGCCCTAATTACGACGCAAAGTCAGTCTGGGCAGGTGTCAAGCTGCACAGTCACTTACGAGAGCGCTGTCCCAACATCACCAAGTTGCTTGATGAGGCCTACAATGGCATATGTTTATGCGCGGCGTTCCTTGCAGAACGGAACTCAAACGTACCTTGGGCTGTACAGAATGACCCGGGGCGGATTGACTATGCGTGCCAGTGGAGATGTCAGTGTTACAGGACGCGAAGGGTATCGCGGCGGTTACTCACCCCGTCAAACGACCATTTCAGATTCATCAGACCACCTTGTGTATATCAGAGACGCTGCCTTACGCAACGAAATGGAACGCACCAAGGGCCTGGATTAAGTCACAAAATACTTGGTTGAGGAGGAAAAGATGGACTGGGGATGTCAATCGCCATCTACGTTCCGCGCCTCTGCGAATGGTAACTGTGCTATACTATCGAGGACCAGGGTCAAGGGATGTCAATCCACGGGACCAAATTCAGGGAGCGTACTGCGATGTGGCCCAAGAGGAAAATGACGGCGGAAGCTGAAATGGCAGAGATCTCGGCTAGAATGAAAAGGCCGATCCGATTCCCGAAAGGCATCAGGCCGTCTGTCTCATTGTCGGTCGACATTTGTTTGAAGAAGGGCGGCGCGTGAGTAAGGGTAAGGTGTCCGCGGGTATAAATATATGAGATTAGGAAGGATCAAACTACCACGTGTTCTGTCCAGAGTGGGGTTAATGAGTCGCAATCATGCCGAGCGTGGTTAGTGCTGTGTTTTTACCGAATGGGGGTCCGCGCGCTTGACATGTGGTGGATGGATGGATGATGGGACCTGTGCCCTTTGATGTCACCCTGTAGAGAGTTGGCAAAAGCATGATTGGTGGAGAGAGAGCGGTCTGAGATCCATGATCCCCGAGATCCAGTTCCTGCCAGTGCGCCCTGCCCGCAGTACAGTATCCTTACGAGAATCGAGTGCCCAAGGGTCATTAGAGTTCTGCCAGGTGTTGGCTGTGCTTGTTGACAGAGGAACTCCAAGTCACGTTGCCAGTAGTTGGATTGTATTAGGCAGGTGATGACAGATTGTGAAAAGGTGTACATGGATGGTCTTCCCACTCCTTCGTCCCTCCCGACCTCGCTCCACCTTTTTGCGCCCTCGCCAAGCCTTTTATCATGATTACGTGCGTTATGCAACCCCAGGTGACAAGTCTAGCCCCGCCCATGTCACTGGTTCTCATCAGGCGTTCTAGGTGGAATTGTACGCATCCCCTTGTCCTCCCCCAAAGTAATCGGTATCGCAAATTCTCGCGGAGAGCGAGCGTGAGCTTGAGATCTACTCGTAGTCAAATCCAAGTCAGATGCTGACACGTGTCCGCCAGTTATCAAGAAGATTTCCATTCATTTGCAACGCTATCACTCAATCCCGAGGAACTACGCTTGACCGTGTCCAGACATCTCGGGATCGAATGGGACCCAGAAAGGGTCGGTCATCCATTCTCCAGACAAGCCGTATTCGTGGGCATCTATGATGGGTGAGTGGGACAAAATTGATGCGCATCCACCACTCATACATGGCAGACATGGCGGATCAACTGTGTCCCAGTACCTACGTCAAGAGTTGCACGGCCTCTTGGAGTCAGTTGACAAGTCTGATATTCCCGAAATGTACGACTACATGAAGGAATTCGGAGGATATTTCAAGCGCTTTAATGGTGGTCAACTCGCCCCTTGGGTTAGCCCAACTTTGGAAGACGCCGGAGAAATGGACTTGCATGCAAGGGCCACTCTAACGTTCCTCGAGGTTCGTGCCTTAAATCTACGGACGATTCTCTCTTGGAAATGATCCAGACTATTGCTACCGCAGGTGGACCGAAACCTAGAGGCCGAGGCTGCGGCCAAAGTATGCGGATCCACCGCCTCCATTGCTTTCCTTCACTCCTTGGATAATCCTCCAACCCCATTCTTCTCAGCTCAGAGGATAGCCTTGACTGCTGCGCATGTGGGGTGCGTTACATGCGTAGTTCCACCAAATCTTTGGGCTGAAAATAAGCAGTGACACCCGGATCATACTCTGCTCTACGCGCGGCGGTAATGCCTTCGCAATGACAGAAAATCATCGTGCTGAGGGTCGAGTCGAGTCGGTTCGTTTAAGGCGCATGATGGGCTCAGGAGTTATTGCCGACTCGTTTGGGGACTCTCGGTACGTCTGCTCTGTCTTCCGCTCCACGCTTAAAGTTGATCAGCTGGCAGGTGGATGGGTGCCCTCGAAAATACAAGGAGGTGGGTTCCATTCTTTCTCAGGTCCCCTCTCCACGTCCGTTCATTGGCACTTAGTTTGGGAGATCTGAAGTGGAAACGTTGGGGCGTCACCGCGGAGCCTGAAGTAAAAACCAAGCTCATTGATGGTCAGCGCGGGTACGGATCTCATGTCTGGGAGCTCGAATTTGACCTCTGGCCTGCAGGTTCCCAGTGGGCCTTCATGGTTCTCGTCTCTGATGGTATCTCTTCGGTGGTCTCGGATCAAGAGGTTGTGGACCTTGCAGGTGGAGCAAGGAATCCGAAGCATTCTGCGCAGCGCATTCTCTCATTCGCCGAGGAGATGGGTAGTTCTGACAACCTGACTGCCATGGTTTTACCGTTTGCTGGATGGGGGCGAATAAGCGGCCCTGATCAAACAAAGAAGCTCCGGGAATACCGGTCAAGCCAGATGAGTCAGTCAATCCCCGTCTTTGATGACTGGAGTTTCTTATCTTCCTCGCCTCCGGCAGTCGGTGCTGAGCGTCAGAAGAGAATGTAAATATCCGTCTCATATAAGTTATACACTGGCACCAGGAGAACGTCCTTCACTTGACATAACCATCACTCATATACACGACATTCCCTCATTGAATATCACGAAATGTCATTTGATACAAGCTATATCTGTGGAGCCGCATGTCCATCGGCGCGGGGATCAGATCCAGCCGCCCAAATTGTTCTGCCTGGTCGATCTTTGATCATTTGGATCACTTGCCCGCGTCCAAATACAGCTCTGGAAGGTCCTGTAAGGATGCGAGCGTCGTGTCCCATGGCTGATTACCATACGCCTAAGTATAGACATGAAAGTTGAGCTGATGTGAACTTACCTCTGAGATGTTTCAAGGTCTTTGGTGAGATACCTTCTTCGAAATACACCTCACTATTGATGTCTCCGGGGCGACCCGCCTTCCTCAATCCGGCAGTTGGAGCACCCGGTGATATACAGAACCGCGGTGCGTCAAGTGCGGCCTGAGGGTTGAATCCCCGCAACATATTCAGCAATACCTGGACGTGCCCTTGAGGCTGCAAACATCCGCTCAGTCTCATGGAGTTAATAACAGAAAGGTGATAACTCACTTGCATGAAGGCCCCCATCACCCCATATGACAAGAAAAGGTCGTCGCCGCGGGTGACAATGGCAGGAACTATTGTGTGGTATGGGCGTTTCCCCCCCTGAGAATGAAACATCAGTCCATCACAAAGTAATACAGTGGTTCGGGTACCTTGAGAATATTTGGGTGGCCTTGTTTGAGTGAGAATCCTGCTCCACGACAGTGTAGAATGAAGCCACAACCGTTCGGTACGGCTTTGGAGAGTGTTCGATCTAGTAACTTATAGGTAGACTACTCAAACCCGTACCTCCAGTTCCAAATTCTAACGCGGCGATCAGTACATCGGAGATCAATGCGAGGGATAGTAAACGGAACCGGAGGAGATACTCTGGATGTAGCTGCAAGCATTCCCCCACTGATCAGTAACTACACAGACATGAGGGCATATTCTGCGTAGAAAACTCTCGCGATGCGTACCAGAGAAATATACCGTGTCCGACGATAGGACCGGGTTACCCTGTACGGGACTTTGAGAGGACGAGTGGTGCGAACGTCAAAGTGAAGGCCCACGTGGATGACTTGATGATTTCTTTTGTTTGGGTCGAATAGAGCGGCTCTGGAGGCGAGGTAGTCCTACATCCGTTCAAGTGGTCAGGTCCGCCGGATTCACCTCTGGACTGTCAACTGAAACCTTAGTCAGGAGTTCCTTCACTGGGACGTATTCGAACTCGCGATCGGCGACGTAATGTTGACTGTCTGGGGCCACGCAAATTCGAAAGAAGCCACCATGTATACGGAGAGAGGATTACCTGCAAAGGCGAACCTTCACTTGGGATCAGAAAGGATTTGTGCAGCTTGGGAGAAGCGAACCTCAAGGCCTCCACCAGGGTGTGAAGGTATTCAGGAGAATTATGCTCCATTTCCAAGAGGTTGCCGACGAGACCTTGTTCTTGAATACTCTCCAAGATTCCTAGCGCCAACAACGTCGTGATGCCTGTCATGAGATATATAAATCTACTCCAGACTATATACCTTGTCCATATTTACCTTGTCCGTTCGGAGGGCACTACAGGATATTCTTCAGGATGACCATTCGTTGTGCAGCTGTCTAGGACTTACTTCATAAACTGTTACCTCTCCAGCGTATGTGTATTTGATAGGTTCAACGAACGAGCTGGTGTGCTTTGCGAGGTCCTCAAGCTCCATTACGCCGCCCTTGCTTTTAATAACCTCCACAATAGCTTCAGCAATTCGACCCGTGTAGAATCCGTCCTTGCCGCGCTCCGCAACAGCACGAAACGTTTTTGCTAGATTCGGAAACTTCATGACCTGACCGGGGAGCGGCGCTTTCCCGTCGAGAAGCATCTCATACCCTGCAGGCGAGGCTTCCCGTAAGAGGTCCTCAGCATGTCGCCACTGTGTCACAAGTTGCTCAGCAATGTCTATCTGAGGCCAGGGTTTAGTTATGGCTCGAACCGAAAGGCTGTGGATTTCCGATATAGGGACCCTACAATCAGGAATCAAGCAATAAAACGTTTCGTTTTTGACCATGATAGTAATCATGATAAAGCAGCCATTTACCCTTCTTCTGCGAGGCGAATGGCTGGCTCCAAAATTTCTGCCACGCTCAGCTTCCCACTTCCAAACGCCTCCACAGTGTCGATCCAAGCAGCAGCAGCACCTACACGCGACACATACCCCAGTAGTAAGCCCCCCTAGTAGGACCCATGACGAGCAGCAACTCACGAACCGGGCACTGTTACAGAGTTAAGGTTCGTCGTCGGGATCCCCTCGGTAATACCTCGCTCGCGCAAATACTCCACGCTTAACTTTTCAGGGGCGCGGCCGGAGCCGTTCAGACCCTTGACGGTTCTCGTCTTGGCGTCATAGAAGAGACAAAAGGCGTCGCTGAGAGAAGACAGTAAAAAAAAAATAGCACACAATCAGAAGCCGATCCGAGTCGCGCAATCATGATCGTAACGACGAACCCGCCGATCCCACATGAACCTGGTTCCGTCACGTTCAGCGCCGCGGAGGTAGCAATGGCTGCGTCCGCTGCAGTGCAACGGTTGTTAATGGTTACTTTGAGTGGGCCCTGCACGCGGTGGCCGGTATATACGCACCAGCATTTCCACCCTGCCTCAGTATCTCCAGCCCAACTTGTGTGGCCAGTGGCTGAGATGAAGAAACAATACCTTTCAATCCGTACACAACGGATCGTCGACTCGGAAAGGGTTGGAAGACAAGCTCAGGATTGTCGACCTTGAACCAATCAACCTTTGCAGGGGTTTGAGCAACCATAATCGTGGCCACGGATGAAAGGTATCTATGACATCCGACAGTGATGCCAAGCTAATATTAGCGGCGCACCCGGAGATTTAATTGTCAAATCGATTGAGTCTGATCCACAATTTGATTTGAAAAGAGAAAGTTATTCCTTCCGCCCTTAACAGGAACCGGCGGTTGCAATGTGGAAAAAGGGTGCATGTGTCATCAAAAATCGATTGCAATACTGCACAATATGTAGAATTTAAAACCAAGGATAAGGAAAACTCTCCGTAATACATACGAAGAGTAGTAAATCATCTCATACGTTAACGTGATGTCTTTTGTAAGATATGCTGGATAGTGATCGTCCGATACCGCCTGCCTACATGTCCTTGTGTACTCCATTCCCAAACTTACACTGATGAGTTCTTTGGTTTCGCGGGTGGCGCACTTGCCATAAACTTGGACCTCGAGCGCAAATAAGGTCCATAGCGGGTAAGGACAATAGGAATAGGAATCATGATAGCAGCAACAAGCCCGAGAATGGTTGATGCCCATCGAGGATTCAAACTGTCGAACATCTGTCGTGCAAAGAGCTGCAAAAGATGTCAATACAAAAGTGCAGGGAAAGGACTGGAATATATGCGTACAGGAAAGACGGCACCAAAGATACTACGTGAGACTGTGGTAGCTGCTAACGCAGATGCGGCTCGGGAAAGATATGTATCCACTGTATAATTGATTAAGGAAAGCTAGGAGAACGAATTAAGTGGGCAGAACGGGGGAAACCTGGTCAAAAGCACTCACGAAAATCAGGAAGATGGAAAAACCCATCAGACCTCCGGCTAAGAGAGGTGACCAATACGATATTAAAGGGTACGATGTCCATCCAAACCAGAAGAAAGAGATTGCAAACAACGGGGCCGCAAACAGTGTCGATTCGAGACGTGCCTCTGGTGGAACCTTGGCTGGGGCGTACTCCTTGATATATCGCTCATACCGGGGATCGAAGAAGATTAGATACTGCAAAGATGATCAGTTGGAGGAAGACATGGCGTTCAGCCGGGAAGCTTACTATCACTACTCCAATGGCACCTCCAATAGAAAGGGGAAGGAACATCAAACCAGTTACGCCAGCGTTTAAGTGATGACCTTCCGCGAACACGATGGGGTACGCTTCAAACAAGACATAAATGCAGCCATAGAGAAACTGCGATGCGTCAGTGGACACGGGAGAAGGGAGAAGAGGAATTGCTTACGCTCTGATAAACTACTATTGCAGCGAGCATGGGTTCGAGGAACAGAATCTTAAAGGGCACGGCGAGAGTGTTGTAGAGCCGCTGTCCAATATCGAGCTTTTTAACTTCCATGGTTGCATAGTACCGAATGTCTCCAGTCTCCTTCCTCATCCGCTTGGCCTTTTTGACACAGATAATAGGCCCATAGGTTTCGGGGATGGTGAAAAAAATCACCACTAGGCAAACACCCGCCTAAACAGTGGTTCGTAAGCCTAACATTAGTATTGGAATGAGACGATAGACTGACAAATATCGTAAGAATCCAGAAAGTCCACCTCCAGGATACACCGCCGACTGATAACCAACCAGAAACGACGGGTCCTAGAGCAGGCCCTGCGAACGGTGCTACGGCGAAAAGGAGCATAGCTTTTCCACGTGTCTTTGCATCCCATATGTCACCCACAACGCCGCTGGGTAAAAAAAAAAGGTTAGGGAGAGCACTTTATTATATTTGTGTGTAGATGTAGAAATGACTCACCCACTATTCGTCAAAGGAGCAGCGGCAAAGGTGCCCGCTAAAAATCGAAAAACCAATATGGAGGCCGTATTTTTCGAGAGGGCGCAACCGACTTGAAACCCCTGCGGCGAGACAGGATCAGGAGCGAAAGTGGGTGGCATAACCATGTGAAACTCATACCACATTAAACAGGAATGTTACCAAGAAGACTGGTCGGCGACCAATCTAGACGGCGATTTCAACAAAAGCCAGTGTCAGAATAATTTAGGGCGGCTCACATCCTCGGACAGCGGTCCCCAAAGGAGAGGCCCGAGACAGTAACCAGCAATGAATAAGGACACGGTGAGGGTGGCGATCTCTTGTCCAAAACCAAAATGTTCCATTATCTCGGGGAGCAAGCCCGCCGGAGCGGAACTAGCGAAGGTTCTGAGGACAGATCAGATAAGCAGAATCGCGCTCCAAGAATGGATGGCACGGACGAGTTGAGGACTAAAATGCCTGCAATGGTGGTGATGTACCACCGCCTCCATCGGGACCAGCTCTGCAAAACCATACCGAGGTGTTTGAATACGACAAATAAATTAGCCAAAGAGCGCAGCATACCATAGGGTTATCAGGATCGTCCGGCGCAAGGGAAACAAGCCACGGGTCAGGCTTTTTCGAGTCGCCTGTGGGAAGAGGGGGGATAACGCCGCTCTCGGAGAGGGGGCCGCTGACATTTACGGTGGAAGTGGTAGAGGCGACATTTATTGTAGAGGCAACATTTATTGTAGAGGCGAAATGTGCAGTAGAAGCGTTGCTCAGGGGACGTTCTAGTGCAGCCATGAGAGAAGAATAAGTGCGCGTGAGAGGGCGTCATTTGAATAGAATGAGAGGTGATATATAGGAACAGGATTCGGGGCTAAGCAAGGTCATACTGTCTGACATGAATAGCAAGCAGTTCGGGAGCGCATATCAAATCTGACGGTGTATCCATCCGCGGGGCTTTTGAGATCCCGATCGAGTCATCCGAACCAGTCATAGGCCGTGCCTGCCTCGCGCTTGCCGTAACTAGCACTCCACACAACAACACAACGGTCTCACTCACCAACACCCAATGGACTTTACCGAAATTTATAGGCAGTCAGGTGGTCTCGTCGCTTTTAGCCCGGGCGCACACTTCATCCTCACTGCTGTTGCCGATTCTCTCGTCGTCCGTCGTGCTGATACATTTCACGTTTCACGTTCATGGCAGGTGTCTTCTTCTCCATCACCCTCTGCCGCCGTGATCGCTACAGCATCATCGCGACCAGTGAGACCAGTCCCGCATGTGGACACCATCACACAATCTGTTATTTCTCATATCGGCTGGTCTCCTGATTCCGAATATGTCTTCGCCGCTTGTGTCAAGCTTGGCCGCGTGTATGTCTTTCGTATGCGTGATGAGGAGTGGACGGCCCATATAGACTCCGGCGCAGAAGGCCTCATCAGGGCCGAATGGGCGCCGGACGGTCGTCACGTACTTTGTTTCTCCGAATGGGGAGTGAGTAATGATAAATTATTCCCATCCCTCCGCCCGTCCTGTGCTCACCGCCCTAGCTCCGTCTAACCGTGTGGTCCCTTGTTGCGGGTATAGCAACGTACATCCAATATCCCTTACACCCTGACAGAGGTATGCGCGTACAAGTAACCCGTCATCCCTGGACTCTTTCATATCAGCCAAGGTCACGCATTCAGGCAAGACGGACGGTACTTTGTTCTCGCTGAGCGTCACAAGTCCAAAGATACCATCGGCGTGTATGATACCGCCAATTCCTTTAGCCTGGCAAGAGTAAGTAACTTTGTCACGTCGAGCACCACCACTTACAACGATTATCAAGCACTTTGCCTTGCCAACATCTTCTATGAACTCCCTGGCATTATCTCCAAACGGAAATCATATTGCCATTTGGGAAGGTCCTCTGGAGGTCCGTCCCCGATGATCGAGTGATCCCGCATTGTCGATAGACTTTTCTGACAGTATCGGCTATACATCCTGTCCCTGGCAGGCGACGTGCTCGGCAGTTTCAAGCCTGATCCTGATCCGGGATTTGGCATCCGAAATGTGGCCTGGCATCCATCTGGCATGTTCCTTGCCGTCAGTGGCTGGGATAACAAGGTGCCACAAAATGTTGACTGCCCGAGCGTGATCTCATTGAGGTGGCAGGTTCACATATTGGAACAGTTGACTTGGTCTAGTGTAGCCACCCTTGAGCTGGGCACGAAAATATCTGCCAATGTGGTAAGAACGTGGTGCCGAATTGACGATCGTTGGTAACGTTCGTGTTAGACAATCTGGCGGGAACCTTCAAACTGGATTAAGGCAACAGAGGGCCGCGGGTTTTTATCCTGTACGTTCGTAACGACTACCGAGTATCTCTCCCAAGTAAAATTCTTTTACGTTAGACGAGAAACTGGAAGGGCCCCACTCATTGAACGCAAACCGGGTAGATAACTCTAAAGCATATCCCAAGAGTGGCACCACCCAGCTCGAATTTAATAAAACAGGAACGCTCCTACTTGCTCGCTTTGGTAAGAAAAAACACATGCTCGCAGAAGAACACTTAAAGCCAACTGATGTGCAATCAAACAAATCTAGAGAATGTGCCGACAGCCGTGCATTTGTTTGCATTTCCTGGACCAGGAGAGGCCTTCTTGCCACGCTTGCGCAGCGTATTGTTGCATACATCGGCAGTGACACACGCACACTGGAATCCAGTGCGTCAAGGAAGGTTTGTACTAAGTTGCAGTGGTCAGGCAATGTATCTCTGGAGCGAAGAATGGATCGGGGAAGGTGGTGCTGAGGAGGAGATGGCGGAATGTGTGGGCATTCCTGCAAGTGCGTTTAATATGCCCCCATATAGCTAGCCAGGAGCTCACTCATCGCAGAGAAATTCGATGCTCGAGATGTGCGCTGGGCGCCTGATGGGAAGGGACTGTTGCTTATTGACCGGGAGACATTTTGCTGTACATTTGAGGTCGAGGACTAAGCTGAGTTGTCGGTTATTGCCGAAGCTCCGATGTAATTCTACATTCCCGGCCCGGCTTGCGGCCTTGTACTGCTTGCGTAGACCGACGACGACGAGCAAGACTGAGCGATGCTTTCTCGTACAAGTACCAATGCCGCTCGTCTCGTTCGCCGTCGAATCACTCATACCAACCCCTCACTGACTTCCATTAACCTTCGTCCTTCTATTCGCAACCTTGCGACACCCTCCGAATCACACCCTCAAGACGACAACAAGTCATCGCAGGACGCGTCGCGCAAAGACAAAAAGCCGGATCTCAGCACCCTCGAGGGCTTCTTTAAGCGGTACCATCAACAACAAAAACAACAAAGGAAGTCCTCGCAGAAAGAAGATCCCGATGGTGGTGACCGCAAGCCTGCACCCCAAGGCGGCCCTGGTAGTGGATTCAACATCAATCAGCTTGGCCTCCTCGCTTCTGTCGCGGCCCTCTACTATGCAATATCAGGTGGCGGGTCAGGCTCCTCGCGCGAAATCACCTGGCAGGAATTCAGGACCGCTTTTCTTGACAAGGGTCTCGTGGACAAGCTCGTCGTCGTTAATCGACAGAAGGTTCGCATCAAGTTACATTCGAATGCCACGGGCCAGATGTATCCTGCCGCAGCCTTGTCTGACGGTGACTATCACTATCACTTCTCAATAGGCTCCGTAGAAGCTTTCGAACGCAAGCTAGACGAGGCACAGAAGGAACTCGGAATCCCCTCTCACGAGCGAATACCCGTCGCCTACCATGACGAGATTTCTGCCCTTGGCACGGCACTCAACTTTGCCCCTACCATCATCTTTGCGGGACTCTTACTGTACATGTCCCGTCGCGCAGGAGGTGGAGGAAGCGGTGGTCCGGGCGGTATCTTCAGCATCGGAAAGAGCCGGGCGCGTTTGTTCAACAAGGACACGGACGTCCGGGTCAAGTTCAAGGATGTCGCCGGCATGGACGAAGCCAAGGAGGAAATCATGGAGTTTGTCAAGTTCCTGAAGGAGCCAAAAACGTACGAGAAGCTAGGAGCAAAGATCCCCCGCGGTGCCATCCTCTCCGGTCCCCCGGGTACAGGCAAGACTCTCCTCGCAAAGGCGACTGCCGGCGAGGCCAGTGTCCCCTTCCTCTCTGTGTCCGGCTCCGAGTTCGTCGAAATGTTCGTCGGTGTTGGATCCTCGCGCGTCCGTGACCTTTTCGCGTCTGCGAAGAAGCACGCACCGTGCATCATCTTCATTGACGAGATTGACGCCATCGGAAAATCACGTGGAAAGAATAACAGCCTGGGCGGGAACGACGAGCGTGAGTCGACGCTAAATCAACTCCTTGTTGAGATGGACGGTTTTGGCACAAGCGAACACATCGTTGTCCTTGCCGGCACTAATCGACCCGACGTTCTCGATCCCGCATTGCTGCGCCCTGGTCGGTTCGACCGCCACATTGCGATTGACCGTCCAGATGTATCCGGCCGCAAAGGCATTTTCAAGGTTCACCTTGGTCCATTACGACTCTCAGAGAAGCTGCTGGATTTTGAATCAATCGCGCAGAAACTTGCTGTATTGACCCCTGGGTTTTCCGGTGCGGATATTGCGAACGTTTGCAATGAGGCTGCTCTCCACGCCGCTCGTCATGGTTCGGAATTCGTAGAGGAGCGAGACTTTGAAAGTGCAATCGAACGAGTGATTGCTGGCTTGGAGCGCAAGTCACGTGTTCTCAGCCAAGACGAGAAAAAGACAGTTGCGTATCATGAAGCTGGTCACGCCGTTTGTGGTTGGTTCTTGGAGCATGCGGACCCTCTACTCAAGGTCAGCATCATCCCTAGAGGTGTTGGTGCTCTCGGTTACGCTCAGGTACGAAGCCTTGTGACACCATCTTCGTAAACGATTGACGTTCTGCACAGTATCTACCTCCCGACCGCTACCTCTTATCAACTCCTCAGATGCTGGATCGTATCTGTATGACACTCGGCGGACGAGTCTCGGAAGAGATTTTCTTCGGGGCGGAGAATATCACCACAGGTGCACAAGACGATCTTCAGAAGATCACACGCATGGCATTTGAGGCATGTGCCAATTATGGCATGAACACAATCATTGGACCCGTTAGCTATGGCGGCCGTGAAGGTGCGCGGGAAAGTTGGACAAAGCCGTTCAGCGAGAAGACAGCAGAAATGCTCGACGCGGAAGTTCGGAAGATGATCACGTGTGTATTTTCGTGACTCTGCACCGTAATTACTACTAACTTGTTTTTTTCAAGCAACGCGCACACCAGGACAACGGAGTTGTTGACCGAACACCGTGAAGACGTGGACAAAGTGGCTAAGCTGCTGCTTGAGAAAGAGGTTATCACTCGGTGAGGCACTAATCTTATTCATCCTCTCCCTTTTTGTTCACAAAAAATCTGTATAGCGAGGACATGATTCAACTTCTCGGCAAGCGTCCTTTCGTAGGTCGTGCGGATGACATGGACAAGTGGCTGGATGATAATCGTGGCTCAGAGCGCAGCGCTCCTCCACCGCTCGAAAGCCCTGTTGATCCCGAGCCATCAACAACACCAACTCCCGGGATTGCATCATCGGGATTAGGGGATAGAGCTATCTAGGCATTCATAATTTTAGACAGTTACGTGGCGATGCAGTCCACGCGTGTACTTTCTTTGCCAAGCAGTTTTAATCCGCACCTCCCACCCACAACTCGTCTCTTATGGATGTAATTCTATATAGCACTGCCAGATCCATCGAGACGGCGCATAATCGGCATTTGGGTTTCACACAGTATATCTGAACCCGCTCCACATGTCTCCTTTCTCCCTGCGTGCTTCGACCACACTGCTGTATCTGCCATTACGGGGACTGGCGTTCTTGTTTTCGAACCCGTCAATCACCTCGTCCCGTTCGCCTCGGTCTCGTGCTTTGTTCTCCTGTCTCAGGAGAATGGTATAAGTGAGTGAGCTCAGCCAGCCGATGGCAATGTACGCGAGCACGATGCCATGACCGAGACTATACCACGGTCGATCTTGCGCGCGATACTGCATATTTGCGGTGGATCAAACGTCGTGAAACATCTGTGAGCCGCGAGCCGAAAGAACGTACAACGGTGGCCGCTACGGCACCATTCAGATTGCCACTAGATTCGATGGTTCATGATCTGCTCAATGTATCGCGGGCTAGTACTCGGATGTACTCACAATGAAAACGCCAACGCCATCGCGGCGCCGCGCTTGTATGAGCCTTCTAAATTGCTCAAAATCCAAACGCTGCAATGCCACGTGAGAGGGCTTGTCATTCCAAGGGAAAGTGGTTTGCTTACGCAGTGTTCGCTGCTCATGGTATGAGAAAGTCACAGAAGGTTTAAAACCAGTCGTGTGATGTGTGGTTACGTACGGGATGCTGAATACACAGAACTCCAAGGAGTTTCAGCGGAGGGCTGGGGGAGAGTTTGCTTTAAAGAAGACTTACGATGCGGCAAGGAAGACGGCGAAATATGACAGCGCGGCACTGCGAGACACTAGCAGAATCATGTACGCTAAGAAGGCCATTCCAAAAGATCCCCTGGGATTCGGGTGAGTGGGAGGCCTGATGGTTCTTGAAAACGACATGAGGGAGCCCACGAACAGATTTATATATCCCCTGTGGCCAAGCCGATCTCCGAAGAAGCCAACGGTGCAGGAAACCACGCATGCACACGCATATACGGGCACAGACAGAAGATTGGCTGTCGTCGCGCTGAATCCCAACTGTGCTTGGGTTGTGAGTCAAGCACGTTAGTGGTTGTCGCAAAACCCTATTCACCTCGCTAATGATCGTTGGTATGAATAAAGAAATAGAGAATGAAGGACCAGCGCTTTGAACGGATTAACATATTGTGTGAGTCAACTACCAGTGCGGAACGACACCTACAGTCCCATCCACATTCCAACTGAGAATCAGAGGTCATCACGATGTGAAATCTGGTTTGGGCAGGAAGCCTACGTGTCACATATGTTTTCCAGTCTGTAAGGCACTCCCGCAAGTACTTGAGCTTGAATGTCTCCCCATCTGCGCTGAAACGTTGATCCGCTTTCAACTCGCGGATGATGTACGCGCCTATGCATATGTCTGTTAGCATGACGACTTCCGATGTAGATGTCGGTGCAGATTTGCCCATACGCTCAGCCTCTGTCAGAAATTTGGCAGCCTCCGGGAAGTCTTGAAGAACCCAGGGAGAGAGACATGCGACGAGGATAGTAGCAAGTCCCTCTATGATGAAGATCCATGCCCACCCAGGCCGTCCGCCAATGCCATCCATTTTATGGATAGCTACGGCCAAGAAACCGCCTGAAAAAACCGGCATGAGAAGCAGATATAAGCAGCATCCTTTGGTCGAAACTACTGTACTCACTGAACGCGCCCGCAATTATGGCAGCTGAGACAAACACTGCGACACGGAAACCAAGCTCCGAACGCTTATACCAGCTGAACAGCGTATAGACGTCAGAAGGAAATCACTTGCACGGAATCGCTGTGCAACTCACGATGATAAGTAGTATGTGATGCCTGGATACAAACCCGCCTCGGTCAAACCCAACAGGAATCGAAGGCCTTTACATACCGTCGTCAATATGTGCTCTGAGCCAAATAGGAAAAGACGTACTGATTATGTCACGGTAATTATGGGCGAAGCCATGGAATGTCTCGCAATTTGGAAGTCTTACAAGACAAAGACAAGGGCGGAGTTGAAGCGGCAACCTACCATTACAATCCCCCACGCAAATACTATAAAGGGAAGCCATCGATTTGGTCTCAGATATTTCAGGACAAGATTACTCGGAACCTTTCAAAAGAGTGTGCATGTTTACCAGTTGGAGGAGAATCGCCCTTACCTCGAATAGAGCGTAGGGGAAAAAGAAGACAGTGAGTGCCAAGCGATACTGCTTATCCGTGATGCCTAAGCTCTGCTGCATGTCGTATAGCTACAAGATAAAAGGGTGAAGGTGCGCGAGTGAGTACAAGGGGCGTAGGCGTGCAGAGGCGTACACACGCGAGCGTTCCCTATACTGCCTCTGTCAAGAAAGCACAAGAGGTAAAGCAGAGCCAGCCATGGCAACAGTCGGAAATCTATCTTGCGTTTCAACTTGCGGGGATTGACTGCAGATATATCGACTTCCAGATGAGAGAGACCGGGTGTAGGTGACGACAGGTCTTTAAGCTGCACCTCATCCTCAGATTTATGCGCACCGTGATCGAGGGCTGAGTGTAGAGTCATGGCCGCCCGAGAAGAGTTGAGGGATTCATTTCCATCGGCTTTTATACGGAATTGAACTCATCTCAATCAAACCTTGGGTTGACAGCAAAACGAGCAAGTGGTTTGCAGGTAGCGTTTAATCCTGTACGCGAAGGACGCACTTATATAATCACGAACACCAGTTTGGACCTTCTTTACCTAAGCCTGTCACGATGGTCACTTCCCATCGGGGGTCATCAACGGAGTTAAGACAGCAGGCTTCGAGTCGACACCAACCAGGCATCCCAATGTGAGTCTTTGATCCATTTCTTCTCTCTTCCGGATGAGTTTTTTTGCTGTGCACCAGACTGAGTGCATATCGCCGGTGGTGACTCATTGCCTGGCCCTCATCATACGCTAGAGGGTCCTGATTCTTCTCTCAACTTTCCTCTCTAGTCATGTTCTGATCTGGCACTTCCTAGATGATCATTCATTCATTCTCACTTGAATCCTGCAACATCATCAAATGTAGCAATTTGTGTAACTATCGTCATCATCCCTTATTCGCTATTCCTACAACGTTGACAGCACAACCAAGCCAAGTTTTCACGTCGTTTTGATCTTCATGAGCACTGATTTCACCCGTGTGAGCTGATCATAACCTATATTCGAGGGGCTTTGATAAGGAATGGAATAACCATAGATCCACAAGTACGCACCAAATTTGCTCAAACTTATTCCCCGCCCACTGTTCTTCACACCAGTCCAGGCAAGTGCTGGGTCCAAGTAGTCGCACCTACGTGAATTCCATCAGCCGTCGTTATCAGCTACATAAGGTCCTACTCGCCGGTTGAGATACACAGTCCCAGTCTCGAGTTCGTCCACGAGTTTCAAAAACGCATCATGAGATTCGGGATTCTTTTCTGCGTTGGTCCAAATTGAGGCTGTCAACCCATACGGGGAGTCGTTTATGAGGCGGACGGCCTCTTCGTCACTTGAAACCTAAAATACAACTTGGTATCCCGAAACATAATCATAACATGGAAGCACCTACCTTTTGGATACCGATAACTGGTCCAAATGTTTCTGTCTAATCCACATTTTCAGTCTCTACTGGTCCCCTCCAGCTTCATCTATTACGAACCACCATTATATCCATTGCTATTTCTCACATATTAGTGCGACATGATAGCAGTGGCCGCGAGCCCATGACTTACTGTGATTGACGTCAACCAGTACTTGCGGTGCAACGTACCCAGTCCCATCGAATTGGCCTCTGTGAGCCTTCGTTTAGACAAGATTCACTGAGGAGTGAACAGGCTATACATCTCTGGAGTGAGGAAGTAGTCCTCAGGAATCAAAGGTTTCGCTCCAGCTTCGACTATGACCGGTTGTTGCGGTAATCAGTGACAGTGGTTACTAATGCGATGATACTGACTCGCGTCTTGAACCTGCTTGCGGATACGTCGCGCATGGTCGGGGTTAACTACAGGGCCCAGAGTTGTCTCCGGCTTCGTCGGGTCGCCGAGCTTATAAGCCTAAGAAATATGGAAATCACTCCATGCTTGAGCAAACGGACCATGGGAGCTAACCTTTGCTAAATCTACAAATTTACTGACAAATGCGTCGTACACCGACTCGTGGACATATATACGCTGTCGTGGTGGGTCAGAATGCTATGCGAATCGTGAAGTCCGAGAGCACCTACCTCGACCGCGCAGCAACTTTGGCCAGCATTGAAGAAGGCACCTTGAGAGAAGGTGAGGGAACTGCCACCAGTGAAGCCATTCGATGGTCCTCACCGTCCGCCAATTCAGCTGCTGCAAAAGCTAGATCTGCATCCGGCCTGATATAAGCGGGGTCCTTTCCACCTAACTTTGAACGACATTTATCCGCCGACGGTTCGAACAGCACAGTCAGACAATGAGCTTACTTCCAGAGCAACGCCCTTGAATCCTGACGCTTCAACTGCCGCCTTTGCTACCGAGCGTCCCCCTATAACGCTCCCTGTGAACGACACAAATTCAACGAGAGGGTGTTGGATAGCCAAGGACGCGAGAACGGGCGACAAATGCACGACCTGAATGACATCTTTGGGAAGTCCGGCGCGAACCAGAGCGAGTGCCAATCGCTCCGCGGAAAGAGGACTTTGAGGTGATGGTTTCAGCAGTACTGTATTGCCAGCGATGATTGCTGGCAAAACCGAGTTGATCGATGCGAGATACGGATAGCTGACGCATAGAAATGAGATTCGTGTTCATAAGGACGCAGTTTTGATCATATCACCCACTTCCAAGGAGAGATGACGAGCACAACGCCTAGAGGTGTGCGACGGAGGAAACGACGGTATCCTGGCTGATCGGTGTCCTGTAGGCCGACATCCGCAAGACAGGTCTCCGCAATTGATATCATATACTTAGTTCGATCAAGAGTACCGCGTATCTCTCCTGCGCCCTGCGATACTGGTCTGCGTATTGATACCAACAGTCAACGGGGTTCCAAAGGATCAAGGCACAGGATCCGTACCGCCCTATCTGCAGGGTGAGTTCAGGTGGTATTTCTTCCTTCATTTTCTGGAACTCATCCTAATAGCATACTCTCAGCCGGGTGATTGCAACATGACGCCAACTCGTCAAGACCACATACGCACCACGAACTTTGTAGCGACCGCAAGGCGGTCCTTCAACGGGACGCGAGCCCATGCTTTCTGGGCCACAGCAGCGCGCTTGACGATAGCATCTAGCTCCGCCTCAGAGGGATAGTTGCGAGTGACCAGGGGTTGCTGGCTATGAGGGATGATGGTCGTCTGTGTAGAAGCCATTCTGACTTTAACCTACACAAACGCCTTACTATAAACCTCCTCACCGATGACGTCAACCAACGCCCTTAAAGCATCCGCAAGCCACATCTTCACGGTCTCGGTCTCCTTCCCTGCAACCCGCACTATCCTCCCGCTCGGCTCCCCGTGCACCCCGCTCAACGACCACAACACGTCCAGCGGCTCCCTAACCCGGAACACGCTGATCTTCTGCATTCGCTCCTCGAGCTCCCTCACCAATCCCTGTACCACCGGTCCATAAAGCAACACCGTCGCGTAACACGCGTACGGGCCCATCCTATCCGCAAGCGTGCGCCGTGGAAGCAATGGCGTGCGCGCACCCTCACCCTCACCACCACCACCGCCGCCGCCGCCACTACTAGCAACTGCAGCGGCAGTACCGCCGTCCAGCAGCACCACATCGCGCGCAGTCCGCACGTCGCCGACAAACACCTCATTGGAACTATAATACTTTGCAAATGCCCATTCCTCCCCGCGCGCGCGGCGGCCGGACGTGTACCAGTCGAGTAGCACAGCAGAAGCGCCGTGTGCCAGGCGGAACGTCTGGACTTGGCGATATGCGGCGTCGCGGAAGCAGGTGACTGGGTCGGGTAGCAGGAAGAGCGCACCGCCCGCGGCGATGGACACATCCAGACACTGCGTCGTCGTCGTCGTCGTCGTCGTTGGAAGGCTGTTTGGTGTGCTGGGCGCGGAGCGGACGGCGGCCCTGACGCCCAGTCTCGCTTTGAACACCTTCGTCGATCCCTGTCGTGTGAAAGAAATGCGTGTGCTTTTTCTCAACTCTCGTTCTGGAGTGAATTGGGGTGATCGGACCCATCAAGGGACATACTTGGGAGAGAAGGACCAGTCGTGCATCTTGTTCGATGTTTATGGAGATGAATATGCGATCCCCACCAACAAGTCCCCCGCCATATGTTATCATGTAAACCACCGCTACACCATCTTGTTGCATCCGCGGGGATAACAGCTTCAGCGGATACGTGTAGGATAGTACAGGGAATACGACTTGGTTGTTATGGACTTGTGCCGTGATCTTGCCATGACCTGCCTCTTGGCTAATGTTGCTCATGGGGTAGGCTGATAAGTGGGCACTTGGGCGTTGAATGCAAAGTGAAAGTCTGTTCTTTTTCTCGTGTGTTTAGGAATGAATTTCATATATAATGCGGAGACCTTCCATATACATGAGGGAGTCGATTCTAAAGGAGTGTGCCGGTTGACATATGGGTCGAGTCAAAGCCGAAATATGTGCCAAAAGAGTAAGATAAACAAGAGAAACGGAGAGAGTGGTGGGGGGACTGGGACTGGGAATGAGAATGAGAATGAGAATGGAATAACATAGGAGAGATATCGGAATGAAGGGTATTCGGAAAAACAACCGCAGAAGAAAAGGAGAATCGTGATAAGTGAGCCCAAGACGATTAAACGACCAAATAATATAGTCCGTCATATCATGAGTGGTCATTACTACAAGTGCGAGCGCCAGATCTGAAGAAGATTGCTCAATACCTGCGAGTTGCTAGTGCGCGAATTTCAAATAGGTATGAGCGGCTGCTGGGAGAGAAAGGATTATCATGTTTGCCCTTCCACCCGCGCATCTCCTCTCGATGCCGCTCTTCTGCGAGCCTGCACGTGTCCAGGAATGTGTCATCGACGTCGTAGACCATCGATGCACGGGAACCTCGTTCGCTGCCGGAGTCTGAGAGACTTTCCGCGCGACCGCGTGTTGAAACGGGTGACTCAATCCTGCTGGAGGTCGTGCTACCGGTTTCAGAGATGAGACCCGACGATGCTCGAGATGGGGCTGCGCGAATAGTGCCGCCTTGGGCCTCCCAGGCAGTGGCATCCTCTTCGTCATCAGCCAAATCGGCAAAAACGTCCGGCTCCTCGTCTTCCGGTGAAAGGATTGATATCCAGCACATGCGGCCAGGATCGAATATCATGTTCCCAACTCTCCGGGCACCAGATGCCAAGGAACCAACGGGGGATCCCACTGAAGATCCGGTCAGATGTGTAATGAGGGCTGGTCGAGCTGGGGTCATGGCAGCATCAAACTCGCGGAGCGCTTGGTCATTTCCTTCCCATCGGAGTGTTTGAGGATTCCACCTCATCTCACCGACAGCTGTGTGTGTTTGCTGTCAACGGAAACTCCAATAACAACTTGGAGACCACGACGTACTTTTAGCGGCGCTGGGACCACCTAGATTCCGGATCAACGTTGGTTTTCGCCTTGTCGGATTCAAGGGAGAGGCGATCTTCTTTCTTGAAGGGGGTCGCTCGGCGACTTGTAACTTTGGAGAAAGCTCTATTCTTCCAGTGCGCTTGAGAGTGCGGGCAGGCGCTTCCGGGCCTTGATAAATGCACATATGAGAGTGTGTTCAGAGAGGTCCAGAACAAAAATACAATACCTGAACCGCTCATCGATAGAGAACGAGTGGATTTCTTCCGCATTGCGCTCCTCCCAGAGTCTTTGTTCTCGGTGCTCTTTTCCCGACTCGCACCTGCCACGCGATTACCATACCCTTTCGGTTGGACATGGTATCGACTTTCTTGATCTCGATCGGTCGGTAAATCATCAAAGGTATCGAGCTCAGTGCCATCGCCATATTGTCGTTGTCGTTTTGGCTTCTTGAGCACTTTCGGTGCGGATGTGGATGCATTCGAGCTGGTGGTTCCAGATCGCGAACGCAAACTGAGTGTAGACGGTGGGCGTGGGAGATTAGGAGAGGTAGCGCGAGGAGTGGCAGACGACGATGGTGGAAAGACGGAGGAAATGGGGGCGCGGGCTTTCAGGCGAGAGGACGACGTCGGCATGGTTAGCCGTAGCGCGGCAGGATTTGAAGATGGAGTAGAGGGTCGTGTCGGCGGTACATTGTAGTCAAGCGTACGCATTCTGCTCGTTGAACTTGTGTGTTTCTTTGCCCGTGAAGACGCGGTCGGAGCATCGTACCGAGGAAATTGGGCCGACGATGCAGGAGGTACGAACGATGGGCTTGGCTCGATGCCAGAAACCTGTGAGTGGCCTACTTCCATCAACGAAGATAGCGAGGCCTTGCGGGTGAGCCGCTTGTGTGAAGAGGGAGGGGAGACAGGCTTGAGCCCCGAGTGGGATTTCTGGTACCGCAAACTGCCGGATTTTGCCGCAAGGAAGGAACTACTGCTTGTGGCAGGAGCGGAGAGCAACGCTTGATAGGAATTAGTGCGTGTCGGCTGAGCACGTGGTGGAGGCGAGGGGGATAGCCTGATCTTCTGAAGCAGGCGTGAGGAAGCCGGTGGTGGGGCGATTGGAGACTTGGTGCGTTCCGGCCGTGTTTTGGTGGTAGGCTTGACGGTTGGCGGGCGGGAGGAAATGCTGTTGGTACGGGCCACTGAACTAGATTGGCGTTTAGATGGAGGGTGTTGACTGTTTTGAAGCAGTCGACTCGGGCTAAAGTCTACATCATCGTCGATGATAAGCCCAATCTCCATGTCATCCTCTGGGTCAGGAGTCGGGACCTTTGGAGTGGACTCAGCAACGGGTGCCTTTTTCTTCATCTCCAGGATTTTGGCTAGTTGCTTGCCACCAGTGCCCGATTCAAAGAGGGCGGATGGAATAACCAAGCCCTCGAGGTCTCCATCGTCATCATCGTCATCCTCTGTTTCCGTCTCCGGAAGAGACGTTGACGTAGAGGAGGAGGAGCCGTGATCGAAACCCAAGATGGAGTAAGCGTCCGAGGATTGAGAAGACGATGAGGTCTGGTCCTTGTCACCCCATTCGAGCGAATTCTTGGATGATTGATGCGAAAGGGGTCTTAGAGACAATTTTGTGAGATCCGAAGGGAGAGCAAAGGCGGATTCAAAGTCTTCATCGATTGTTGTGGGAGTTGGGTCGACCTTGGGACGGAGGGTATCGATTTTAATAGTGGATACGCCTTCTTCCTCTTCATCGTCTTCATCGAGGGTGACTTGTAATGGTGGTCGGATAGTGATGAGCTGATGTGGGTGATGGAAGGTCCGCTGGGGGTGAGCAACGAGGCTGGTGGGAACGACCTTAAGCTTTGCGCCTCCTGTCTCCCCAAAATCCATCTCAATGTCCCAATCTTCAACATCATCCTTGTCCGACTCTGGATCGAGGGCGTGTAGAGGTCCGTCGTCAGTGAGATCAAAGTCAGCATCCGGCCATTCTTCGGTGATGGGGGGAGCGGGGATGCGATTCATAAGACGTTGGGAGGAATGAGTAGAGACTAGGAGCGTCCCCGGAACTGAAAAGAGAGGAGAGTTATGATTGTAATTAAAGAGGAAAAAAAAAGGAGAGATGGGCGAGATTATTGAGAGACCAGTGGTCGGGAGTGAGTGTATGTGTGCGTGTGCGTGGGTCTTGCCTCTCCACTTCCGTCCCAATTCCAAGTCACACGTCACATTTGCATTGCATTCTGTCACACATGTCACACGCTTATTGTCGATAAACAAAAGCTCAATCCATTCAATAAGGCTTCAGCCTCGCCAGCTCCCGTGAGTTGTACTCAATCTCATCCAGCCCGTGTCCACCATCCTCAACATGTGGCCCCTTCGTATCCCCCAAGCCCTCGAAAACCTCCTCCAACCCTTTCCGTATTCGTAAACCTCGCTCGACCATTGTCTCCCACAGTGTATACAATTCATGAGCAGAGAAGACTGGTCGGACGCGATTAAACGCTTCCATGTAGATATCTTCGTTTCACCCTCAGTAATGTTCTCACAAATACGTGCGAGTATACACACGCACCTTTAACGAGAGGACACTCTCCAATAGCTTGTAATAGCACATTTTTTGCCCTCTCCAGATCACCTGCCCGTATCTCCAGTTCCAATAACAGTCGCCATAAGACTGGGCTCCCTCGTGTGCTGGTCACAGAGAAGTCTCAGAGTTAGTCACTCGCATCACACCCGGGTACACGTACCGTTCGCTCTTAATGGCAGTGGTCAAATTGCTTCGGATCCGCTCGACTTCCCAGGACCACTGACCCTTCTCCCATCCGCCTAACCAAAGCTCGGCAGCACGCCTCGAAACTCCCTTTTCATACACCGATTCGCCAGAGGTGCTGACTTCTCCTAACTTCCGTACGCCGCCCCAAAGCCCATGACCCTTTTGCATCTCTAGGAACATGCCCAAGAGGATGGTGTTGTCAGGGAACAGTTCCACGGCACTTTCCAACCGCCCACGAAGCACAGCAGGACGTGTTGGACTCTTCAAGGTAGAAATGTGGTGATAGAGCATCCCTAGTGACGCGACGGCCATGCTCTCTTGAACCACGGTCCCGGCTTCGAGAGGCGCCATCAAAAATGACGGTAAAGATTGTCCCGTCAAGAGATCTAGCAGAGCACCCAGTCGTATCCAAGCTTCACGTACTTTCCACAAGGTCTCGGGAATCTCGCGAGCCGTGTCCTCAAGGGCACGCTTGCCTCGCAGGATAGCCATACCAAGGCCTTCCACCTCGGCTGCCCGTAATACCACACTTGTAGCGGCATCTGAGTCACCAGCTAACCATTCCATTTCGGCCCAGTCCCACCAGAGTGGACCCGCGCTCAGCCTACTCCTAGTAGATGCTGGTGAGGAGAGCACTGCCTGATAGACCTTGCGTGCCTCATCAAGGCGCCCCCTTAGGCGCTCCAGGCGAGCATGAGCGGCCCAGTGAGGTAGAGACTCTGGTGCGGATGCAAGGAAACGGCGCGATTTCTTTAATGCACTGCATATATACGGTCAGTCACACTCAGCTGGAGAACCGACCATACTCACCCTTTCACATCGACCGCAGCCTCGAAACCCAATGCCAGCAGGTCCCACTCCACGTCGTCGTCACCCATGCGGCATTGCTCAAACACCCTCCTCACAAAGTCAACATCAACTCCAGCTATGTCTTCCTTTGTCCACATAGCCCATCGCACCTTCCCGTTCCGGAATTCTGATACTTCAAGTGGACCGAGACACCGATAACTCCAGTTCTTGATCGGCCCAAAACTGTCTGCGTACTGCTTTTCCCTGCCAATAAGCACTCCAACATGTGACTCTGGCGCGGAACTGTGCGTGTCAGTGGAAGAGGGAAAGATCGCCTCTACGTATGATTTTGACACCAGGCGAAGTTGTGTCCATCGATCATCTTCGCCAGTTCCGACCATGGCTTCCAAGCCAGGAACATGAAGACCCAGGTATGACAGCCACATGAGACGAAAGAAGCCCTTTGTGCGATTCGAGGTGAGTGCAAAGAGGAATGGTCGAATGTCCGAGAATAAGATCGTTGCAAATGGGTCAAGTCCAGCATCAGGGTCGGTCGACCGCAACGGGAGTCTCAGCAGCTCATCTGACCGCATCTCCTCTTGTGCCCAACGCTGATGTGGATCCGAGAGTGAAGCAGCAACGGCCCCAGAAGTTGAACTTGTACTCGATGCGGCAAGTCCAGGCGTTCGCTCTGGCTTACCCGCAATGTACCAGCCCGCCCAGCCTGTCGATCCAGACTCGCCTATTCGTGGGGATTCCAACTCCCAATATTCCTCGAGATTATTTAACTGTTCTTCGAATGGCATCTGGCTGATCACTGGGGGATTGTGAAAGCCTGCGCTGTATGAGGAACATAAGTGGACGGAAACGGCAGACATGACAGATGGAAATACAGGTCTGCTTGCGCCTGAAAAAGTGCCATGGATCGTTCGGTGAACCCTGAAAAACCATCAGCATCTCATACGCAGAGCTGGTAAAATCCAACATACCTGCCTGACATAACACGCAAGTTAATCGCCAAAACACTCTCAGATTTTCCGACTCACTCGACGCGAAAGTGAGTACTCGATTAGCCGCTTCGAATACCCCCTCTACACCATTAGACCCGTTCCGAATTTGCCAATCAAGCCATGCCAAAGCGATATTGATGTCCCTTGCAGTCAAAGCCTTTTCCCATTCATTGCGTAACTTTTCATTTGTCCATAGTTCCTCTCCTGCGTGAAGGTACATGAGTTGGAGGCGGGTTGAGGAGGGGCCTTTTGGAAGAGTTGGTAAAGCGCGGCTGAGAATGGAAAGTGTCATTTCAGAGCGGACTTTTGAAGCGTTTTTGGATGCAGCGGGCACCTGGGACAAAGAAAGGGAAAGGAGGGAAAGCCACGTAGACACAGAAGATGGATCACTCGAGAGCTCCTCTTCGAGAGATCTCATCTTCTCATGGTTTGAGGGCAATGTCGTCGCGTCTTGGTCATCGTCGTCATTGCTGTCTGATATCGCCGACTCGGACGAGAAATCGCTTTCAGAGCCATGATCTTTCGAGGGGCCAATTGACCTATAGTCTTCTGGGTCAACTGGACGCGCTCCACGAGAAGGCAGATGAATGATTCCGTCCGTCTCCTGATATTTACGACTCGCTTCCGCTGACGCTACAAGTCGACGCGTTTGGGTGATTTCTAGCAGACGTCGGGAAACCGCATCGTTGATACCAGGAAGCTACTTGTCATTCTAGCATATGAGACATGATAAAGAGCATCGATGACCTACCTTTTTGCGTCTACCAACCACAGCTTCTACCGACCGATTACTACGATGGACAATTGTCCAGGCCTGCGGTAACCCGAGGACTTTCCTGCCCCCTTCAACATTATTAGCAGTCATAGAATTACACCAGACACTACCCACATCCAATTAAGTGATACTTTGGAACATCCCTAGAGTTGATCCCTCCGTATTGCATACTCAATGGGTCGCCCTTCTTATCTGAGAAGAAGACAGGCCGCGAGACATCCTGCTGTCTTGTCCTAAGGGCAGAGTCTTCCTCCGCCTTTGTTCTTTCATCATCAACGGCTTGGCCATTGTCTTGCAATTCCCGACTCTTGCTTCCGCTTCCGCGTTCACGAGAATGAACACGACCCAGATTGGAACTTTTTTCTTGCTTGTCTCGTTTCCTCTTTCTACGACTGCTCTCTTTGTCCTTGTCGTTTGGAGCTCGAGGCTGCGCTGAGACTGCGCTAGAGGTTGCTGTCTCTGCATCTTTTCCAGAACTACCTCCTATACCTGGAAAAGAACTGAATGAAGGTGGGAAGGAAGAGAAAGAAGGAGGAGCGGGCATTGAGGACCGAGAGTGGCAGCGAGCGGGAGTTTACTAACTTGTCGCACTCCAGCCGGGCCGGGGCGTCATTCACGTTACATAATCGGATAAACTAGACCCAGTGAACCATAAAGTTTTTTTTTAATCATCTTTACCAGACCAGTTCATCATGTCGGACGAGCAGAAGTGCTTCTGGCTACGTTGTGAGACGAAGCCGTTCGAGCACCGAGCAGCTCTGACTCCCACCACGGCCCGCAAGCTCATCGAATCCGGTTTCAAGATTTACGTTGAGCGCGACCAACAGAGGATCTTCGACGATTCTGAATACGAAACGTACGCCCGCTCGAAATGACGTTTCATGAAATGTGTTAACCCAAGCGATCAGCGTCGGGTGTGAGCTCGTCGAGAACAACTCTTGGCCGAGTGCCCGCACGGATATACCTATCATCGGACTGAAGGAGCTACCCGTCTCCGATTCCCCTCTCCCTCACACGCACATACAATTCGCCCATTGCTATAAACAACAAGCCGGCTGGTCGTCAGTCCTCGCGCGTTTTCACCGCGGAGGTGGAACTCTATACGACCTAGAATTTTTAAATGACGCGAATGGTCGACGCGTCGCAGCATTTGGGTTTCACGCGGGTTTCGCAGGAGCCGCGGCTGGTGCGTTGGCATACGCAGCGCGAAAGAACGGGGAGAAACTAGGTCGCTTGGAGCCATATGCCAACGAACGGGCAATGGTAGCCGATGTGAAAGCGAAGCTCGGAGGGAGAGAAAAGACCATCAAGGCCCTGATCATTGGTGCCCTCGGCCGTTGCGGATGCGGTGCTGTTGACCTTTTCAGGAAAATCGGGCTTGATGAGTGCGTCTGCGCTGTTCTGACAGTGACGTGGTTTGATCTGGCATGCATAGAGACAACATCGTCAAATGGGACTTGGACGAGACGGCCAAGGGTGGACCGTTCCAGGAAATACTTGACGTTGACATTTTTATCAACTGCATCTACCTGACGACACGTATTCCCCCATTTTTAACCGAGGAGCAGATACATTCCGTGGGGAACAACCGACGGTTGAGTGTCGTCGTGGACGTCAGTTGCGATACGACGAACCCGAACAACCCTATTCCCATATATTCCGTAAATACGACTTTCATTGAGCCGACCGTCGCTGCGGTTGTTGGGTAAGCAAATCGAGTAAGTCGCGGGTACAGCACCGAAGCTCACGCGTTGGTTACCAACACAGTACGGGGAATCCGCCTTTGGACGTGATTTCCATCGATCACCTCCCCACGCTGCTCCCAAGGGAAGCATCAGAGCAATTTAGTGCTGACCTTCTTCCATCCCTGCTAGAATTTCCCGATAGAGATCATGCTCGGGTTTGGGTGGACGCGAAGAGGATATATGAGACGAAATTAGGAGAGGCTTGGCAAGTGGAGAAGTTGACAGAATTGTAAAAATTAAAAATAATTACGAATTAATTCGGATTGGGACGGTTTCGATGGAAGCAAGAAAGAAGTGTCATCGGCCACGTCGTCCCGTTCGGTTGTCATTGTATTCTTCCTCTTATCTTGAACACTTCACTCTTTTATAGATTCCCTATCCATTTCTCTTTTCTTTCTCCAGTGGGGTGTCCAAATCTCCTCCTGTGCTGTTATCACACCGGTGCTGGCCGCCTCACACTTTGTAATTCCCTTCACCTGCCACTACCACACACGCCTATCATCCATGGCTCTCTCCAACCTGTCCACTCCTTCTATCTTCATATCTCCTGCACCCGCAGACGACCCTCCTGTCGAGCCGTATTCTCCGTTCGACTTTCAACCCCGTTCTCCAGTCAACGAGGAAGACAGCTACAGACCCTCTCTCCTTAGTCCTCCCCCTGTCCTTAATCCCCGGTTTTCTCGACAACCCTCTCCTTTACGCCCTGCCGATACCTTACCCGCCGGAAAAGGTCTCGATCGTAGCCAGTTCGAGGCACTTCTCGCCTCCACGAGGGAGAGAAATGCCTGTTCAAAGAAGCAACCTGACCTACGGAAGGAACTCGCGATGAAGGCTCACAAGAGCAAGCAGAGTACGCTCCTTTCTGAACCTTTAATCATTTTGTTGTGACAAGTCCTTTCTAGTGGAACGTCGTGCTCTATTCCTGTCCAAGGTTCAGGCCCCTCCCTCCCCTACGGCTACGGCCCTCCCAAAAACTCCCCCAGAGTCCCCAGCTATCTTCCATTACTCCCTGCCCTCCCCAGGCCTCGATTCCCCTCTCGCCTTATTTGAGGCTTTGCAACAAAGAGATACCACTGGTCCTGTCCGATACCCTTCTGTTAAGCCGTGGGTCGAGCAGGTACAATATCGCCAATTGAAAACTTCCAGCGCACGTCCCCCTTCTTTGGAAGAGATCACGGCTCACTTGAGCTCCCACGGGCACACAGCAACTGCCAAAGATGAGCATCACCGCCCTCCCATTCCTCTTCCCACGTTTCTGCGTTCCCCTGCTCGCATCAATGCGACTAGGGTTGCCTCGCGACCTCGTTTCGCGCCTCCGGAAGAAATGGATGATCAATCGAATGCTGCGTCGTCTGAGATGTCGTCGCTGATTCTTGAGGCAGGAGAGCCGCATACCCCCATACCCGAGGCCCCTGTCTTGCCCATTTCCTCTAGCACACGGCTGCAAGTCACAACCACAATGATCCCGGCGACCTCTAGGTCCTCTCTGACTGAGCTAACAGAGGTCAATCTCAATGCCCTCAACTCGCGTACACTCACTGGCCGTGATATGATGTCGAAACTCAAGCGTCGCACGTCTGGGCTCCCGCTTGTCATTGACGATGGCCGCAACGCGGATGAAGACGAGCGCAGGGCCAGGCGAATCAGTGCCCCTGCTGAGCTACCTAAGCGTGAGCGCAGCGGGTTTGCTCACCCCATCCTTGCACTTCCGGGTGCGTTTTGAGATCTTGCTCCTCCCCTATTCAAAGGGGATTAGACGTGTGTCTTGATCCCATCACATCGACTGTTGGTTCTTTATTTTGACTTATCTTATCCGCCTGATGTACAAGGTAGATTGGAGATATGTACCCGAAAGGACATTGTGTTGGCTAATTTTTATGTATTTTATCGCCGTGTGAGGTTGTACGTCGATGGGCAAGCTGGCCTCCCTTCTGCAGGACTTCTCCTTTTATCCCATTACCTACTGCACTGCTGTGGCATGTAGTTGCTTTGCCCAACACGTGTGATCCATTATCATCACGGGTCAAGTGTGGTTCAGCAGAAGTTCAGCATAATACAGGCAGGTAAGCTACGCTACACAACCACCAACAGACTTTGTGAGCACACAGGCAGGCTACAAACATTCTAAGCGGTGAATCAACAGTACCCCGGTTGTATGTGGAGCTAGGTTCTGCGTCTCCAACAAGCCAGCTCATCGCCATCCAGGAACCTTTACACACGTAGCAGATCCCAACAGATACAAGATTGATAGGGAAACTTTACCCTGAGGCGGGGAAACAAGAGGGTGTCGATGGCAGTCTGAACAAATCCAGGACGTGCAAGCGGCGCTCTGGCAATAGCACAGTCAGCAAAGAGGGCGGTAGACTTTTTTTCGTAGG
>Ga0209488_10000523_pt1 | contig 32698 bp, 40 predicted proteins | sample Rivendell_Oct201_8_FD_188349 | JGI IMG/M metagenome (GOLD analysis project Ga0209488, IMG submission 188349) | Vadose zone soil microbial communities from the Eel River Critical Zone Observatory, Northern California, USA -... | ecosystem: Environmental > Terrestrial > Soil > Vadose zone >...
ATAGCAGACGGTCCTGTAAGACAACCCAGCACCAGCACCAGAAAACCCAGGGTATGCGGGATTGCCGCCTTCGGCGACAATCACCCAGGCTATGACCGATTTATCTCAGTTGCATCCGAGTCTGAGCCTATCCTGCCACGTTCAAACGCACTCACCATTAGCATTCTGCGATTGCCTGGAATCAGTAGTAGATATCGTGCACTACACACACCTACTAATTGGCGATTAGATGGTGACAGTTCATCATGCATCTGATGGCAGCAGGTTTGTCTCTGCGGGCCAGCGCCGAGACTGCAACACATACACATTTGTCGGTATTTCATATTTTACATGTCGAGAAGCGTAAAACTACAAGGGAAACCACCACTGAGTTCGGAGGTCTATCATCGACATCTGGCATGTTAAGATCCGAGCCCTCACTATCCTCTTGAGTGAACATCCATAACTGCGCTTGTTCGTTTATGTTGGGAATATACTTCATGTGATAGGCAGATGCTGGGAAGGCAGTAGGGTGCTGCCCTTCCGTCGTATGGACCCGGCGACTATGGCAATCCGGGGAGGTGCTGATACCGCGGCATCACATAACGATTCAGTTGCAGGATGGGCTGCCAGCTTCCTTGTGATACGTGAACCGCCCCTATGAGAAGAACCTGTTCTTTAGTAATCCCTCCAACGCCGACCCGCCAGTTTGTATCTTGTCCTTGAATCTCTTGAAACTCCTGCGGATTGGTTGGGAAGTCAGTGTCAATGACAGCGACTTGGAAGACCGGCTTACATTCATGAATCTGCACACGGCGCTCGCGACGCGCTTTACAAATTTCTCAAGGGAAATCGTGTTGTGCTCTGACGTCTGGTCCTTGATCATCATCTGAGTGGTCCACTCAGTGTAACCTAGCCACTAAGGAAATCGTGAGCGCACAATCAAATATGCCATTTTTGACGAGAAAATGCCTACATTGATGCGTATGTACGTGGTCGTGCAGTCCCCGACTGGAGCCGGAGCACTGGCACCCAGCAGCATCTCACAGTTGCCGACTGCAGCCTTGAGCAAGGGCAAACCGAGGTTCACACGGTCTTTTTGAACAAAGAAAATTGGCATATTCAGCAACATGTTGGCCTGTCGTTGGATCTCCGAAGCATACCCCGGAGTCCAGACACGCTGTGGAATGATCGTCCCAACTTGGCGGATGGCATAATCGAGCAACCAAGCGGGCTGTCCGTTGATGGAAAGAGATGGACGAGCGTTCTGCACCACAGGACTTGTGATAAAGAAAGCTTGGGGCCATTCCTGGGAGAGATTAAGCCGAAGGAATCGGGCCTCCACGCCTAAAAGACGAAGGAGATATGACTCCACACCCTTGGGTCCGAACATTTGAGCCAGATAGCCGTCAATGTAGAGATCCATCTGTAGAAAGTCTGGTTAAGTCTGGTTATGAAGAAGGGCCAGATAAGCAAAAATCCCATACTGCATGCATGGTGTGATCATCCGAGCTGGTTCGGCTGGAAAGGCGTGCATTTCTTCACCATTTTATCATTGGTGATTTCGGCATAGTGTCCCTTCCATCGGTCTGACTCGCTAAAGAAGCCGGAGTGATCGATCGGTTGAGAATGCTAATTTCTCGACAGAATGTTAACCAGGGCATTGCTAGTTGGACTGGCTGTGCAAGGATAATGAGAATGAGCGTCAGTCAAGGCTGGGTTTCGGTGGCGGTGGCGTGGGAGATGATGCTCTCGGTGACGACTCTTCCGAGCGCCAGTAACACGAAACCACAGGCGGGTTGAACAAGCGTGCATGCATTCAGTGATGTGAGGAACAATGCGTTATCACTCACCTATGTATCTGGTCGGCCCCCAAGTCAGGACTTCGCAAGTACCAGAGACGATGAGGACCGGCGACGAATAGACTTCGGATCCGGATGTGCCTACCTTTCATCGTTTGACCGATAGTAAGTTAGATCTAAAGTCACCATGTGGAGGAGAATCGAGAAACGAAATTCGATTTTTTTGTTTTGTTTTTTTTTTTCAATTTGTCAAAATCGAAACACGCCACGGTTGCAAGTTAGTCTCCTCGTTCCCAGACGTTCTACTGAACTGAGTTTTAAGTTAAGACCGGAGACAAAAACATTTGCATACGCGTTTCACTGTATTTCAGTCTCCGCTCCGACCGTCTGAGCTAGCGGAACGACGGAGCACGAGGCCGATCATGACTCCGTCTGTCAAATGCCCATCGGCAGTCCCTGGTTCGGCGCCCCTGGCTGTTTGTCTCCGCCCAGCGTGGCGCCGGAACCTCGAAACCCGGACCTAGCGAGGTGATCAGAATTGCAGTAATCCTTTCTCTATGGTAGCCCGATGGCCGAATACAAACCATTGGCCTTCGTTCAGCACCCTCAGAGGCCGCCAGTCATTGGTCATCCGGTCACGGGACTTGCAGGATAGGCGCGAGCGCAGTCCCCAGCAGTGGCCACCAACGGGCACGATAGATCATCCGATTTTCTACGAAGGTTGGTCGGGTCGTCGAAAAGGCAATCTTGAATTGCCCGAAGGTTATTTGATCGGAGCGAGGAGACTACTGTAGGTACTCTAGATGATCGCGCCCGCCGGTTCACTGCATACCCGGGTTGGGCTGCAAAGGCGCTCTGTTGTCAATGTTAGACGCGCGAGAACTTCTCGAGACTTAGTTCCAGGGACATTCTCATCGCATCTCGTCAGTGGTATTCCTACGTTCAGAAGGTCCGAGTCGTTCCCCTGGAACGACCCCCCATCTTTTCCCCCTCAACGAGAATACAATCCTTGGGCTCCCGAACCTCCGTCGATCGCCTCAATGTCATTACCGTGACTTCTGCACCACGGAGGTCGCAGCCCAAATTTCTTGTCGTATCACATCTACATTTGTGCAACCCGCTTTAGTGGGGCTGCACATTGGCCCAACCAACAGCCTTCTATGGAGATCGAATCAGTGGCTTAAACGTGCCATTGCTTCCTTGCCTTCCTGTTTGTGTTTCCGACGATCAGGAACAATGCGTGACAGCTGCGGCAGAGTCTTTCTAATATACCCGCCTTCTTCCGGTACCGTTTTGGTCGCTCAGAAGCCGTGGCGTTGCGATACATGACTAGTTTTCATAAAGTACTGTCAAGAGGTTATTGTATTGTTAGTTGTCCGAGTCGATCATTGTTCGGGCAGATATCCGTTTCATCAAGCAATTAATCTCGTCTCGTTTACCTCTCTAATGTACCGTCGCGTGTGCCCATTCAACCCTTCTCCCTGGCCTTAGCCAACCGGAGCTGCTAAGATTCGCATCTGCCTTTACTTTACCGGATCAACAATGCCGGTATAGCCGAGACAAGTCCGTTACTGCAGCGGTCCGGCTGAAAGTGGTTTGTCAGCGTCAGAGATCGTGATTAACAAATCAGTTGCCGTAAGCCTGTTGCCTTAAATAGAAGTACGCCTTCCAATCCGTACTGCTACTGTATATTCGATTGCCACGAGAAACTATTTACGCGCCTGACATCAGCAAATTGGGTAAAGACCTTTTAGCTTGTCGATTTGTACAAGTAAGGAAGGAGAAGGCCACAAACTGCGTTCCGGGAGACGGTACTAGTATACAATTGAAATAACTGAGGCTGCCAGTGGACTTTTGGCAAAACGTAGGTTCCTTTTCGCCTTTTCTGCTTTCATCTAATTTTTAACATGGTTCAAGCTCGAGCAAGCTTGGGAGAGCTTGGGCAAGCTAGTATAAAGGGAAAAAAGTTTTTTGCAGGAATCCTGATGGAGTTCTCTTTACCCCCTCCAGATGCTGTGATACAAATCACCCCTTCCGACGCCTGCAATCTTCTGGATGCGCCATTTAAGTATGCCGCAGGTGCTGCACTACATAGTACCACCTCTACCGGCTCAGATACCATGCTCGTTTTCGCATAGGGATCTCTAAGGACAGGCGGGAGGAGAGAAAGGACATTTATCAGTTCTATGATTAATCTAGTGCGCCATGAAATCGAACAAAATGGGGCAACCAGTTCAAAACCATGGAGGGAGTGATTGAGGGACTCAAAATCTTGCTTACGCAAGTCGCGAGCCACGGAAGGAAAGAACGCCGCATGCTGCACTGGATGATTTTGTTCTCCCCACGTCACATACCTATAATGCTTCCAAGTGAGCATAACCGACCGATGTAGCTAGCACTCAAAGACAACGTTTTAGTAGTATGTTGAAGGTCATCCCCTCATTCTCATCTCTTCCAGACTTCGGTACGACCTGCTCCGCAGGAAATCTAACAGAGGAGTTACTAGCCTGGTCGCACTTCCCTTTATCGTTCTCGTGTGGTTCTCGAATGACTGGAAGTTCAAGCTGGTCAATGACCGGCCTGAGAGCTTAGTTGTCTGTGCTGGCAGAGAGCGGATGATCCGCATACAGAACTTGAACATCATCACCCAAGTGTGTTATCTGAAACAAGTGAGAATATCCCGTACGACATCATCTCTCTTTCCTGGTCACATCGAAGTTGTGAAGAATCTACTGACACAGGCGGGTCGGATGCAATCCAGAAGATTCTCATTTTCGAGAGTATCACGCTCAGGGGCATGTAAACTTGCGGAGTTTGATCCTGACAGCTCCTCACATTTTCATTCTCTGACAAGGCAGTAACTTGTAGCATCACTGGCACGTCGCAAGTTAGTGTTAGTGTAGAGGTGCGAGTCGGTGCGCTAGTGAGTTCGGCAGGGCTTCGGCCAAAGAAGGAAGAGGGAGAAACTGAAGTCCGAGTAGAACTTGATGGGTTTCGGCGTGGGACATGGCACGCGAGACTTGCGCTGCAGACTAAGGCGCGTGTTGCCAGATTAGGCCGGGAAGAACGAGGCAGAAAAGAAAAGGGAAAGGAGGCGACTTGCCATCTCGAGCGTGACAGCGACACGATAGGACGCTTGGGAGAGGCGGAAGGCGAAAAAAATATGAGAAAGAGGAAGGAGAAAAAACTAAAGTTTGCACCGGGAAAGGAGAGGAGGGAGTGGTATTCTGAGCGATGCTGACCTCTACACGAAGCCTCTTTGGGAGTCTTATATACACGTCCGATATCTGGAATAAAGGTCTAGGATGTATCGTACCGTTTTGGGGTGACGTGCGGGTGGTGAGGGTGGGCGGCGCTAGTTGTACGAATGTCATCGACGATGACATCCGTACGGGGTTCGCGGGAGCATCGACGGACATGGGCGTGTTGCAAGTTCACCGCTGGGTTGCTGGAGATGTAGAGCGGGTGGCATGTGGTATAGTAGGGAAGGCCAAAGAGAACGACGAGAGTGAAACGAGCGTACAAAAGGAGCCAGTCACCAGGAACATCGACACGTGCCAGTGGGCGCTCCGGCAGCCACCATAGTACCTGCCCTGTCAACCGCCGTTGCTCAGACGTTATCGCTGCCATTTGCACTGCTCTCTTCGCAAGTGCGCTCGACAGAAAGCTGGGCACTTCACAGACTCCCCAGACCCTGCAACCATCCCCCACACATGTCCTCACTCAGGCTGCCGGTTGCACTCCATGCCACGAGTGCGTGCTGACTTACAGTTACATAATCCTTCTGGAACTTGATGGAGTATCCATACACGCTTTCTCTCTTGTAGGGCCGAGGGTAAGATGGCCTTTATTCACGTTAAAACCTGCGTGGTGAAGTCCACAAAGAGACAGACAGGAGAGGGTGGCCCAGCACGCCTGCGCAAAGCCAGGACATGTGGCCGTGAGGCTGATCGAGGAGGTGAGCAGCGAGTACCTGGTGGCACGAGAGTCGGAGGTCGAGGACCCCATCAAGGGAAATGGGCGCAGGGCGAGGCGATGATAATGTAGCGAAGCGATGAGTGGAGAAAATGGTTGGAAGCAGAGGATCATGTTGGGGTCGGCCAATACCCCCCAAACCGCGATATTCACGACCAACGGCGATCCTCACCTTACACTGCGCTCTGCGTCATCAGGGAAATGACCATCAGCTTTTTTTACTTCTCTACTTTTCGAAAAAATAAACCAGGGTTTTTTGTGCTTCACTCCTGAAAATGAAGTTGGGAATCAACTTTTTTTGGATTCTAGGTCCCTTTCGAGCTTTCGACCTTCGACTTTTCAACTCGTCCGAGCCCGTACAAGTCCAAGAAAGTCTGGGGCAAGTTCCTTGATGATGCACTCACTCATCAAAGAAGCCAGCTGCCCACCTGGTGTTGTGCATGTCGTCATGGGTGGTACTGTGGGAGAGACCCTTTTTATACACGTAGGAATCAATGAGGTTGCGTTCACAGGGCCCATGCTTGTTGGGGTTGGGCACAAGGTCATGGAGGTCCTGCAATTGGCGGGGGCAGCGGAGTCCAGCTTGAAGAACATCACGCTTGATGTAGATGGCTAGCATTGATACGCAGGTCTCAATCTCACTCATCTGTCAATGCAGTGGGACCTCTTAGGCACTTCTAGTTCATCTCTTTCTTACTGAGCGCTGTTTGGACGTGTCCAAGTTGCTCAACGTCGGTGACATACAAAGGATCTCAAATCTCCGACGCCCTGTTTGATGTGCGCCTTATTCACTCGATGCGTTGACGCAAGTGACGTGGTACTAGCTGGCCACTCCGTCGTCCCCAATGTCGTAAAGAGGTTGCAGCACAAGCGGCCAGAGCTAGAAGCCATCGGTTTCATCAGTGTTGTCAGCACCGCAACCGTTGGTGACTTTGATGCACATGTGACTAACCTGGCGCCCACGCCATGGTAATTGTTCTCACTCCCGGGGAGCTGTATCTTGTAGGAGGTTATTGTCCGAGTCTGAGTTGTCAGGTTATTAAGCCTCAAGTTTTTAATTTTCGGTTGTCCTTTAGTCTAACACGCTTCTATGGTAGCCTGTTGCTAGAATGAGGTAGTGGGGACTGTATTAAAGTCAGGTTGACTACACTACAGTGGGTTCAGTACGAGGTTATGGGAACCAGAGGGGGGCGACGGACGGATTTCCTCGCTCGGGCTCGTGGGAAAATAAGTCTATGAGGGGCGAAGGGCCGAGTAGCCCGTGTGTGCTCGGACAAGCAGCGACTTACTTCCCAGCGGATCTGGTGCCTCGCGATCAGTTACTGCCAGCCGTCGGTGTGGTTTTTGTGGCTTTCCGATCAACGATCAACATTGCGCTGTGCGGCTGTGGGTGTCTAGGTTACACGCACGTGCATGCCAAGGACTCGGAGTACTCAGAATAGCCAGAGACTGCGATCAACGAGAGGGGTCCGCCTTGAATAGGAGTAATGTATGAGGTGGACACGGTCATGCTGGAGCCGCAGTCGGTACGTCACGAGCGAATTGCTCCGCAGTCTGGTACGTCGAGTGCGAATTGCTTCCAAGGGAAAGCTATTACACGGTGAGATGTCGGGCATGCAAAACGAACTTTGGCCGAACGCAGGCTCAGGTTGGACACCCTCGACAGCCGGTGGGCACGTCATGTCTGCGATTGCTGACGATAACGCGGATGAAAATGAAATTACTATTGGATTGTCACGGTTATTGAAATAGATGCGGGGAAGGGAGGAGGCTTGGAGGAAGGGGGAAGGGGCCAGCGTGCCAGTGGGCACAGAGACGAATGAATCACTGGCGACCCGAATCACGATACACTTTAACAGAGCGCAACTCTGCTGGCTCGGAGCAGGAGAGATCCTAGGTTCGGGGCCCGGTGTGCAGTGGTGGTAGTGGACCACCGTGAGAGGTGGGATCAACGGAAAATCTCAGTAGCAGGTTCGATGAGAGAAGAGTGACTCGGACGTGGGGAATTTACCACTAGGTGATGGGTTGGGAGCGGCTACGTGGGTGGTGGGCTGCCAGTGGCGGTGCGAGTGATCGTCCGGACCGCGGTGTTGATCACCCGCCGTGTTGATTGATTTTCCCGGATTGTGCCTAAATCCGCGGCTATGATCTGCAATCTGCAAGGGGGGGGGAGAACCTAGGTTAGTTTCGAATCAGTAAAACTCCTCTGGTTTGAGTCATTGGATTCGTAGAGATCAGAGAAGACTTGCACCACATGTTCATCTGTACGAGGAACGTGTCAGCCGTCCCGCTGAGCTAACTCGGAGTAAAGGTAAAGCGATTGCCAGCGGAACGTCTGGAACGACAACCGCGCGCCGGCTTCAGGCAGGCAACACGACTCAGACACCTTGATGTGTGACAGCTCACACATCATGTGGACGTAAGTCGAAAGCGGGTTCACACGAGAACGTGATCATGATAAATGATAGGATTGACTCCAATTGGTTTCAGACGTCCGCGTGCTTCCGAGGGTCACTCACACGTTCCAGGTACGTAGAAAGGGTACTCGGGCAGTGTCATCCGATACATCGGTGTTTGGAACAGCACTTCCTCGAAAGCAAAGCCCGAAGTTACAGTACCAAATCTCCTATGATAACGTCCCATCCCATGGTCGTAGTAACTTTTGGTGACCACCACGAGGACCACACGACCCATAGAGTGGAGTATTGTTATATTGAAGATGTATCTCTCGCAACGACGTCATCACTGAAACATTGCGATGTAAATTCTAATCCGTCGTCCACCTCACCGCCTACTTGCAGTGAGATTCTCGTCATCAGCCTTGAAGGGCCCATCTAAACTATATTATGAAGTAGTCTATAGATTAGATACACAGTTCGGTATGGTCGGTGGTCCATCACGACTCAATCGCGACGACCCCATTACATGTGTGGAGATCCTGAGATGATATAACGATTAAGTTGCAGAATGGGTTGCCAGCTTCCCTGAGTGACGTGGATGAACCCTATCAAGATGATATCGTTGCTTGTGATGCCGCCGACGCCGCCGACCTGCCAGTCTGGAAACTGGCACTGCTGCATTGCCTTGACCTGCCCAGGCGTCAGTCTCAAGTTACGCGCGAAGGAAAATCCGAGAGTTTACCTCCAGGAACTTGCACACCGCGCGCGCGACACGTTTGGCCAATTTCTCGAGCGGTATCGTTCTGTGCGCCGAAGTTTGGTCCCGAGTCATGATCTGAGTGGCCCACTCGCTGTATCCAGGCCACTGGACACGAACCATAACCGTCCGATTGCACAAAACGCATGAGTTTGGACTCGCTCACCTTGATGCGTATGGAAGTTGTGTGACAGGCCCCGACTTGAGCTACGGCACGCCCGTCCATGAGCCCGACGCAATGGCCTGCTGCAGCCGAGACTAGGTGAAGTCCGAGTGTCCTCCGATCATTGTGGACGAAAAATATAGGCATGTTCAAGGCCACGTTGTTGTAACGCTGAGCATCAGCAGCAGTGCCAGGAGACCAAATGCGCTGCGGAATGACCGTGCCATAATTTCGTACGACGTAATCAAGAAGCCACGCGGGTCGATCGGTGGTGTAGACGGAGGGATGAGCATTACGGACAGTAGGGTTGGTTATAAAGAAAGCTTCGAGCCAATCGTGGTGGAAGATAGGCTGAAGATCCCGTTCGTCAATGTGCAAGAGGCGAGTGAAGTAAAGCGCTGCGTCCTGTGCCCCAAGTGTTCGAGCGATGGTGCCGTGGGTGTATAATAGGTCTCTCTGCGGGTTCGGGTGTCATTACAAGCTAGTTGAACGAGGGTGTAGTACATACTGTGGACGGCGGGTGAGCCATTGTTCAATCGAAGGATGTGAGGATATTGATATTCATGCCTTCCCGGCCTCCTTTTATCCAGGGAGGCAAATCAGCGCATATCCCAAACATCACTTCGCGTTGACCTAATGTAAACAGAGCCACCGGTGGGGACAAGCAGGTCCAACAATACCGTGGGTTCGTGGACTATAGTGGACAACCATCGCGTGTTCCTTTTTGGCGCCACTACCCGATGGCCTGGAACGCGGTGCCCGAAATCCAGGTGGATGGGGAACGGGGGTCCTAGGGACTGAAACGTATGGTACAGCAGAAAATGGAGAGGTGGCGGAAACAGGAAAGGGAGGAAGGCGCATATGGTCCCTAGCCAGAACCTTTTTGGGACATCACAGCAAAAGTATACGAAGGTCGCGAGACGCAACCTGTCACCAGTGTTGCCTTAGTTCACGTATCCAGCCGAGAGAGGAACACAGACAGGTCGTGATATGAGAGTCTTCTGATGGGAGAGGATAAGCGCCCGGACCGACCGTGGTGAGGGTTCTGCGATAGTCTCCTCTTCATGCCGAACTGAACCGAAGGCCCCGATCGACGGATAACCAGTTGTCAAACCAGCCGTGTATCTGTGGCGCTACTCAAATTCCAGAAAATCAAAAATTCTGAAAACCAACCGAGTGGAAACGCAATGGGTGTGACCAACCCCAGGACAACCCCCACCGAAAGTCGTGGTGGCCCCGTGGTCAGAGCCTGCAGCTGATCCACCCATTTGGGACGTCATGTGGCGGCATCTGTACAGTGCAAGTGGGATGTTTGTTGCTATGCCAGTAGGTCCTAAATCGAGTGAGGCCGGGTTTCGCAGATGTGGCGTCTTGCACCCGTCAGATTGCATGGATGGTGGTTACCGGTTGTCAGGCTATCACCGAACGGGGTTCTCACTTGCCGTCCTGGAGCTTAGCATGTAATAGGTCCGAACGCGCGTCAAATGCGGTGGTAATTTAGAAGCAAACTAATGAGGTGGTGGAGTGAAGTAAATCGACAGCGCGACCGTGACCTTTCAGCCGCCGCCCAAACTTTTCTCAGCTCGGGGATCGACCGGACGATGCGCTTCAGCATATCCCTTCCACGACTGGGTGAAAGATGAAAAAGGCAAAAGTCCCAGGGACTTGGCTAGAAAAAGTACAGCAAGCGAGAGCCTGGTAGGACTTGATTTTATGTTCAAACCAATTATGATTGGCAGCTGACCCCACATGCCGACTCGGCGGCCATGCTCGCGCCAATACCTCGTTTCGGGCCACACCGCCTGAACTGACCACGGGAACGAAAAAAAAAAGTACAGTACATGCATATGTGCGGGTCATTTTCTTAAATGAAAAAAAAGTTAGGAAGAACAGTACAGCACATCACAGTTCAGCATCGTTTAGTATGGTGATCCGTCTTCGCGTCCGAGACCTCGCACTGACCAGCAGTCAACCACTCCATTTCCACACGAGGCAATGGTTTATGGGGCACTGCAGGTCCCCGATCATGTTGCTTTGGGTCGCGTCCTTCTGGTGATACTCGCTCACAACACCGCGGGGACGTAACAAGATTGTGCTATATGGGGTTCTGTACCCTAAGGCGCACTATGTGGAAAAGGACCTCGCTACGAGTTTCGCACTTGCCGGGTGATGTGCGATTCAAATGGTTACGATTGTCGAGTACGCTTACCGCAAAAACGCTGGCAGTGCTAGTATTGGTTCAGAAATTGGAGGTGTGACGGGGCACTTGTTTCACGGGATAGCAATAAATCTATTGTTGTATTGTTGGTGGCGAGATGAGGAGCACAGCAACTAGTGGTGGGCCTCCTCTTGCGCCTCGTCTGCCTCTAAAAACGCCAGGTATGCCTCAGCCCCAGCGGCGGGTTCACCCTGTGCAGTGGGAGCATCGGTGGTGGTGGCACGTGTTGGCTCGGTTGTATCATATGCCGCATGCTCGGGGGCCAAATCAGGGAGCGTAGGTACAGAAGGGGTCGCTGGCGCAGCGAAGGCCTTGACCACACCAACATGGGCATCTTTGGCCTGTGTGTTACCATCACCAAGAAGACATCCAGTAAGTGCCATGCACAGAAATGGAGAGGCCGTACAACTCACCACAGGAGGAGCTTTGTATGATTTGAGTTCCTTCAAATAAAGGTCCTGGATGAGATCTATAACGAAGAACATCAGAGGCGAACGAAAAGACATCGAGTCGTCGAAGATGTTGGCACCTTTCCGCGGGGCTGACGTTGTTGCATAGGTCCGGGTGCGCGCACAAATGCGGGCCTTCCAAAATAAAGTCAATAAGTGGGCTGAAACGATATTCGAATAGACACAAACAGCAGTTGCAGTATGTTTGAGGATCGTCGACATGACACTTGGTGACTTGGCGCGAGAGAGGAGTGTCGCAGGGCCTGAGCAAATTCGGAGATACCCGGAAAGAGCAACGTGTGACACAGTCAAATGTCACGCTTCACGCGATCACGCCCTGGGAATCGCCGGGCTCACCGACATTCGGAAAATTGGGGGCAGCACTCACATGATTCTCTCTGCTATCAATGATACGAAATACAGAGAGACGTCTCCAGGAGACTTATTTAGACATAAGCAGCTCCATTCATCTGTGCATTGCCCCTCAACTCGCTCAACTCGTGGCTCGAGCCGCGGTTCGGGTACCGATTTAGGCAGTAGCTTGACGAGCGGAAAGCTACGATCAAGACCTGTTCTCCCGCGGTTTAATGCACTTCTTCGGCTCTCGGTAAATTTACGGTCGTTTCTTGCTTGTGGATCCACAAAATCTGGACTCGGAACCGCTTCGAATTGGGCTGCTCTGCAGTTGTGTCTGCTGGTTTGGTTCTCGAGTTTGGTTGACTGGGCTGGGTGTCGCCTGCGCACGATAAGCGGCGCGTTCAGAATCTCAGCACGCGGGTATGAGCACGTTAAGCGTGCCCCGTGGGATATCTGGTCACCACTGTCCCTGCCTCATCCATCGTCGCCGTCATTCTCATTCTTTCCACGGTTGTCGCCGACATCACCCTCGTTGTCACTGTCACAGATTTTACTTTTAGCCTCGGTTGCTGATCCTGCCATCACTCTTGTTGCTATCATCGAGGGAAGCATTCTTCTGCGATCTCGTCTACGGCGGTGGGTGGATGGACGACGAACCGATTTGTGCTCTGGTGAGCTCAGGCTGCCTTGTTTATAGAGGTCACGATCGCCGCATCTACAGATCGAGTTCAAGTTACCCCCGCTTACCAGATCGACTATTTCTAGCAGCGCGGACGCGCACTTCTACCACTTCCTTCGGTTTCGAGGAGTATGTGCCCCTCGAATACCGTCTGTAGCTCTTTGCGCGCGTCCAAAACAGGAGAATTCTGGCTTCTCTCTTCCCACGCGGAAGGGCAAAGCAGCGGAAGCAAGCCCCCACGCTCAATGGACGTTCTTACGTTGTTGGGCATGTCCGAGGAGCATAAACTCTCGTGATGCCGGTCCTCTTCGCGGCAATACTAGCTCTACAACTACAAAAGTGGTCATGATGGGCCCGTAAAGCGAGAGGTGACTCATCCTGAGAACGAAGCTATTGGTTTCTCGATGAGTTCAGCTACTCCAGTATCGAAGCGCGCTGACCCGGCGGAGAATATCTATGCTCCGTTGTTCGGGGGGCGAAGCCACCTTTCGGCCTTTCGATCATCGCCAATCCACCCCGATCACTCCAGCCTCCAGCAGGTGGCAGTGGCAATAACGATGGTCCTGCTTACCCACCGGGCTGTCGCTCACCCCGAACGCACGCGCCTCTGGCCTGGCTCCTTCTCAGGGGGAAGACATCGAATTCGAGACGCATCTCGCGAGCGACAGCGACGAGGAGCTGAATAGACTCAACGGCTCACGGAAGATGACGACGGAGGAACGCCGTCGACCCAAGGACGACGCGTGGGTGGATATTCCAGTCGCTGGCCACGCGCGCCATGCAAATCACTAATCTGGGTGCCGCAAGCGATTCTGCGAGACGCGCAAACACTGTATAGGTTGACGCACTTGAGGTGAATTTGGATTTCCCCACCTTCCTATAGTTTAATAGTCGCAATATAATCCACACATGGTGAATCTACAATTAAGTGAAATTGGGTGGAAGCAGGCCCATGTAATGATAGCTTTACCCATCACAACTGCCCGCTGCGGTTCATCCTCCCAATTTGGTATTTGAGCCACAGCTTAAGCGGCTCCGGGACCGATATGGCAGCTCCCTAGCCGCGAGCCGTTCGGCGGCTCGGCTCGGCGGCTAAGCGGCTTCCGGACCAAGCTGCGTAACGGACAAGGTGATGTAACTGAATCACCCGGGCCACGGCCACGGGGCTCAAGTTCAGAGAGGTGAGGAATAAGTGGCCTGCGAGTCATGAGGTTCTGCGACAAAAGTGTGTTGTCTCGCGGGCTGCGTCGGGCCGCATAAAACGCTGTATGAGCGGCGCAGAGAGCTGGAATCACCGCCGACTATGACGGTGTTGCCGGTTGCCGGATCCGGCACACGGATGGCCAGCCACGTACGCCACGCCAAACCAACCCACCTTGAACTAGACTTAAGACATACAGCAGCGCGAAACCGTGACCTCACAACACAACACGCACATGCTCGCACGAATTTCTCTTCGGCAGGTTTCACTTGCCGCGAAAGCCTCTTCCCGGGGCTACACAAGCAGCGTCAAGGAGGGCAGTGTCGCTGCTAGTAAGGAGTTCGGGTACGTGTCGGTTTCATTTGCCTAGGAGAACTCTGATAAATTTTCTCGGTGTTGTAGTAAGAAGGAAAAGGCTCATGAAGGCACGTTTCAAAGAGAAGGTTCCAATAGTTGAGACAAATAAATAACTCCCCGAAACCAGATCAATACATAAAACAAGGGGAACGCAAGAAACTCGAGAAGATCAAGGCAGAGGTAGCGATGCATTTGTTTGTTCCTCTGCTTTGAAGTGCTGAATCTATCTCAACGCCTAGATGGAGAAGAAGAAGGCCGAACTCGTATGTGGCGGTTCAGTCTCTTGGAATTGCTTAGTGTTGAGATATATCGACTATCTTATAGGCGGAGCTGCAGAGGCAACACGACAAGATCTCATCGACTTGAGTCTCCAATAGTTCTTATTTGAAGTCTTGGTATGTGGATTGCCTTGTTCATTGTATACCTTGGATGACGAAGTTAACCCCCTCGTTCTCTAATGCGTCGTCTGCTGGTGGCAGTTCTGACCGCTAGCCGATTTTTTGCTGGTCCGTACTCAACATGTTACTCTGCTGATTCTCCGTTTCGATACAATCTGTACAATTTGATGCACCGTGCATGGGTGTTCGTATTGCCAATATACATATCTGCTGTCACATGGGAGCAAAGATCACGTATTCATGGACAAAGAACGCTAAGAATATGTCTTGGACCAATGCTAAATTGGGCACTCCTGACCCATTTACACTTCGGGAACACCTTCCTAGTCCGCGCGCTTGTCTGAAACGGGTTGGCCAGTCTCCTTAAGATACTGGTCTGTAAGTCTGTCATACTCCGCTGCTTGTGATCGGGCTTGCTCCTTTAAAGCCTCTGAAAATAGAAGAAGGGAGTCATCGGAATGTATCCAATCACAAATAGCAAAGGGCTTACGGAGGTCTTTCTTGAGCCTTTCAATTTCTTTAGTCTGCTCGCCAGCTACGATATTATCTCGTGAATTGCCCGCAGTCTGTCATATAAATTAACCATCCCGTGAAATCGGGTGAGAGGGCGATTGGTGAACGCACGGTCTTTTTCAGCGTGGCGTACTCGTCCTGTACATGGATAAGATCTTGGATGATAAAGAACGTCCGCGTGAGGACAAGCGAGAGGAACAAGCAAAACCCCGTGAGGTAAACATTGCGCTGGGCGCTTGATGGGTTCGTTTGTCAATATGTTGGGGTCAATGGGAAAGGCAGGACACGAACTAGAATTTGCGCGCGGCGAACGAGGTCTCTGAGCGTATATCCTGTATTCCATGCGAGTTTGACTTGGCGACTTCGACCTCCGCAGTGATGCGGAACATGCGCTGAAGCGCGTCCACGAACAAGATTCCGACGAATCTGGTTTATGAGCGTGATGAGCATCAGGGTGGAGGGTGTGAAATATTTCTCGTACATGAATGATATTTTCAAACCGTAAGCAACTTTGGCAACGATGGAGCTTTCCGAAAGAAAGCGGAAGAGCTTCCTGCGGACCTTGAAGGGGAGAGGTGATACAAATACGCAGAACGCGGCCATCTCAGAGGCAAGAAGCACAAAGGTAAGGGAGTAGCTGAAAAAGGGTTGATACCAATGAAGCGTAGCAGGAATAAACAACGTACTAGATGGTCATCGTTGATGGTGGTGATGGAAAGAAGGGCTGTCTGTTCTTGCTGCGTACGTGTCATGACTGAGTCCACAGTATTGACGTCACACCTGGGGCCCAGTCACACCCTCACGTGATGGGATGGCGTACGACAATTAGATCTCCTTCCCATTATTTATTCTTCCAGTTTACCATTTGCCAGCGACACCAAGTAACCATGGCTCCTCTGAAAGTTCATATAAAACACGCGGGGAAAAAGTATGACCTTGAACTTGACCCGCAGAAGCCGCCTCTCGCTTTCAAAGAGGCCGTTTATCAGTTGACTGGTGTCCCCGTAGATCGGATGAAAGTCATGGTGAAAGGAGGTGTCCTTAAGGTGCGGCGAAAATTTTTAAAGTCATATAAAGAACAAATGTGACGTTTTCTTGCCAGGATGAGTCTGATTGGGAAAAAATTGGGCCCAAGGAAGTGCGTGCTATCGTTGTATATGCGTCACCTATCCCCACCGATCGCATAACAGGGCCAAACCTTTACGGTTGTTGGTGCCGCAGGAGAACCTCCCAAGCCCCCAACTGAGCCTATAAAATTCTTAGAGGATTTAAATGATACCGAACTGGCAGATGCGGTAGGTACACTGTTCCTGATCTATTTCTCTATTCTGATCCCAGTGTGGTCCCAGCTTGGGATGCCTGTTGGTCTCACAAAGTGCGCCGAAACGTACTCGAGTATTCATCGCCCTCTGATTTTGTACACCCAGCTTGGGAAATACCTGCTACATGAGTGCGACCGTTCAGGTTTTACGTGCCGTCCCAGAATTGCAGGCCGCCCTCTCAGAGTATGTTATTTCCTGCAATCTCGCGTCTGCATCCGATTTCCAGCGCTCTGACAGATCACGTGAGCCAAATCCCATCGCTCGCTCCCTGCGCGACCTCTATACGACGATGGCACACTCCACGGGCGGTGTCATGCCACTCGCCTTCCTCACTGTGCTCAGAGCTGCAGTTCCTCAGTTTGCCGAGCGCAGCAGGACTGGAAACAGCTATGCCCAACAAGGTTCTGCTTCTATCATCTAGTCAACTATTTCAACTGAGATGACCCAGACGCGGAAGAGTGTTGGACGCAGTTGACTACACGACTTCGGGACGTCCCTGGCGTGTCGAGATCTGGTTCCAGTACCTCGCGGAGCACATTTATCGACCAGCACCTTACTGGGACGTTGGTCCGCACGTGCGTCGTCCCACCGCTGTAGTGTCTTGCACGCGACGGGGACATGTACCATCTAATCTTGCCTAGGTTATCATCCCCTGAAGCACCTGAGGAACCACCCAGCGTCGTTGAAGAAAATGTGTCGAAAGTGGAATGTAATATTAGCGGGAACACCAACTTCATGATTTCCGGCATCATGGAGGTACGCTATCTCCTCACAGTCTCAACGCAGGCCCTTATCGTCGATGTAGGCACTCAACCAAACAGTTGTCAAGGATTCCCCGACCCTTGGGCGCGAAGCGACGTACAACTCATGCTCACGCCTATCTCGACTCCCGTCATATCTTACGATCCATATGGTTCGATTCACTTGGCGTCGTGACATTAACAAGAAGGCTAAGATTATGGTGGGTGCCCCTTACCACAACTTTCGGCCGGTTGTATTCACCGCGGCCGTGCAGAGGAAAGTAAAATTCCCGACTGAATTCGACGCACTCGACATCGTGACCGACGAACTCCGGGAGAAGATGCAGCCCGTTGCGAGAAAGCGCACCGAGATAGAGAAAGCTCGTGACGAACGTAGGAAAGTTCGAAAACGCACAAAAGCTGCTGCCCCTGCTGCACAGCCCCCCAACGCCAATGCTGGATCTGCGGCCGAGGCGAATGCGGAAAACTCAGGTGGCGGTGACGTTGAGATGAGCGAGGCTACAGCTTCTCAGCCTGCTGCAGGTGAAGAGCTGCACCCGGAAGAATGGTATCGCGAGAGGGAGAAGACAGAACTGGAGGCATTGGTCGATCCGTCTATCAAGGCAGACGTCGGCGCAAGCCAGACAGGACTCTACGACCTCGTCGGTGAGTCCAACTTCTCACAAGTCGTCATCACGATGGTGCGCTGATGAGGCATGGGCATGTAGCAATTATCACGCATAAAGGGGCAGCAGCTGATTCAGGACATTACATTGCGTTTGTTGCACGCCAAGCGCTGTCAGGTAAGGAGGAGGATCAGGATTGGATCAAATTCGACGACGACAAGGTCAGCGCGTTTCCTGCTGAGAAACTCGCGACGCTTGATGGTGGCGGGGAAGATTCGTCGGCGTATGTCCTACTATACAGAAGCAAAGGGCTGTGATTGTAAACCCAGGGAGATTGTTGCACGTGCGTAGTTCATCGAATTGTACTCAACATGTGTGTCGACAGCAACGCACGGCTATCGATCAATAGAATGTGATCAGGAGCATTCTTGAAACACCCATGCCCACGATGATTTTCTGTGATACGCACCCATACATCTACATCTGAAGGTCACAATTGCGCACCTGGGCATGGTGCATCACACGTTCTATGTTTCTCAGAGAAAGGTCTATACTACGCACATTGAATTCGCACAGCACCGAAGACCCCGCCATGGTGATGTGGTCCTGAGGCCAAAACACGACAATGATTCACTACCCCGCAATGGAAAGGTATCGTGCCTGAGACGTGCTGGTGAATAAAGGCACTTGAACTCACACAAGAAAGGGAGAAACAGCACATTCAGCATGATGTTTGATGTTTGAGACGCTGTATAAACGACATACTGGGATTTTGACTTGACGGATGCTGACTGGGCCTCGGTGACGTCAGCGCTACGCACTGCATCAAAGGAGAGGATGCGTGGAAGGAACTTGGGGACCATTTTCAAAGGTGGTGCACGCCTCATGGCGTGAGAGCTCGGGTAATCGTACTCTTCTCTTTTGCTCCGAGGCGATCGTTGGGTCGGGAACACCGCCCAGCTCCCCTCCGCGGGGCAGTCCACCCTTCGCTTCGCCTCCGTCGGATTTAGACCAACTTCTTTCCACCAGGCTGGCCCAAGATGTGGAGCACCTCATTACCTACTCACCTACGTTTGTGGGCGCTCGGGGTCCCTTCCCAGCTCTGTGGCGGCCGTATCTTGAGCAAAAATTATCCCACCCCGGCATGTCCAGGTTCATACAGCCTTCTGAAATTCGAGATAGACCCGGAGCATTCAGGGATAACTTGAATTAGCTCATTCTCAGTGATGGACAGTCATGTTCATCAAAAGAAAGGGACAACCCCACCCCGCAATCGTCGGAGCACTGCCCGTGCGTGTTGGACAATCTACCCCTTTCGAACACAATTCTCAGATCGTAGGCGGAGGTCCAGCCAGGATCCTTGTAACAGGTGCGCGCCGGGCCCGTGTTCGCGTTACGGCACAACTGGTTATCAAGATGGATTTATTGTACTGCTCCCGCGCATACTATCAGAACCATTGCCGCTGCGAAAAAAAAATGGACTACTGTAGTAAGCGCGAGAAGAAGCTCAAGAAGCATGGGGAGGAGTCATGCGAAGACGGGTTGGGTGGATGGCCCTATTTGTTTGCGAGGAGTAAGACGACGCGAGTGTCTCGACGTGGTCCGAGGCCGTCTTGAGACTGTATTGTATCACAATAACGCAGCCACGTCTCCTTTGAAAATTTCTACGTGGCATAGGCGCCGTTTGACTTGTTCCGTTTCATTCCACAGCGATGGATAGAAAGGAGATGATCTGTTTGACTTGTCCCGTTTCACTCCGTAGCAATGGATAGGAGATGATCCGCTCGCGTCGTGCGTGGAGTGTGCTGGGAGCCTGCGAGATCCATAACATGTGAGCGTCGACTCGGGGAGGCCCGTTTATCGCTCCGAGGAGCCTAAGATCTAGATCAAGCATGCACCTCCCTTTTCTTGCCGTCCATTCCAATCGATATTCAAAACCGCTCTATGGGGATTTCCGTCAGTGGAAATCATGACCTGATCCAGAACTTAGTTCAAAAGCAACGAAGAAGGTGGAAACGGGATCGCGCCCGGAGGCCGTACGGGTATCGAGAAGAAAAGTGGGTCATCCAAAAGACCTGATAGATTATGTGCTCTATTGAGGTGCTAGTACTAGGAATGGAACACGATCACAGGACGGCTGAGTGGAGTAGTCATGGACCTAAGCATTTGGCACCACCCGCTGAAGGCATTAGCCGTGTGGAAAGGCACTGGAAGATGACCCGAGGACGTGAGAAGCGGGAAAATATCCTCGAAGTTGGTCGGGGTAACAGCATCACTCCGATCAGGGATTTTCTCGGAGCGCAAGGAGCGCTGCGTTTGAGAGACTGTTGTTACCCTTGGTCGTTCTGAGAGCTGTACTAATCGCATGAGTCGATCTTTGAGTTTACACCCTCAGACTCTGCCTCGAGACATGATGATCGTGGGATCTAGGATCTAGGCAGATCCCCGCATTGAATATCACGGTTCTGTACAAGCATCAGGCAACGTGATGGAGTATGGGATATTTACGCATGCTGTGGTGAGAACGGGAGATGTAGATGCAGTGATGATGGGAATAGAGGAAGGGTGAGGGCGAGCAAGAGACTACGAAACAAAGTTTTGAGGATAGAATGCAGGTAGCATGGGCAGCTTACTTCATCTTGAGAGGGCTTGAAGCGGGACCAGTTGAACAAAGCTCTCATGGAGTCGATATTTCATTGCAGGACATGACCATACGGCATCCTAGGAACTAATGATGAAAATATCGGTGTAGATGTAGATGAGTTGCGACTTTGAACCCAGGGCGATTGAACGTGATGGTCAACACAGACTCGCCGGACTCGACTCGGGCCGGCTGTGCACGGTCAAACAGATCACGTGTGTGGCTCCGCGGCAATCTTTGTTCCCGTTCCCTACAAGAGCTCATACTGTAACTGCATGCATCATGGCATAATGCCGTGAGCGAAGCACATCACTCGGATCGTAACTGGCAACTGGCCTGGCCTGGATTTGAGACACCGTGACTATGATCGTTCGAGTTACCGGTGTCACGGGAATTCTGATCATTCACTTTTCAAGCATGGCAAGCGACCTGGATCAGAGGTCCTCCGAACAAGTGCGTTTATCGCTATCACAGAATTGGAGATGCTGGGGCACCAGAATTTTACGCTCATTGAGTATGGCAGGACGCGTTAACGAAGGCAACCTACTGCCCCCCCGAGTCCCCTAACGATACCGCACTGCGCTACGTGGAGTGACGGAACTCAGCCTTGTAAGGTAAAATAAGAGCGCATCATTTCCGTGGTGACCACGGTAATAACAACTGACACGAGTTACAGGATGCGATAACTCTATCAGGAAAGGCGCATAATCGCCTGAGAACTGCCGGGCCACAATCAGTGATTGTGACCAATATATTTCCACGCGTCCCAGCAGACTTCCCGAATCGAGTCGGATGTAGAAAAAGAAACCACAGAACGTCCCGATTGTGAGCGCATCAAGTCAGCTCCACCATCGTAATGACGAGCCCGTTCCGCGGGATAGGCCAAGTCTATTTAAAGCGTCGGTCAAGAAGCTGCGACGTATCGCCCGGGAAGGCGGCTAAAGAAGAGAGGTGTACTGCACACGGGTGCAGTGGCAGATAGAGATGGACAATTGCGGATGTTGATTATTTGCAGAACAAGCGACCAGCTGAGGCTGACAACCGTGAGCCACCCATGGTCACGGTCTGTCGGTCATCAGTAACTCAGTGCGAGGCGAGGCGCAAAGGTTGCCATCCAATACCTGTGCGGACCACTGAGCGCCAGCCGCTTTCCCCTTGCAGGAAGAGTGTATTTGATGCCTGTCTACTGTAGGCGTGAATTCAAAAATCGAAAGTGCTAAGATCAAGGTTGGATGTCCCCAAAAGATTTTTTCGCACGCAACATCGCTGACGAACAAGTCAGACAGCCCTGCACCCCCCACGCCCGTATACGAGTTTCTCGGGGGGTCCGTAACCCAGTGTGGCGGGTCCCTCGGGTACATCTCGGGGCGCATATACCCCTTGCCATGCGGCCAGCTCTGCCAGTAATTACAGCCCGCATGTCACGACAAATTCCTACAGTGCCTCACCGGCTCAAAGATTCTGATATATTACAGAGTGCGAACTTGTATACGAAACTACCCAAGAGGCCTCGAGTAGGCCAGCAGAAATTTCTAGCTTGCTCGTCTTGCTCTCGTGTCTCCCCTCAGTGCGGTCGTCTTCGAATCTTCGTCCTCATTCTCCTCGCGCTCCCCGTCGACTTCATGACACTTTACCGTGCCACCATGCCGACTCGCGTTTGGGTTGTGCCTCCCTCTCTAGCTTGAATCTCGCCCTGCTCAATAGTCTACCCATGAGCTTCAAGTTAATGCAACACATGTCTCGTGACCTCGCGTTTCTCTCAACACACCTTCACGCTTACACAAACAACTTTACCAGGTGATAAGCACAAAAAATACTTTTTTTCAAAGTCAAAAAGTGTTTAGATATTTTGCTGATGACTAGGTGCAAAATAGTCAGAAAGGCAGTCATCGCGACTTGAAGGCAAGACAACCATCGCTCGCGTTCCAGCTAATGAAAACACTAGCAGCACTCGATTGACCCCTTACATGATATGAACTGGGCCGATTGGTCCGATGCCATGCAAATGATATTATGCATGTGCAAGGTCAAGAGGGGACGTGCCTCACCCGGATCCAAACGAAGCGCTCAAAACTGGGAATATATGCACATCCCCTCATTACGAATAACATCCGAGCCCACCCAAAACAAAAGACGCATACAGATTATTAGTAATGCAAGACGGCATGGGCAACTTGAACGTGGACTAATCTCGAGACCGTACATCAGTACTAGGATTTAGGACACCGGGCCAGTGTATACATTCGGAATCTCCACGCAAAGCGTGCGGGAGAAGACGGCAGTACCCCGCTCGTTGGAGCAACTTCGCTTCGTTACCAGCTTCAACCCCCCCTCATAAGCATAAGGCGTTGACACGCTCCCCGCCCCCTTCCAACCGCCACTCTGACCTGTGAGAACACGTCCCCGGCCGCGTGCGAACCTAGGGGCTTCTGCTAGTACCACCAAGGCTTTGGTTACATGTAAGTGCGTTCAGGTAACCAGAGTCTTATGGACTGGCGTGGCGAGGCTGGGAGCGTGATAAGCTAGCTCAATAGTTAATGCGGCCGCACTGTACCTGAGTTGTATAAACGTGGAATAGAAGAAGAAAAAAATCCTTCCGCTGCCCAAATTTAAAAGTGATAGCGTGTTTATTGGTTGGCAGCGGGTCCACAATCAGATTGGCAAAGACGTTGTGCTGTCCGAAGTGTTCTGTATTACCGTCAATAGCAACGATCTGTTATTACATGGTAAACGGGTCGGCGAAGGCGGCGACGTGGACTTCAATTGGACTCACACGGTCACGGGCATATTTCAGTATCCGAAGTCCTTGGGCCTCGGCTCTCAAGGTCTACACGAGCCCGAGGCTGGTCATTATACACCCCTGGAATGTCTCAGGCCCATCTCTCGCCTGCTGACCATAGTCTTTTATATGCCGCCACAGATGGCCGAGCCATGAGTCCCAGCATCAACTTGAAGAGGCACGCTTCGTTTAATTCACATCCTCGACCAAGACTCTCTCCTTGACATCCTTTATCTCTGTCGACCTGTCCTCTTAGATGAAGATGTAACAGACGACATACATATCTTACAAGGAGGAGTATGGACCCGCGAAAGGTGGTGGTACAAGCTAACTCAAGTTTGCCTCGGTCTTTCCCTGGTTTGTTCACGTGGCACGCCGGTGGCAGAAATACTGGAGCATTCCCCCCCACTCCCCCTCATCATCAATCACGTCGAAGACAGCGACTTTGTCACTACAGAAGATGAAGAGGGAATAATACTTGCACTCAAGCACCGCGATCGCGTGCGCCGTATTCGCCTCGATATCCCTGTCCCGAATTTGCAGAAGGTCATCATGGAATTATAAGATGAATTTCCGATTCTGGAATTCCTGTGTATTGCGCCTACGACCAAGCTGAACATAAGCTTGATGCTTCCCAAATCACTTCGTACACCACTGGCACATCTACTCCACCTCGCACTATTGAACTTTGCCTTTCCAATAGGATCTCCATTACTCATGGGTTCCATAAACCTCGCCACGCTGTCGCTTGACTGGATTTCTCTATCCGCTTACTTCCCCTCAAATGACCTGATCCAACGGCTCGCACAGATGCCCCAGCTCGAGACCCTCAGCATCTCCTTTCATTCCCCCGTCCCAACCGTGACGTCAAGAGAGAACTACTGCGTAGATCACTCACGTCATACGTCATTCTTCCGAACCTTCGTTGCTTTTGGTCCAAAGGTGCTAGCGCTTACCTGGAAGCGCTTCTTCCTTGCATGACGGCCCCTCTTCTTGCAAAGCTCGAAGTTTTGTTCTTTAATCAACTCACTTTTCATCTTCCTCGCCTCCTGGAATTTTTGAACACAGCAGAGAACCTGAGGCTCAGCAGTGCAACGCTCACATTCCAGGAGAATAAAGTTTCCATGTGGGTGTATCCCAATGAGGCTAGGATGTATGCCTTGTACATGGACGTTGGCTGCAGACATCTGGACTGGCAGGTAACATCCACAACACAAATTTTCAGTGTGCTGAGGTCAGCATTCTCCGCAGTGGAGACTCTTACTCTCCTGTATTCGATGTCATCAGAGTGGCGCAATGAAGCGGAGCGCGCACAATGGCGCGACCTTCTTAGGGCGTTTAACAATGTGAAGACCCTTCGAGTGGACTCTGGGCTCATCAGTCAGCTCTCTCGCTCGCTACAATTCGAGGATGGAGAATCGCCTGTAGAGGTGCTACCTGAGCTGAATGGGCTCTCATATTGCAAGTTTGACGATGCATTCACCGCATTCATTGACGCTCGCCGCCTTGCCGGCCGCCCTGTGACCGTGGTCGATCACAACCCCTTCTTTTGATGTGCTGTCAGATCCACTTGCTGTTCGTCGGTCATCTATTGTCTAGGCCCCTATTCCCCGCTACCTGTCTCTCCTACCTCCGGCATCGTGTATTGCCAATCTCATCAGGAAACTTGCCACTGACTTTTTTGGACTCGTACGAGTTAAAAAGTCGAAAAGTCGACGAGGAACATAAAATCCGAAAAAGTGAATTCCCAAACTCATTTTCAGGAGGAGTGAAGCACAACAAAAACCCTCTTTTTTTCGAAAGGTAGACAAGTAAAAAAGTAAATGGATATTTTCCTGATGCTGTATCAATCCATGCCTCCTTCGTATCTTCCACTCCCTCCACCGTCATTTCTATGAGTGTAGCTTTTGTAATAACACTATAAAATATGCATTTGCCGACTTCGTACTGAGGTATACGTTGTGTCTGATACGATGGCATTCATCCTGGTGTATGTAAAGAGCACGATCCTAACCGCCGCCGTGATTTTTGATTTTTGATTTTTTCAAATCCAGTTATGTGCGCCCCGGGCTACAGAAGTACATGTAGCACTTTCATGGTGGGTACAAACGACTGTGGTTAAAAACTAAATGTTCAACTAGCGTAGGTCCTGACCGTGACGATTCAGCATTCTCTCCTTGGGCAGTGCGTACACCCACGAAAACAGATAAGCGTGCTGTGACATTGACACAACCAGACAAGTCGCCTTGGCATAGTACTCTTGGTATGGGTGGGAACACGAAAATGCCAGTGGGTCGGTGGTGTTTTTGTGGGCTGACCGTGTCATACTAGGTCTTTCTTGCCTTTGACCTGTATATTTTCCCACAAGAGGAGAGGGGGGAACTGGGGGGGAGGGGGGTGGGAGGATGACAGTGCGGAATAGACTTGACGGGTCAATTGGGTGGACTTTTCTTTTTTTAGATTCCATTAATGTCCACCTCGGGGTACAGAACTACATGTAGGACTTCCTGGGAGATACAAATTTCTAGCGATAGGAGTATTGAGTGGGTCCTGGACAACAGAGATCTGCCCCCAAAGCGAGTAATCTCGGTATGAAGGACATGACGTCGGCATGTTGGCTGAGTGCCTGTTTCTGGGAGGGTGGATGGTGGCATACACGTGACTCACTGGCAGTTGCTTACAATCAGGGACCCCGTTTCTTGACCCTAACAGGTCATGTGGGAGGTCATCGAGCGGGGGTGGAGGGGGACGGACTGAACTTCGTTTGTCTTGGGTGGCTGGGGATTTCCACATGCTGGGACACAATGAAGATAGGAACGGAACAAATCTTGAGCAATTGCACGTCATTTCCTCCATGTAACACCAGCAAGCTCAACGGATAGGCTTTGCCGCGTTGCCCAAGAGACCCACTCCAAACCTGGGAATAGTCTTGGTATTCTTATCTCGGGGGAGATTCGCATGGACAGACTCACACTTTCAGTCGACAGTAAAAGAATAGGTTGCACTTATGGGCACGAGACGTGTGCGATGCGTCTCTGAGTTCATAAGGCGCGCGCTGGGTCTTCGTGCGTGGTTTGGTTTACCTGTGTTGATTTTCCCAAATGCGTTTCATGCCATCGTTTTCGAGAGAGCTTTGACAATGCCCAGATCAACTTATGGTCTGCCCGAGGTATCCTAGGATGAAGGCAACATAGGTATTGACGGAAAGAATACTACGACCAAACCTCCGGAGATGAATTGGGGCAAAATGGGCAGCGCATCGGATGATTTGTACAAGGCGGCGCCTCAGAACACCCAGCGGTGGTCGCGATGGAGAGCTTGACGAGGTCGGTACATGAGCTTCCATCCATATCGGTTGCAAGGTTTCCCGCAACGACCTTTGGTCTTCTTGAGCACGATGTTGCAGAGAGGTGCCTCTCGAAGGCAGAATCGGTGTAGTTGCGAGTTGCGGTTGATGGTGGTGTCATAAAGGGTGTGCACTGATATGGTGGATGGTGCGTTGTCGATGTTAAGGATTAAAAGTTGACACTTCGGACATGTCAACCCGATGTGATCAAGAACCACGACCAACGCAACCTCGTAAAATTAGCTCCTATGGCCATGACGCATGAGGGCCGATGACCAAAGAGTTGCATGGAACATGAGATACAACGGTTGGGCCGGGCTCGGGTTGTGCCAGCGCACGTTGCGCACCAGGGACTTTTGCTGTCAGGGAAAAGAGGCTGAAAGGTTTCCGATTGTGTGCGCCTTCGGGATCGTCTGAATGACTCGCAGGGATCAAGCGCGTCGCTTAGTAGGAGAGGTGATGCGAGTTGAAAGGATCGAGATCAGGAGGTCCTCAACAGGTCGAGGCCACTGGAATTCACTTCTGCGATGCATAGAAATAACAAAAAACAAGGGTCGCCATTGGCCGTACATGTCGTTTCGAGTTTTCATCTTCTCCTTCATGCCGACTTTCTCGAGGTGACACGGACTCAAATTTAGATCGTGATTGGCTCGGGACGTGGCCGGCCCGGGGGGAGACCGTCACTCGGACACGTCTTCTTGCACCACAGCCAGCCACTACAGTGGTAGTTCTGGCCTGCGCTTTTCCACCGAATTACGAATAACGCTGCGGAACGTCTCCATAAGCAAGTATGGAAAGGAAGTTGTTGTACTTGTATCTCAGCTCCCGCGGGGGCGATGTCGGTGGCGACGCGACGCCATTCAGCCTTCCGAGAGTCGAGTTCCCCCATCCCCATTCCGCTCAGCCGCGGCAACTACGCTCGGCAACTGCGCATGGAACTTGGTTCCCGTGTCGGACCCTCCACTTTCTTCGTACGCTCGATCCGCTCAAGGGGTGGAGGACTACAGTACTACAAGTACTGCATCACATGCCCCCAAAGTTCTACGGAGTCCCAAAAATACGCGCATCGACCAAGTACTACCGTACACCCGAGGGTGAACATGATGAAGACCCCCAGAGAGAAACGCGTAGCCTGGCATAAAACGGGTGAGGGTGGTATGTAGAACCCGAAAGCGGGGGTTGGTCTCCGAACCCTCACGTATCATTTCCCCATTCGTCGGGCGTCTCTTGCGGACGAACGACCTAAAGGGCCATCCACTCAAGTTACTCAACCTATTCATAAACCTCGTTCTCGACCCACCCTCGCCTAGCGGCTAGACATCAAACCCTCTCCTGCAAGCGCCAAGCACCATGTGGTCCATTATCAATTGAAGTATAGCCGCCCAGTAGCAGTACAGACCAGATAAGAGTCGCGCCACCGCATTGCGGTGAGGACAGGGACCTCCGTCGCTCGATCAGATCGTCGAGCATCACGCATAACCAAGACCAAACAACCTCACCTCGTCGTGGGACCTATAGAATTACAACTATTACGACACGCAACGCGCATCTACATGACAACCCTGGCGAGGCTTACCTCGAGAAGAAGAAGCGAGTTATCGACGACTCGGAGAATGACAAGCGCCTTGCCAATGGTAGTCGTCGAGCGTTTTGAACGTTCCCCGAACCTTGAACCTTCGTTGGCGCCCCGCTCACATACCGTACTAGAAGCCGAGGTCGCGAACGTATGATCCGCGGAGATTGCGTGTGCATGTGTGTACCAGAGATACGTAGATGGACGTGTATTGAATAAATTCAGAGATGACATCAGAACATGTCACCAGCATCTATCCCATCGAACGGGGATGATGACGGTGATCAGTGAATTGGCATAGTTGGCACAACTCGAGCTGAGGCAATTCCTCATGCCCCAGGAGAATGGTTTACTAATCTAATAGACGCCGTGGGGTGGAGCTACGCAATGCTAACGAACAACTAAGATAATGGTCCGAAGAAGCAGACTCATATAATTGAGGGTCTCAAAGAGGGATAATGGGAGCGAGGAATAACAGACTCAGAAGAAGCGGCCACTGTCATATATACCTGTCTCGTTCGCGAGTGCCGCGGATCCGAAACAGACCTATGCGCATCCAATGAAGCACAGGCGCGGCTCAGATGACATACCTCGAATCCACAAATGCACACACTGGCTCGTCTCGCGTATAGCAGTGCAACTATCGCAGCTACATTTCACAACGACGGGAGCAAGCGGACAAGGGCCATTATGACGTACATGTAGTCATATTCATATTTGTATTCTTCGTGACTACTAACCCATTCTCTGTCTGTCTAGAACAGCCCTAAGAGATCCTCTTGCTGATTCGCCGGCGTCGACGTCGACGTCGACAGTAAGCCCGTCGGTGGAGGTGAAGAGACCCCGGTAAGCCCACGGAATGGATCGAGCACGGGTACTGCCGGGTTGATGGGCACCGACACAGCGCTGGATGAGATGGATGCGCTCCCAAAGATCGAAACGAGGTCGTCTAATGGATTGGCCGAAGTGCCAGACAAGAGGCTCTTCGCTGCTGGCTGTTGCAACATCTGTGTGGCCGCGAGCCCTGTCGGGCCCTCTGATGCGGGTTCGTCATCAAAGTCTAATAGGTTTTCTGATGCCTGTCCGGCGGCCACGGTTTGAAGCGCTGTCTTTGCTGAATCTGCGAGACTACAAGCGCACACCGTTAGACCTCATAGCGTCCCTAGAAGAGGAAACGACTCACTCGGCGCCTCTGCGCTGCATCGACTCCGCGCCGACCCGTCCCTGACCGATGAATGTTGCGGAAGGTTTGTGATAAACGCTTGCTAGGCTCGATATCTCCCCGATTAGTTCGTTGAGTAGCGCAGGCGCAACAGTGGTGCGAGGCAAAGATATCGGTGGCCGATTTGCAAGAATGACAGACTACCAGAGAGAAAGACATGAGCAAGAGCACCGATAGCCGTAGGATTCTAGTCTCAAACCTTCGCAGCTCCTGGGTCTGTTGATAAAAGACGCCAGTATATGTACGCACGGTCTCGGACATCAGGTGAATCACAGTCCTTCGTTGCGGTGTTCAAAACACGCTGGACCAAACCTTGGGATGTATCAGGTTTATAAAGGAAGAGTTTCACGACCGCAGTAAGCGTCTGGAGCTGTACCTGTGATGTAGGCGGGTGGATTAGCAAAAAGGAATCGCGAGATGGGCGAATTTCGCACAGAGTAGGACTCTTCTGTAAAGGCATCTACGAAAACGCTCAACAGCTCGTCGGCATTATCAATCTTATTGGAGTATTCTCCGACGATCCAAATCAGAGATGCCTTTGCTTCTGGTTCGTCCAGCTCCTCCAAATTCGCGCATAATGTCGGGATCACGCCTTCATATGTCGACGGGTATTTGCGGAAAATGTCCTAAATGCTGGCGGTCAGCAAGGGCTACGGAATATTGACGAAGCAAAAGACGACCTTCATGACAACGACAGCCTCTTGCACGACGTAGCTAACCCGAGTCGCAATGAGCTCCAATAGTACATTGACACATCGCTCAGCGCCTTCCTCTATCTTCACTGCGGCTTGTCCGATGGCCTTGATGCTGCGTCTCACAAAGTCGACGTCGACCTCAGAGGCGTATCTACCATGTACTGTCAAGGGGGTGGAATGAGACGGAGATGAAGCTGGAGAACGTACTCCTTCAGCTCGCTCAACAATGCATCGACATTGTGTTCGCTTGCCAAGCGAACCATGATGTCCAGCTTTTCCACTTTGACGTACAATGGGTCGTTATACTTGCAGAAAAAAACGCGCATCTCGTTGGAGAGGATGTCGCTACGTTTTTGCAGTAGAAGGTTGATGTCCCGCAAGGCGATCCACTGAACTTCCGGCGGAGAAGAAAGCAGCGTGACCAAGGGTGGTGCCATCTTCCGGACGAGCTGCTTGACAAACTCCTCGCGCGTCACTTTCCGCATGTGGATCATGATCACCTACTGCCACGTTTTACACCCGAAAGGGAAAAAAAAAAGGAATGAAAGGGAAGTATACGCACCCTCACAGCGCCAAGGACGACGCTCCCGTTGGCGTGCTGAAACTGCGGCACGACGCGTTCGCATATATGTTCGCTTTCCTTCTCGTCCTGCGCTTCGTACCGTGACAGAGCGGCCAGCATTGCGACGCGGCCCCACTCTGAGCACTCATTGAGCGCGATGAGAAGTTTGTTCAGGATCGTAGGGGTGACAGTGAATATGGCTGGGTCGGACGAGGAAGTGGACGGCTGGGACGTCGCCGACGCGTGAATATCCGCAAGGGCAGTGACGGTGTTCGCCACGACCTTTGGTTGCATCAGACCACGGCGTGAACACGAGCCAAAAAAAATAAATTATGAAACAGACGCACCATGGGATTGCTATCCGAGATCATCTCGTGAAGCTGCTCTAGGAACCCGTTCTCGAGCACGAGCTCTGGCTTGAGGTCGTACAACTTGGCGACGCATAACGCCGCCGTCTTTCGCACGTACGGGTTTTCGTCGTGCAAGCACTTTTGCAGCGGGCCCGCGAGGTAGTCGATGATCTTTTCGACGCGGATGCAGCCCATGGTGCGGATGGCCAGCGCGCGGACGAGCGGATTGTGGTCATCGGAATCCTTGACGAACGTGTTTACGGCGAGGATGACTAGATCGGGCTGGGTTTTGGCATAGTTGATGAGATAGAGGTAAACGAGTTTCTTTTGTTCGATATCTTCCGTTTGCATATTCTTCAAGACGTCAGGAAAGAGACCACTGACATCTTGTTGGAAGCTTTAGAGAGATCCTCGATCGATTGAAGCTCGTACGTACCCTTTCCGACCGTCATGTTAGCAATGACCCTCTTGATGGCATCCTTCCGCTTGTCACGATATTCACTGTTGAGATCGGCCCGAAGCTCAAAGTTCTCGCCTATTTGACGGTGAATCAGAATAACGTCGAAGACGCGATTCAAACGAACCCTTTTTGGGGGCCGCCCTAGAAAAAACGTTCATGGAAAGAAGAAACCCTAGAGGGCGAGAGCCATTGCAGTCGGGGTTTGCAGATACAGACAACTGATTACATAATCCTATAACGTCTCTCTAGTCATGTGGTGCGCGAGCTTCACCAGTCACTGCCTTCTTTCCACCCGCCTCACGAAGCTCACCAGCCTCATGCCTATCTGCATTTCCCGTAGCCTTTCCGATTACCTGCAGTGCATCCAATAGCGTCAGGGAAATGAAATACCTAGCAATGCAGGACCAAACCTTTTCTGTTTTGCCTATAACCTTGTCCAGGAGATTTGCCTTGCCCATAGGTAGGTCGTCTTGACCGCCGCGAGCAACGCCTCCTACGGATGATGCAAGGATCTCGATACCAGCACTACAGAGTTCCCAGGGGCGTCTGGCACTTACCCGCTTGAGTAGGTTGAACATTCAAGGGACGCTCGGAATTGAAAGCATTCCGGCCGTGTAGCGCTGCCTCTCCCTGAGACGGCTTAGTGTCAGGGTGCTGCGCCTCAGGTGGCTGTCTGTCGGTGCGACTACCGGGTAGAGGTTCGTCGCTACCGTGAATACGGTGCTTGGGAGGATCGACTTGGGGGGGGATATTAACGGGTCCACTCATGATGAAAATTGCTCAGAATGTAACCAACCAGAGAGGTGTGGTTGAAGTATGGTTATAACCAGGTCCTGAAAGGCGGTGGGTCCTTTTAAGCCCCAAGTTTGGGGTCTCTCCACGACAAACGCAATGACGTCAGCCCCACTCAAGTCGATACGAACGCCACCTTTGCACCAACGATGACGAAACACAAAGAATTTAAGGAAAAGATTCTGTTTGAGGTAGCTTGGTATGGTTGCCAGTAGAAGCAAGAGCACTCGCGGTATTCAACCCGGAAATGGGGCTGCACCTTCAGGTTCTAGTTTATACTATCACTCCTTGAACCCAACTCTACTGAAATGAAGCGTTTTCCAGCTTACCAGTCACATAGAAT
>Ga0209488_10000524_pt1 | contig 32692 bp, 23 predicted proteins | sample Rivendell_Oct201_8_FD_188349 | JGI IMG/M metagenome (GOLD analysis project Ga0209488, IMG submission 188349) | Vadose zone soil microbial communities from the Eel River Critical Zone Observatory, Northern California, USA -... | ecosystem: Environmental > Terrestrial > Soil > Vadose zone >...
GGGTCGCTGATGAACTGGCTGGCGAAGCCGTCGCAGCAGCGCGAGTCGCTGTTGCTGCCGAGCCAGATGAAGCCGTTCGACGAGATGTCGATCGCAGTGACCGGACCACCCGGACCGGGGAAGGTGAAGCCGAGCGCGTTGTTGGGCGAGATCGTGTCGTCGCCGGCACCGACGTTGGCGCCGAGGTTCGGTTCGAAGCAGGGCGCATTGGCGATCTGGGCGACAGCGGCGGTGGTGAGACCGAGGACTGCCGTCGCGGCAGTCAGGGACCTGGAGAGCATGGGACTCCTTGGGGATGTGCTGGCTCTGCTCGCAACGTCTTCGCGCGCTCTGGCATCACGTCGATTCCGCGGCGCGGAGCGGCAGGGTTGCGTGCAGTCTACGCGCGGTCGCGATTCCGACAACCGGATCGGGGCGCGGGCATTGCGGATCATTGCCCTGATCCGATGGCGTCGACCGTTGCGCTGCTCGGGTGCGCAGCGCGGTTGCGCCCAGACCTTGGCTGGACGCAACCGCACGGACCATCGGCATGTCGTGCGCGACGATGCCGACGGCGATCAGCGACCGACGGCGATGGCGCCGCCGTTCGAGGCGATCACGCCGAGCGGGGTGAAACCACCGCTCAATGTCGCGCTCTGCGCGAACACGGAGGCTCCGACCAACGACTGGCTGTTGGGGATGTGGACGCCGAATGGCGCCGTCACGCCCGGAGTCGGGAACGCCAGCACGGCGTGTGCCCCGGGGGTCAGGAAGTCGACCCAGCCGGTGCAGCCCGGCATGCCGAATGGCGTCAGATCGGTGCTGGTCTGGAACAATGACAGCAGCATGAAGCCGAGCGGCGTTCCGCTCGGGATCGCCCCGGTGTTCATCGTGAACGTCGTGCCGATGCGCGGCAGGCTGCCCGCTGCCGCATCGAGCGTCAGCGGCGTGGCACTCGAACCGCTGTCGAACGGCAATGCGGCGGAGATGTCGATTCCACCTGGATCGGTGGCGCCATTGCCGGTCGTGTAGCCGACGATTGCATCGCCACCGGTGCTCGCGTTGTTGACCACCGACTGGTAGCGGAACTCGAACGTGCCATCGCTGAACAGTGCCAGCTGCATGGTGTTCAAGCCGACACCGGGATACATGGGCACGTTGCTCCAGGTGATGCAGAAGGAGTTGTTGCTCGGATCGGGATCGGCGAACACGCCACCACCGGCGGGAGCGCCCGGCGGATACCAGTCCGCCCACAGTGGCGCGATGCACGTCGGGTCGTTGAGGAAGTCGAACACCGTGGGGCTGTAGGAAGCGCCGGACGAGTTCGGGACCAGCCAGACCCGGCCATTGGAGCAGACATCGAGCGAGCTCGTGCTGCCACCGGGATGGCTGAAGCTGAACGGCAGCGCCACGGTCGTGACCGTGTCGTCACCGGCACCGATGTTGTTGGCGAAGCCGTTGAAGAACGTGCCCGGTCCCGGAATCCCGACATACCCACCCTGGCCGTTCGGGACGCACAGGATGTTGGTGTTGCTCAGGTCGAAAGCGCCGCTCGCGAACGCCTCGTAGAAGGTCATCGACCGCCGCGCCGGGCAGCCGGTTCCGTAGCGCGTGAACGCGGCGAAGCGGCAGGCGGCGCGCTCGAAGATCAGGTAGCCGCCCTGGCCGTTGGGGATGAACTCGTAGCTCCTGCCGGCGAGGTCGTAGTTGCCGGTGAATTCCTGATAAGCCGTCGGGTTGGTGCCGGTGTTGATCGGCGCGCCGACGATCGACGAGAACGTGATCGGGTTGGCGGTGGCGCCGATGCCCTGGGTCACGCCGATCAAGGCCGTGTGCCAGTCGAGGACGCAGGTGGCGTCGTGGGCGATCACGATCTCGCCGGTGCTCAGCAACTGCACCTGCATGGTGACGGTGCCGATGGAGCTGGCGTACTCAGGGTCGGCTGACCAGGTGATCACCGCGCGCGCCGGCGCACCACCGGTCGACGGGAAGGTGTTGAAGAACACGCCGCCGCCGCCCGGCGGGTACAGGTCTTCCCACATCGCCGCGATGCTGGCCGGATCGGTGATGAACTGGTTGGCGTTGCCGGCGCAGCAGCGCGAGTTGCTGTCGCTGCCGAGCCAGATGAAACCGTTCGACGAGATGTCGATCGCAGTGACCGGACCGGCCGGACCAGGGAAGGTGAAGCCGAGGGCGTTGTTGGGCGCGATCGTGTCGTCGCCGGCGCCCAGATTGGCGCCGAAGTTCTGCTCGAAGCAGGGCGCATTGGCGATCTGGGCTGCGGCAGCGGTGGTGAGGCTGAGGGCTGCTGCCGCGGCGGTCAGGGACCGGGAGAGCATGGAGACTCCTTGGGGATGTGCCGGCTCTGCTCGCAATGTCTCCCCGTGCGGCCATTGGCATCACGTCGATTGCCACGGCGCGGGGCGCAGAGTTCGTGGAGTCTACGCTTTGTCGCGGATTCGACCAGCGGGGACGCAGGGTGCCATTGCCCGGCGAGCAGCGCGGTCGTGCGTGGTACCGGCTGGACGCAACCGCAGCGGCGACTCGAACGAAGTCGACGGATCGGCCGGCATCGAGTGACGATGTCTCGTCTGCGGCAGCGACGCGGTCTCACGCGCCGGGCTGGTCCTGCCGCGCGATCATCTGGCCCACCGTCTCGATCAGCGTGGGTCGGTGGATCGGCTTCGTCGCATAGGCGTCGCAGCCGACGGCGAGGCAACGCTCGCGGTCTTCGCGCATCGCATGCGCAGTCAACGCGACGATCGGCGGGCAGTCGGGCTCCTGCTTGAGCAGCGCCGCGGCTTCGTAGCCGTCCATGACCGGCATCTGCATGTCCATCAGGATGACGTCGTAGCGGCGCGTCTGGCCGCGGGTGGCGCGGAACATCTCGACGGCGACGCGTCCGTTCTCGGCGGTGTCCACCTGGGCGCCCGCTCTGGCGAGCATGTAGCAGACGAGCCGCCGGTTGACCTCGGTGTCCTCGGCCAACAGCACGCGTACCGGCCGGTCGAAGGTGTGCACTGCCTTCGGTTCGGTGGCGCTGACCGGCGCGACGACGCGCTCGTCCGGCTCGATCAGGCGCACGCCATCGAGCGGTCCGGTGGCGACGTGGACGCGGAAGATGCTGCCCTGTCCGACCTCGCTGCTGACGGCGATGTCACCGCCGAGCAGGCGCGCGAGGTTGCGGCTGATGAACAGGCCGAGGCCGGTGCCGCCAAAGCGTCGCGTCATGCTGCCGTCGACCTGCGAAAACGGTTGGAACAACCGCTGCTGTTGCTCTTCCGTCATGCCGATGCCCGAGTCCATGACGCTGAACACGAACGATGGCGCCGCCAGGTCGACGTGGTCGAGCGTGCCGGTGACCAGAATGCCGCCCTTGTCGGTGAACTTGATGGCGTTGCCGACCAGGTTCAGCAGGATCTGGCGCAGGCGCATCGGGTCGGTCTCGATCGTCTCCGGGATGTAGCCGGGGAAATGCACCTCGAGCGACAGGTTCTTCTCGCGCGCCCGCACCTCCATCAACTTGCGCACGCTCTCGACCAGCTCCTGCATCGGCACGCGTTCGCGCTCGACCTCGAGGCCGCCGGCCTCGACCTTCGACAGGTCGAGGATGTCGTTGAGCAGATCGAGCAGGTGCCGGCCGTTCTGGGTGATGGTCTTCACTGCGTCGACGTGCTCGGCGTCCGTCACGCGCTCGGCCAGGAAGTCGGCGAACCCGAGGATCGCGGTCAACGGCGTGCGGATCTCGTGGCTCATGTTGGCGAGGAACTCGCTCTTGGTCCGCGTCGCCGCCTCGGCCGCGACCAGCGTCCGCTCCAAGGTGTCGTTCTTCTTCTGCAGATCGCGCCGGGTGCGCTGCAGCACGAGGGTCGAGCGCTCGAGTTCGGACGTGCGCTCGTTGACGCGCAGCTCGAGTTCGTAGTGGATCTTGCGGATCGCCTGCTGCATGACGTCGAACGTGTCGGTCAGGCGGTCCAGTTCCTCGATGCTGGTCACCGGCAGGACCTGATCGTGCTTGCCGGCGGCCAGCGCACCGGTGGCGGACACCAGGGCATCGATCTGGTCGGTGATGCGCCGGGCGTCGCGCGTGGCGAACCGTCGGGCCAGCAGGAACAGCGCCAGCAGGATGCAGGCGCCGGCACCGAGCATCGCCATCCGCACTTCGGCGGTGGCGCCCGATTCGCCGCCGGTGTCGTCGTCAGCGAGGCCGAGCATGGCAGCGCCGCCGGGCGACCGCAGCACCATCCACAGGGACAGCACCATGACCAGGCTGGCGAGCGCGGCGATCATGCGATGCGACTGCTGCAGATGCGCCGCCAGTCGTCGTTGGTGCGGCGCACCGACGATCGGCGGGAGCGTTGGCGTCGCTGACGCAAATGGCTCGGGTGCGCTCATCCCCCGGTATCCATGTACGGGTTTTCGACCGGTTGCCGCCGGTGGCTGGTGTGCCAATGGCAGCGCGTCTCGTTTTTCTTCACCAGGGATTGCCCGGCGCCCGCGGTCGATCGCATCGGCGGTTCCGCGCGCGGCTGCAGCATCGCCTTGGCATCGGGCGCGCCAATGCAGTGCAATGGGCAGGTGTCCAACTCAGGGTCACGGACGCTGCTGGCGCTGGCGGTGCTGCTGGTCGCCGCAATCGTGGCGCTGTGGCTCACCGGCAGCTGGCCGTCGCCCGACGTCGGCCGCAGCGGTCGGGCCGCTGCGGGCACCGGCCAGGCCCCGGTGATCGTCGATGGTGCCGTTGCGACAGCGCCGCTCACGGCATCGGCCGACGCGCTCACGTCAGCGCGCACGACCGCGCCCGCGGGCGAACTGCAGTTGCTCGCCGCCGAAGCCGCGACCGGCTATCGCGGCCGCGTGGTGACCGGCGACGGCAGTCCGGTTGCCGGCATGATCGCGCGGCTGTTCCGCGCGGCGCCGGACGCAGTACTCGAGTTCGGGCTCGAACCGATGTCACTGCAGCCGGCTGCACCGCAGTTCGAGGTCGCGCGCAGCGCCACGGCCGCCGACGGTCGCTTCGAACTGCTCGGCATCGCCCCGCGCGGCCTGTGCTGTCTGCGGCTCGATTTTCCGACCCCCGCGAGCGTGGCGGAGCCGCTGCGCTCGGGCCACGGCACCTGTATCGCCGTGCAGCGCTCGCCGGCGCCGGGCGAAGTCGTCGATCTCGGTGACCTGCGGCTGAAGCGCGGCGCGGTGATCACCGGGCGCGTGGTCGATGCCAGCGGTGCGGCGGTGGCCGGTGCCCGGGTGCGCGCCGGCGTGCTGCCGCCGCTGCCGTTCGCATGGGCGCCGCTCGAACGTTTCGGACCCGAGACCCGCATCGTCGTGCAGATGCCGAACGGCCTGCAGGACGTGGTGGTGCTGCCTGCCTGGTGCGCCGATCTGCTGGCGGCGCTGCCGCTGGCGAACGCAGTGACGCGCGGTGACGGCGGCTTCGAACTGTTCGCCGTCGATCCGGGCGAGGTCACGCTGCTGGTGGATGCACCGCTGGTCGGCAGTCTCGTGCGCCAACGGCTGCCGGTGCGCGCGGGCAGCACGCAGGATGTGGGGGAACTGGCGTTGCCGGCCGGTGCGCAGGCCGAGGTCAAGGTCGTCGACACGGCGGGCAAGCCGGTCGCCGGTGCCGAGGTCGTGGTGGCGCCGGCTTCGGTGGGTGCACCGGCGCATCTCGGCGAGCCGGCCGGCAGCACCGATGCCGACGGGCACGCGCGCCACAGCGGCCTGCCGCGCGCTGCGATCGTGGTCGCGGCCCGGCGTTCACCGCTGGACAACTGGCTGGTGGTCGGACCTTCATCGGCAGATCGCGAAGTCGTCGTCACGCTGCCGGCGACCTGCGCGCTGACCATCGCGGTGCTCGATCCGTCCGGCAAACCGATCGAAGCCCCGCAGGTGCAGCTGCTCGGCGGTCCGGTCGACTCGGGCGTGGTCGAGCTGGCGATGTTCGGGGTCGAACGGGCGATTCCGCTGTCCGGTCGCACGCAGCGGCTCGACGACGGTCGGATGCGCGTCACCGATCTGTTGCCGGGTTCGTACTGCGTGCTCGCGGCGGCCAAGGGCTGGGCCACGGCTTCGCTCGACGTGCAGTTGCAGCGCGATGCCGAGTGCACGCTGCAACTGCGTGCCTGCCGGCCACTGCGCGTGCGCGTGGTCGATGCCGCCGCTGCGCCGGTTGCCGGCGCGACCCTGTACATGCAGCCGCGCGGCGGCGAACGCAGCCAGCGCATCGTCGACGTGCCGCTGTCCGCCGGACGCACCGGCGCCGACGGCACGGCGATCATTCCCGACCTGCCGACGGCGACGACGCGCGTGACCGCGTCGCATCCGCTGTTCGGGCAGGTGCACGCCGAAGTGCAGGGGCAACTGCCGGAGCTCCTGCTGCAGTTCGAGGACAGCGGCGTGATCGTCGGTCGGCTGACCGACGGCGGTCGCCCGCCCGCCCCCGGCCGCTGGCTCGCGGTGCTCGCACGGCGCCCCAACGACGCGGCGCGCGGCGCGCTGCCTGACCTGCCGTCCCTGCGGCTGCCGGATCTCGACGGCGCGTTCACGTTCACGGCGCTGCAGCCGGGCAGGTATCGCGTCACCGTGCAGGATCCGATGACCGACGTCGGCACGGTCGGCGGGCTGATGAGCTACATCGGCCGCCGGAAGCAGATCTTCCCGTGGAACCAGGCCGAGGTCGAAGTGCACGCCGGCGAGACGGTCGAGGTGCAAGTCGACGCGATGATCGAGACCAAGGCGTACTCCGGGCCGGGTGCTCTGGTCGTGGGCACGGTGACGGTCGACGGCGAGCCGGCCGTGGGTGCGCTGGTCGTGGGGCACAGTGAACAGCCGGATCGCAATGCGACCAGCCGCGTCGACCGCGGCGGCGGCTTCGACCTCGGCCATGTGCCGGCCGGCAAGCTGCGCGTGACCGTCGTGCCGCGCGAGGTCGCCGAGAGCCGGCTGCTCGAGTATCTGTTCAACCATCACTTCGCCGCCGATTACGTGATCACCGATGGCGAGCCGCGCACGCTGGCGATCGAGGTGCACACCGCCGCGGCTTCGGGTCTGGTACGCGACTGGAACGGCGCCCCGGTCGAGGGCTGTCGCGTGATGCTGATCGACCACGGCGGCGAAGGCCGGTCGAGTGCCTACCGCAGCGAACGCACCGACCGCGGCGGCGCGTTCACGCTGGCGCAGCTGCCGGCCGGGGTCTACGAGGTGCGCGCGTACAAGGAGGACTATGGGGCGGTGGTGCTGCACGATGTCGCCGTCGCGGCCGGCGAGGCGGCGGCGCCGCTGCTGATCGAATTGCGGCCGGTGGCGACGGTCAGCGGTCGCGTGCAGCTGAGTGCGTTGCCGCATCCGGGCCTGGTCGGCATCACGCTCGTGCCGCTCGGCGACGGCGAGCCGGTGCAGGGCGGCGTCAAGCCGGACGGCACGTTCGAACTCAAGAACGCCGCCGCCGGCGGCTACCGCTCGGAGATCCGGATGTGGGGCGACCAGCGGGTCTGGTCGGCCGGCGATCTCACGGTGCTGGCGCCAGTGACCAAGGATGTGCTGCTGGTGCCGACGCTGACAACCCGTTGAGTCAGACCACGCGGCCGGTCTCGGGGACTCCGACCAGCTGTTCATGAGCGACGGATTCGTCAGGGATTGGAAGGTTTCCGCATCTGCTACAACGGATGGTCAGGCGACGTTGGGTGTGATGTCTTTCGAGTCTGCACGGTGGATCTCGGGGCCAATCCACAGGCCAGCACCGTGCTGGACAGAAGCGAAAGCTTGATGAAGTACGGGACGCGCGTGCAGCTTGGCAGAAGCGAGCTGCCCGCGAACGTGTCTTTGGATACGTCCCGACAGTTTCGCGAGCGCACGCCAATCACAGTCGTCTGCCGGATGCATCGATCGCCTTCGAGCGCCCGCTACGTTCCAGTGTCCGTAGTGCGAGTGGTGAATCACACCGTCCTTGATGCCGTTCAGATAAGCTGGATCAGTCCAGAGCCCTCGACTGCGAATCGAAAGGAGTGGCCTTGGACCCTGGTCAGTTCAATTCGTCGGATCACTGGTTTCCTCATGACCGACGGTGACCACAGCTGGAGATGACTGGTCCGACAAGTTCCGAGCTGGAATACTGCCTCCAAGTCGGGCAGGGAGCTGAACCGGCGCGGGTCGTGATCGTACTCAGAACTTGATTCGTAGATGATGACATCCGTCTCGGCAAATAGGAACCGCATGAGGTCTCTCAAGTCGTCTTCGAGCGCGAAGAAGTCGAGGTTTGCCATGAGGGAGTCTCCCAAAGGATTGGCCGCACGGCCGTCAGCTGACCTCGGTTACAGGACTCCGATGTTCTTGAGCATGCCCACGAAGAAGTTGATCAGGAGGATGAGGATCAGCGCAGTCGCGCCCCAGAGAACGACGAGCACTTGCCGAGCGCTCGCGTCCTTGGTTGATCGGAACTCGTCGAGATCCCGCCGCCACCTGCCGAGCATCTCGCGGCACCAGATCAGGCCCAGGACCAGAAGTACCGCGTTGAAGACGATTCCGAAGTTCAGGAACATGCGACTGTGGTCCTGGAGGATCGGTCATTGACCCACGGATACTGCGCGCGTCGGCCATTCTGGTCGCCGGGGTCCCCGTGAAGGCCAGATCGTGTTGCGCGTGAGCAGCGGCGTCGGATCACGGCTCAATCCATCGTAGCGCTCGAGATGGCACTTGGACAGATCGCCCTCGATGGACATCAGCGCGTCCTCGCCGAATGTCGACACGATGGCGGCAACGACTTTCCAGCGGACGTCTCACGTTGAGTCGGTATCCAGGAGTCATTGCTCTCACTCCTGCGCCCGAAGATAGCAGCCCTCGCCTTGGCAGCAAGGGGAGGCTGTCTTCGGGTGAACGCACGCGAATCGTGGCACGAGGAACGACCGCGCCGCACACCGCGCAAGGACGTAGACCGCCGTCGAATCGACGCGCGCAAGCTTGTGCTCGCGCACCCGTCCGTTTCCCATGCCGCGCCCCGCACCGAAAGCGCTCACATGGACACGCCCAAGACCCTCCAGTTCGTCGACCGCGTCTGGGAAGACTCGATCGTCCCGCAGCTCGTCGACTACATCCGCATCCCCAACAAGTCGCCGGCGTTCGACCAGGACTGGGAGAAGGCCGGGCACATGAACAAGGCCGTCGAGCTGATCGCCAACTGGTGCAAGGCGCAGCCGATCGACGGACTGAAGCTCGAGGTGCACCGGCTGCCGGGCCGCACGCCGGTGATCTTCATGGAGATCCCGGGCGAGGGCGACGACACGGTGCTGCTGTACGGACACCTGGACAAGCAGCCGGAGATGACCGGCTGGCTGCCGGAGCTCGGGCCGTGGCAGCCGGTGCGCAAGGGCGACAAGCTGTACGGGCGCGGCGGCGCCGACGACGGCTACGCCGCGTTCGCGTCGCTGACGGCGATCCGGGCGCTGCGCGAGTCGGGCGGCAAGCACGCGCGCTGCGTGGTGGTGATCGAGGCGTGCGAGGAGAGTGGCAGCTACGACCTGCCCTTCCACATCGACGCGCTGAAGGAGCGGATCGGTTCGCCGACGCTGGTCGTGTGTCTGGACTCGGGCTGCGGCAACTACGAGCAGCTGTGGTGCACGACCTCGCTGCGCGGCATCGCCGGCGGTGATCTGCGGGTCGAGGTGCTGACCGAGGGCGTGCACAGCGGCGACGCGAGCGGCATCGTGCCGAGCAGCTTCCGGGTGTTGCGCGAGCTGCTCGGGCGGCTCGAGGACGGGCGTACGGGCGCGATCCTGCCGAAGGAGTTCCACGTCAAGGTGCCGGCCCAACGCGTGCAGCAGGCCAAGACCTGCGGCAAGGTGCTGGAAGACTACCTGTGGCGGCGCTTCCCGTGGGCGGGGCGCACCAAGGCGATGGCGAAGGACCGCGCCGAGATGGTGCTCAACCGCACCTGGCGGCCGTTCCTCGAGATCATCGGCATCGACGGCGTGCCGGGCATCGACAAGGCCGGCAACGTGCTGCGGCCGTTCACCACCGCCAAGCTGTCGCTGCGGATTCCGCCGACGGCCGATGCCGGCGCGTGCGCCAAACACCTCGCCAAGGTGCTGACCAAGGATCCGCCGTACGGGGCGAACGTGAGCTTCAGCGGCGAGAAGGCGAGTGCCGGCTGGAACGCACCGGCGCTGGCGCCGTGGCTCGAGCAGGCGTGCTCGCGCGCGTCGCAGGCGTTCTTCGGCAAGGAGTGCGTCTACATGGGCGAGGGCGGCACGATCCCGTTCATGGGCATGCTCGGCGAGAAGTTCCCCGCGGCGCAGTTCATGATCACCGGCGTGCTCGGCCCGCAGAGCAATGCGCACGGGCCCAACGAGTTCCTGCACATCACCATGGGCAAGCGGCTCACGGCGTGCGTGGCACAGGTGCTCGGCGAACACTTCGTGCGGCGCGAACTCGGGGCCGGCGCGGGGCGGCGGGCGGCTCCGGCGCGGCGTACGGCCAAGGGCGGCAAGCCGGCGGGCAAGCGGCGCAAACGCTAGCCACTGCCCCGGCCGGGCCTTCTGCCGTTAGAGTGGCGCGCCTCCTCGCCCCGGAGCCGCACCATGCAGAAGAGCCTCGCCAGCGTTCTCGGTCTCGTCCTGTTCATCCCTGCCTGTTCTTCGGTGTTCGTCGATGACGATGCCGAGCGCGATCGCGAGAGTGCCGGCGAGTCGGCGCTGGAGCGCGCGGCCGAACGCCATCCGGGCGGCGTCTACCAGCGCTGGCAGGCGCGCCTGTCGGCCGATGGCACGATGCCGGACAACGCGCTGCCGCGGGCCAAGGCGCAGCGCGATGCGATGCTCGCGGCCTGCGGCCCGGCGATCACCGGCTCGCAGGTGCAGTGGACCTGGCTCGGCCCCGGCAACGTCGGCGGTCGCATCCGCGCCGTCGTGTTGCATCCGACCAACCCGCTGCGCATCTGGTGCTCGTCGGCTGGTGGCGGCGTGTGGCGCACCGACGACGGCGGCGCGTCCTGGCAGCCGCTGAACAACGTCCTCGGCATGCTCGGCAGCGGCTGCCTGGTGCTCGATCCGACCGATGCCAACCATCTGTACCTCGGCACCGGCGAGGGCTTCTTCGAGACCGTCGAAGGTTCGTCCAACACCGCGGTCCTGCGCGGCGCCGGCATCTGGCAGAGCTTCGACGCCGGCCAGACCTGGGCGCAGATCGCCAGCACGGCGACGCCCGACTTCTATTTCATCAACCGGCTGGCGTTCAGCGCCGCCGATCCGCACATCATGCTGGCCGCCACCGGCAGCGGCATCTGGCGCAGCACCGACGCCGGCGTCACCTGGAGCCAGCGCACGACCGCGCGCACGCTCGACGTCGACTTCCATCCGACCGACGGCAGCCAGGCGGTGGCCGGGCGCGACGACGGCTTCGCGCTGTGGTCGGGCGACGGTGGTCTCAGCTGGAATCCGGCGATCAACCCGACGTTGTCGACGCGCATCGAGGTCGCCTACTCGCGCAGCAACCCGACGATCGTCTACTGCTGCGCCAACGACGTGAACGACACGCTGCGCGTGTGGCGCTCGGGCAACGGCGGCCACAACTATGCCCTGCAGAGTGCGACCGGCATCGGCACCCTCGGCCTGTACCTGAGCTGCCTGTGGGTCGATCCGACCAACAGCAACAACATCGTGTTCGGCGGGCAGACGTTGTACCGCAGCACCGACGGCGGCGTGACCCGCACCGCCTTCTCCGGCGCGCACCCGGACTTCCACGTCGCCGTCGAGGCGCCGGGCTTCAATGGCGTCATCAACCGCCGGCTGTACGTCGGCTGCGACGGCGGCGTGTTCACCCGCGCCGACTGGCAGACCGGCTCCTGGACCGAGCTCAACAACCAGCTCGGCGTGACGCAGTTCTACGGCGCGGCGATGAGCAGCACCGGCGTGCTGCTCGGCGGCGCGCAGGACAACGGCACCAACCGCTATACCGGCGGCACCGAGACCTGGAACGTCAACGTCATCGGCGGCGACGGCGGCCACTGTGCCGCCGACCCGACCGACGCGAACTACTTCTACGGCGAGTCGCAGTACCTCGGCATCGCCCGCAGCAGCAACGCCGGCCTCAACTGGAGCGACATCCGCGGCGCCACGACCGGCGATCCGGGCTTCAACTTCATCCCGTACTTCCAGCTCGATCCCAACAACAGCAACCGCATGCTCGCCTGCGGCCGCGCGCTGTGGCGGACCAACAACGTCAAGACCGGCCTGCCGCCGACCTGGACGCAGATCAAACCGCCGCGCAGCTGTACGTTCCTCGGCAGTGGCGACCCGCCGCCGTCGCACTACCTCGGCAACCCGCCGTGCAATCATTCGGCCAGCGCCGTGGCGCTCGGCAACTCCGACGTGATCTGGGTCGGCCACAACGACGGCGAGGTCTACCGCACCAGCAACGGCACCGCCGCGGTGCCGACGTGGACGCAGGTCGACACCAATGGCACCGGCCTGCCCGACCGCTGGGTCAGCAGCATCGTCATCGACCCGTCGAACCATCAGCACGTGCTCGTCAGCCTGATGGGCTACGAGCCCGACAACGTGTGGGAGACCAACGACAACGGCGCCAGCTGGCAGCCGATCTTCGGCAGCGGCGCCGGCGCGTTGCCGAGCCTGCCGGCGAACTGGCTGGTGATGCACCCGCGCGTGCACTCGCTGCTGTTCGTCGGCACCGACCTCGGCCTGTTCCTGAGCAACGACGGCGGCCAGGCCTGGCTGCCGGTGACCGGCGGACCGGAGAACGTCTGCGCCGAGATGTTGTTCTGGCACAACGAGCGCCAGCTGGTGGTCGTGACGCACGGCCGCGGTGCCTGGATCGCGACCTTGCCGGTCGCCTCGGCCACGCCGGTCGGCGCCGGCTGTGCGGTCGGCACGCCGCCGCTGCTCGCGGCGGCACCGCCGGTGGTCGGTGCGGTCGAGACGTTCAGCCTGACCGGCGCGAGCGCCAACGCGCTGGTGTGGGTCGGCTTGAGCTTCGGCTTCCCGGTGCCGCAGAACTTCGGCAGCTGCGTGGTGCAGGTCGACCTCGCCAACTCGACACCGTTCGCCACCAGTGCGACCAGCGCCAGCGGTACCTGGAGCTTCAACCTGACGATCCCGCCGATCGCCGATCTGGTGTCGGCGCCGGTGGTGGCGCAGACGCTGATCCTCGACGCCGGCGGGCCGTTGCTCGGCGCCGGCGATCTCAGCAACGGTCTGCAGCTGACGCTCGGTTTCTGAAGGTCACTTGCCGAGTTCGACCGGCGTGGCCTTCGGCAGCAGGCCGAGGCCGCTGCTGGCGAACGCCGTGTTGAACTCGGCGAGCGGGCCGGCAACGAAGGTGTTGACGGCGGCGACCAGTTCGTCGGTCTGCTGGCGCGCGCGTTCGAGCCCGAGCCGTTCGGTCGCGTTCGGCGGATCCCAGCCCGCGGTGATGTCGAGGTTCTCGCGCGTCGCGTTCAGCAGGCCTTGTGCGCGGACGATGCCCTGCTTGCCCTGCGGGCCGTAGAGCCTGGTCTCCAGTTCGTCGATCGCTTTCTGGCACTGGTCGAGCGCCGAGCGGGTCGCCTGGTGCGGATCCGCGGTGCCGTCCTTCGGCTTCGGCTCCAGCGCCAGGCGCTGGCGGCACAGCTCGACGTCGCGCTTGCTGCGCGCCAGCCGCTGCGTCGCCGCGTGCAGATCGCGGTGGATCGCCTGCACGGTGCTGCGCGCCGCGGCCTTGCTGCGCGCGGCGGCGAGGTCGAACGGCGTGCGCGGGTCGGGCAGGAGCGCGAGCTTCTCGCTGCGCTCCTGGCCCTGGAACTTGACGGTCACCGTGTAGGCGCCCGGCACGGCTTCGCCGCCGTTGCCCGGCGGCAGCTCCGGATCCTCCTGCAGTTCGCGCGCCGGCCCGGGGACGCCGTCGGTGTCGAAGCGCCAGCAGATGCGGTTGAGCCCGAGCTTCACGCCCTCGCGGAACGTGCGCACCGGCGTGCCGTCGGCGGCGCGCACTTCGACGGTGACCTGATCCTTCGGCGGCTCCTTGCTCGGCGATTTGGGCGCTTGCGCCGGATCGGCCTTCGCCGCCGCCGCCTTGGCCTCGGCCTCGGCCGCGGCCTTGGCGGCCCGCGCCGCCTTGCGCGGTTTGTCCTGCTCGGCATCGGCGTGCGCGAGTTCGTCGGCGTTGGTGATCAGCGTCAGCATCGCGCCGCGCGGCACTGCTTCGCCACGGTACTCGCCGGTGCCGGGAAAGCGCGAACCCGGCGTCTGCGCGGTGATGAACTGCACGGCGTCGGGGATCGCGAACAGGTGCAGCGGCTGCTGCAGCAGCTCCGGCGTCAACGTGCGCAACGGCGCGAGGTCGTCGAGCACGAACATCGAGCGGCCGTGCGTGGCGACCACCAGGTCGTGCGCCTCCGGCTGGATCGCCATCGCCATGACGCTGGCGGTCGGCAGGCCGTGCTTCCACTTCTGCCACTGCTGGCCGCCATCGAAACTGAGCCACAGGCCGAACTCGGTGCCGAGGAACAGCAGATCCTTCTGCACCGGGTCCTGCAGGATCGTCAGGCAGTAGCCGTCGATCGCCGGCGTGCGCAGCGACGTCCAGGTCCGGCCGAAATCGTCGGTCCGGTACACGTACGGCGTCCAGTCGGCGCGCCGGTGGTCGTCGAACACGACGAACGCGGTGGCGGCGTCGAAGCGCCCCGGCTCGATGTGCGGGCACCACACGTTCTTCGGCTTGTCGGCGATCGCGTCCTCGACGCTGGTCCAGCTCTGGCCGCCGTCGCGCGTCACCTGCACGCGGCCGTCGTCGGTGCCGACCCACAGCACCGCGCGCTGCCGCGGGCTCGGCGCGAGGCACAGGATCGTGCAGTGGTTCTCGGCGCCGGTCGCATCGAGCGTCAGGCCGCCGCTGTCCTGCTGCTTCTGCCACGCCGGGTTGTCGGTGGTCAGATCGGGCGAGATCAGCTGCCAGCTCTCGCCGCGGTCGTGGCTCTGGTGCACGAACTGGCTGCCGAGCCAGATCGTGCGCGGATCGAACGGGTCCTGCGCCAGGCCGGCGTTCCAGTTGAAGCGCAGCTGCATGCCGGCCGGCGCGCGCGGCTGGATGTTCTTGCGTTCGCCGGTGTGCTGGTTCCAGCGGATCAGCTCGCCGCCCTGGCTCATGGCGTAGCCCTGCAGGCTGTCGCCCGGGTCGGGCAGCGTGGTGAAGCCGTCGCCGAAGTCGACCTCCTGCCAGTGCAGGTTGCGGATGCCGCCGTTCTCCCACACGGTCGACGGACCGCGCCAGCTGCCGTTGTCCTGCAGGCCGCCGTAGACGTGGTACGGCAGGTCGTGGTCGACGGCGACGTGGTAGAACTGCGCCAGCGGCAGGTTGGCGCAGAAGCGCCACGAGGCGCCGCGGTCCTGGCTCTGGTAGACGCCACCGTCGTTGCCGATCAGGATGCGCCGCGGATCGCGCGGGTCGATCCACATCGCGTGGTGATCGGGGTGCGCGCTGTTCCAGCCGACCAGACCCTCGAACGTGCGGCCGCCGTCGTTCGACACGTCGACGACGATGTGCAGGCTGTAGATCCGGTTCGGATCCTGCGGGTCGACGCGGAGGTCGCAGAAGTAGAACGGTCGCGGCGCCGGGTTGTCGCCGCTGCGCACGGTACGCCAATGGAAGCCGCCGTCGTCGCTGCGCAGCAGGGCACTCTGCTTGGCTTCGACCAGCGCATAGACCACGCGCGGATCGCTCTGGGCGAACGCCAGGCCGATGCGGCCGAGTTCGCCGGCGGGCATGCCGTCCTGCTCCTCGACCTTCTGCCAGCTGGCGCCGCCGTCGAGCGTGCGATGCAGCCCCGAGCCCGGGCCGCCGCTGGTGAAGAACCACGGCCAGCGGCGGTGCTGCCACATGCCGGCGAGCAGCTTGTCGGGGTTGTGCGGGTCCATCGCCAGATCGCCACAGCCGGTCCGCGGATCGACGTACAGCACCCGGTCCCAGGTGTTGCCGCCGTCGCGGGTCTTGAACACGCCGCGCTGTTCGTTCTCGCCCCAGCTGGTGCCGAACGCCGCGACATAGGCGATGTCGGGGTCGGTCGGGTGCAGCAGGATGCGGTGGATGTGTTCGGTGTGCTCGAGGCCGAGCTTCTGCCAGCGGTGGCCGCCGTCGCGCGTGCGGTAGAGGCCGCGGCCGACGCCGGCGGAGTTGCGCGGGTTGCCCTCGCCGGTGCCGACCCACACCACGTCGGCCGACCGCGGGTCGATGGCGATGGCGCCGATCGAGGTGCAGTCCTGGTCGTCGAACACCGGGGTGAAGGTCACGCCGCCGTCGGTCGACTTCCACACGCCGCCGCTGGCGCCGCCGACCCAGACGATGGTCGGATCGCCGGGCACCGAGACGACGGTGCCGATGCGACCGCTGCACACTGCCGGGCCGATGCTGCGGAACTTCAGGCCGGCGACCAGCGACAGGTCGATGGCGGGAACGGCCGCGGCCGGGGCGGCGGCAGGCGGCGGCTCCTGCGCCAACAAGGGCAGCGACAGCACGGCCGCGATGCAGGGGCGCGAGATCATGGGCGCGGAACCATACGGCGCGCGGCCCCGCGATGCTGGCGCCCGACCACGCGAAAGCCCGCCCCGGCGTGCCGGCGCGGTGGCGGCGGGTGGCCGCCCTGCTCCACACGGGGAACGAGAGCAACATGCGCAAGCTGCTCCTCGGCCACGGCTGGGGAACCGAATCCGACTTCGGGATACTCGACAGCTCGAAGTGGGATGCCTTCAGGGAGAGGATGATCCGCGAAAGAACGCTCACCAAGGCAGACTTCGACTTCGTGCAGGGGACGTGGGACATGTTTGCGCGTCTGCTCCCACTGGTGCAAAGCGCCTATCGGGATCGGCGAGGCGCGGACTTCGAAGTCGCCCCCAACATCCCCATCGGGACGCCGTGGGGCATCTACAGCGGCGGATTTGTGCCTGCAAGGATCGAGAGACAAGAGCCGATCGGGGCCAGCACGGCGAGCATCGACGGTCTCCATGCCAGCCTTCAACACGCTGAAGCAGACTTCGTGCGTTCCTTGCCCCGGCGCCGGAGAGGGTTCAAAAGCGCTGTGCCGGAGAAGCTTGTCCTTGATCTGGGAGCCATCCCACAGCAACTGGATGAGTGGCTCCGCTTCGGCCATCTGCACAGAGCGCTGGTGGACAGGGTGGCTCTACTTCGTTCGCCAGAACTCATGAACGCGATGCAGGGGATGGAATCATGTCCTCTGGAGACACTGTTCATTCCGTGGCTGGATCGCCTCATCAATCCGCGAGCCGTCACCACGTGCTCATGCGGTCGCGGCCTATTCGGCAAGATGGGCCGCTGGCTCTTCGGTTCTGGGACCGCTCCTTCGTAGCACTGCGTGGTCTCGCTGCCGTCCACATCCGCGCGGTAGAGCATCGAGGCCGAGGGCTGAGCTCACCCGCCTTTGCGGCGGCCCGTCCTCTTCGATCTGTCCGACGAATCCCATTCAACGGTGGAACTCGCTGCACGTTGGAGGATCTTCACTCGCAGCCGCGTGAGGTCGTCGACGCCCAGGATTCGGCCGAGCCAACGGATGACGTTGCTGATGGCCAGCTCCTCGTTGTATTGCTCGCCATCGAGGAACAAGCCCATGAGTTTCTCACCGAGGACGTTGGCGAAGAGGTTCTGGATGTCCTCCAGCATCTTGATCCGCTGTTCGTTTGGCAGTCCCTTGTCGTTCGTGGCCTGGTGGTGCACCACACCAATCCGACGCAGCGCCTTCTCGATCTGCGCAAGGGGTGTCTCCATCTCCGGCGTGAGCCACAGGGCTTCCTGCTGTCGAAGCCTGGCCAGCTCGTTCGCGTGGGTGAGCGCCTGCGCGGTGGTCGCGTAGTTGAGAAGGGTGTTCATCGTCTTGCGCAACTCGGCCGCGGATGCCTCGCAGAACTGGACGTGCTTGTCGAACGCGACGTTGGCCATGTGCGATGAGCTACCGAACGCGAACGCATGTTCGAGTTGCCGGACCATCTGCGTACGCTCGGCGTCGTGCCTCTGCTGCGCCTGTGCCTGCTCTTCCTGATGCCGCTGTTCTGCTCGTGCCTGCGCCTTCTCGTTGGCGTCGAGCAGCATCTTCACGAGGAAGACGACAAGGCCGGCCACCACGGGCGTATCCGCCAGTCGCTTCACCAGCTCGTGGTCGCCAGTGAGGAGTCCCACGGCCAACGGGCTCAGGGCGGCAACCACGAAGAGAAGGTAGGTTGCCCATCGAGGTAACCTGCGCATGCCGGATTCGCCAGCTTCCATTCCGGGAGGGTAGCCCACGTCAGTGCCACGGTGCCAACGAAGTCGATCCCGGGCACGTCGCCGCCTGCCACGGCGTGATCTTGTTGGCGTCCACTATCGCCCGCATCTTCGGGTGCGCGGCGTTGTATCAGCCGCCTTGATGCTGTCGCGTGTTGTGAGCTCCGCGATCCCGAGTTCCGTAGGTGCCGGCGGCGGAAGTTCAGCGACGTGACAGCGCGAGCGGGTCGCCCTGCGTCCGATCAGCGTGCCTGCCTGATCTGCCCCGTGCAGGCCGCGCCATCGCGTTGCGTTAGAGGCCGCGGCCGACGCTCGCCGAATTGCGCGGGTTGCCTTCACCGGTGCCGACCCACACCACATCGGGCGTCCGCGGGTCGATGGCGATGGCGCCGATCGAAGTGCAGTCCTGGTCGTCGAACACCGGCGCGAAGGTCACGCCGCCGTCGGTCGACTTCCACACGCCACCGCTGGCGCCGCCGACCCAGACGATGGTCGGATCGCCGGGCACCGAGACGACGGTGCCGATGCGACCGCTGCACACTGCCGGGCCGATGCTGCCGAACTTCAGGCCGGCGAGCAGCGACAGGTCGATGGCGGGCGCGGCAGCAGGTGGCGGCGGAGGCTCCTGCGCGAGCAAGGGCAGCGTGAGCACGGCTGTGAACCATGAGCGCGAAGTCATGGGCGCGGCACCATACGGCGCGCGGCCCCGGCATGCTGGCGCCCGACAACACGAAAGCCGCAGCGGCAGCGCCGGCGCGGGCCCTCAGGTCAGCCTTGGTATGTCGGCGCAGCGTCGATCGGACCTCTTTGCTCGGCCGGCAGCGACGGATCCAGTCAGGCGCGGCGGATCGATTCGCCTGACCACGGCGAGCGCGGGGGTCCGCGCAGCGTCGATGGCGCGTCCGCCGCGGACCTGACGATCGGGGTGATCACCCAGCGCCAGGTCAAGACCATTGGTTGAGATGAGGCAGACGGTGCATTCGAGTGGTAATAGAAGGGCGATGTGGGATTTCGTCACAACGCCGTTTCGTGGGAGCTTGCTTGAACTCTTCGGGGAACTCGAGTCATTCATGCCGGCGAGGGATGCTTTGATCCGAGGTCATGAATGGATCGTCAAGCAGCCTAGGCATTCGCCGAACCTCCTGCCGTACCGCACTTGCGCCGGGCATAGAGACCGCGGAGAGCGTCACCGGATCGATGACCTCGAATTCTGTCCAGTAGACAACGAGCTACTCGCCGAACTGTACCAGCACCTTTTGTCCGAACGTGAATTGCCCTCGTCGATCGTCGAGGCTCTTCGGTTCAGACTCGTGCCGCTGTCGTGGCACGCGGTCGAGTCCTCAGGATTTCGCGTTGGGCCGGCCACAACCGGGTTCCGCAAGTACGGGATCCTGCTGGCGCACCTGTTCGACGCGGCAAGCGGAATCAGCGGCACCGATGCGGCGGCGTTCCTGCTGCGGTTCCGCAGGAGTCTCGACCCGATCAACGTCATGCCGTGGCCGGGACATCGGCGCACACGCCAGCGCGTGACGAGTTGGTCATCGGCGCTCGACACTGGCATTCCGACGCGTGCCGACCTCTCGGGCGATCCGACACTGCAGGCAATCATGCGTGGCTTCGCGGCGTCACGACTCGGCGGCCTCGACGCCCCTTGCGTCCGGCATTGGTTGGATGGTTGCCAGGGAACCGTCACAGAAGTGATGCGCGGTTGGGCCGAGCATGCAGCGAAGATCGCCGTTGAGATCGAGCCAAGAAAGGGCGCGCAGGCTCCGAAACATGAGCAAGGTGAGGGCCCGCAACAGCTCTGCGAGCCCGGAACGTCCTTTCAGTCTTTCGACGAACTCGTCGCGCAGTTTCGCGAGTGGATCGACTGGACAACTGCAGTGCAAGTTGATGGCAGCTTGGTCAAGAAACCGAATCCCAAGCCATGGGCGTACTTCCCAGTCAGGTTCCCGTCAGATGAATTCATGCAAGTGCCAATTCGCAATCGGCACAACGTGCGCGTTGCCGTTGAATCGCGCAAGCTATCCGAATTCAGCGGAACCTACCGGATCCATGGCGACACGAAGAAGACAGCTATCGTCGCGCTTCTCGATCGTATCGACGCAGTTGTCGGTAGCGACGATCTCCTCGACATCTTCGAGCCGACGCTGACCGAGGCTGGAACCCAAAAGATGAACATGAGTGGAGCCGGGGGTGCCAATGGCCTCTATTGCTATTGGTGCAGTAGCTGATTGTTTCGCATGCTGTGGTGCTTCTGTTGCGTGCACACTTGACAAAACCAGAGGTAAGCTAGACATTCTTCAAAGATACGATGAATAACATACTCGGCACCTTGTCGTTGTTTTTCCTGGCAGGTTGCGTTCCCCCGTCCCAACGTGCTTGGGTCTCCGCGCAGGAAGAACGGATAAGTGAGTCACAGGAAATAAGTACAGCCGAGCAAGTTAAGGCTAAGACCAAAGTTACTTATGACCCATTCGATAAGACAACATGGTTTAAGGGACCGCAGCATATTGAGTTGGCCGACACGTTCAACTCAGCTTATAATGGAGTTGAGCATGTCAGTGCGAGCATTGACGCTTTCATTCGCCCAAACGAAGCATCCATCGTTCTTGGCGTTTCCATCGTTCACCCAAATGGGCGCGCGCCCTTCCGCCTGGAGCGTTGTCTAATCTTAGGTGGGGAAGAGCTTCCATGCCAAGTGGTATGCAAAGACTTGTTTGGGGGCGGCGACACAATTGAAATCGCGTTGACTAGACTTAATGAAGATCAAGTAATCAAGTTTGGCAAGTATGGACTGAAAGCAAAGTATTATGGTGCCGATGGATCCATAGAAGCTGGACTTCCAGCCTTCTACTTCACTGGATGCGCGGATGCGCTACGAGGTTATTTCGAAAGCCACAAGACGGAGCCGCCAGATAAGAAATGACCGCGCAATCGGAAGACGCTAACGCCGCTATCGTTGCCGATCAGGATGCGCCGCGGGTCGCGCGGAATCGATCCACATCGCGTGGTGATCGGGATGCGCGCTGTTCCGGCCGACCAGACCATCGAGCCAGCTCGCATCGACATCGAGCGTGCGATGCAGACCGGAGCCCGGGCCGCCGCTGGTGAAGAATCCGGCCAGTGGCGGCGTTCCTACATGCCGACGAGCAGATTGTCGGGATTCTGCGGATCCATCGCCAAGGCAGCGTGAGCGCCGCGATGAAGCAGGGTCGCGAAGTCATGGGCGCGGAACCATACGGCGCGCGGCCCCGGCATGCTGGCGCCCGACAACACGAAAGCCCGCACCGGCGGGCCGGCGCGGGCTTTCGTGGTCGGCGGCTGCTCCGGCGATCAGACGTTGATCAGGCGCGGCTGCGGCGGTTCGACGATCTCGACGTCGATGTCGTTTGCGTCCTTGACCTTCAGCTTCTTGGCCGGCTTGGGTGGCGCCGGCGCGGCTGGTGCTTCCGGCGGCGTCGGTGCCGCTGGTACCACGACCGCGCGGCGCGGCGGCGAGCAGCGGCGGTCGACCTGTGCCGGCAACGCCGCGCGGCCCACGCCCACTTGCATCGGCGCCATCGGCGCAGCGAGGGTGCGCAGCAGGGTGCCCGGCTGCGATGGCCCGATCGCGACCGCGTGCGGGGCGATGCCGCGCAAGGCGACGCAGCACGGACAATCGCAGGTGCACAGCTTGCTGTGCGCGGCGCCAACGCCGGCGCCAGGCAGCGTCATCACGCGGCGCGGTTGCGCGTCGACCTTGACCTCCGGTCGCGTGATCACTGTCTGGCCCGGCTCGGTGCGGCCGATAGCCACGCGCGCCGCCTGCGCCTGGGCCCTGGCCGCCTGGGCTTCGGCCCGCGCCTTCTCGGCAACGGCCCGGGCCTGCGTCCGCGCCGTCTCGGCGCCGGCCTGCGCCTGTGCCCGCGCCTGTTCGGCTGCCGCTTGCGCCTGCGTCCGCGCCCGTTCGGCAACGGCACGTGCGGCGGACCGATCGTCACCGCCGGCAGCGGCGGTTGCGCCCGGCCGCGGCGCCAGCGATCGCGCCAGTCTCTCGACCGCCTGTCGCAGGTCCTGCAGCTCGGAGCGGATGGTGTTCAACTCGTTCTGGACATCGGCGCGCGGCCGGCTCTCGGCACGCGGCGCGGCTTGAGCGAACGTGGGCGCCGCGAGGGCGAGCACGAGCGCAAGGGCGGTCATTCTTGGCAGCATCGGATTCTCCATGGGGAATGGGCACACGGACGCGCGAGGTCGGCCCTCCCGTCCAGGAGGCCGGGGAATCGCTCTGCCGGTCGGACGGATCGGGAAAGCTGCCCGTCAGCCGTCGGCGCGCCGTCAGCCCGCGGGATACACGAACGTGACCGGCGCCTCGATGTCCGGGTGCAGGCTCTTGTGCACCGGGCAGCCGAGGGCTGCGGCCTCGAGCAGCCGCTTCTGCTCGGGCTGCAACCGTCCGGGCACGGTGATCTCGACCGGCAGCCGGCCGATGCGGCGCGGGTTCTGGCTCATGTGCTTGTCGACCTTGACCGTGGCACCGTCCATGGCGATGCCGTGCCGGCGGGCAACGATGCCCATGATCGTCAGCATGCAGGTGCCCATCGCCGTGCCGACCAGATCGGTCGGCGAGAACAGGCGGCCCGTGCCTTCGTTGTCCTTCGGCGCGTCGGTGCGGATCGTGGCCCCGGACGGACCGTGGGTCGCGGTGCAGGAGAGATCGCCGTCGTAGCGGGCAGTGATGGTGACCATGTGGTTTCACGGTGCGGTCAGCAGCTCGTAGGCGCGCTGGATCGCGCGAAAGCGTTCGGTCGCCTCTTCCTGGGCCACCGGGCCGAGGTTGGGCTGCGCGTCGGGATGGTACTGCTTCACCAACTCGCGGTGGCGGTGTTTGATCGCCGACCGGTCGGCGCCGGGTTCGAGGCCGAGCGTCGCGTACGCCTGGTCGCGCTCCGAACGCGGCGCCGGGTTCGCTGCCGGGCCGCGAGTCCGGCGGCCGCTGCCGAAGATGCCGCCGCGCAGCACGCGCTCGCGCGCGGCGTGGAACAGCGCGCGCGCATGCTGGCCGGGCAGGCCCAGGCCGCGCGCCACCTGCTGCAGCACGTCGTGCTCCTGCGGCCGGAACGTGCCGTCGGCGAACGCGACCAGGCAGCACCAGGTGAACAGCGACGCCCGTTCGCCGCTGCCGAGCCCGAGCGCGATGCGCGCCGCCAGCGCCGCGACATCGGGCGCCTCGAGCGGCGCCACTTCGAACGTGCGCGGGTCGGCGTACGGAAAGCGCAGGCGCAGGAAGTGCTGCACCGCCGTGCGCTCGGCGCTGCCGAGCGGGCCGTCGGCATGGGCGACCGCCAGCAGCAGCAGGAACACGCGCCGCGGCAGATCGGCGCGTTCGAACTCCATGAACACCGCGCGGCCGGCGGTGCGCTGCAGGAAGGCCTTGTCGGTGCCGAGCCGCACCAGCGGGGTCACGGTGCCGAGCGCGATCCAGAACCCGACCGAGCCGATCGCGAGGTCGTAGACCCAGAAGTCGGCCCAATGCGACGCGGTGCCGAGCAGCCGGCTGAAGGTGCCGAGCGCCGCCACGATCAGGATGGCGAAACCGATCAGGAACCGCGCGGCGTAGTAGTGGAACAGTGCCTGTGGCGACTGCAGCATCGACGCGGCGAAGACTATCCGGCGGCGGCGCGCGCCGTCACCGCGGCGCTCGCCGCCACCTGCGGCCGCGCATCATGTTTCGGCGCGCTGCACCACCAGCAGCACCGCGCCCTGCTCGACGGTGCTGCCGTCGCTGGCCGCCACCGACTGCACGGTGCCGGCGACGCCGGCGGTCAACTTGTGTTCCATCTTCATCGCCGACAGCACCACCAGCGTCTGGTCGGCGGCCACGCGTTCGCCCGGCCGGCACAGCACGGTGATCACCGTGCCGGTCATCGGCGCGCGCACCATGCCGTCCTTGCTGTCCCCGTCCGCGCGTCGCGCCGCCGGTGGCTGCAGCATGAACGTGTGGCCATCGACGCGCACCTGGAAGCCTTTGCCTGCCGGCGCACCGTAGGCGACACAGGCGGGTCCGGCGTCGGTGCCGACCGGCACCAGCCGCAGCCCGCCGTCGCCGAGCGCTGCCACCCGGAACTCGTACTGCGCGTCACCGACGCGTACGCGCCAGTGGTCGCCGGCGAGCAGCTCGGCCCGCACTTCGACGTTGGCGTCGCCGCGGCGGAACTCGCGCTGCAGGCTCATGGCGTCGTCTGCCACAGCCGCAGGCCGGGCAGCTGCTGCCACACCGCCAAAGTACGCGGGCCGGCAGTCGCGCCGGTGCCGCCGCCCGCCGTGCCGTTGCGCGCGGGTGCCACCGCCTGGCACAGCACGGCGGCGGCGAGCGCCAGATCCGATGCTGCGGCGGTGCCGCTGGTCAGCTGCGGCTTGCGGTCGATGAAGTCGGTGCGCAGCCGGCCGGCGCGGAAGTCCGGGTCGTCGACGATGCGGCGCAGGAAGTCGACGTTGGTGTCGATGCCGAGGTAGATCGAGTCGCGCAGCGCCTGGCTCATGCGCACGCACGCGGTGGCGCGGTCCGGCGCGTGCACCACCAGCTTGGCCAGCATCGAGTCGTAGAACGGCGGCACTTCCCAGCCGGAGTAGACGCCGGAGTCGACGCGGACGCCGGGACCGGTGGCCTGCTGCACGAACCGCAGCAGGCCCGCGGCCGGCCGGTAGCCCTGCTCCGGCGCTTCGGCGCAGATGCGCGCCTCGAGCGCGTGGCCGCGCGGGCGCAGGTCGCGGCCGGCCAGCAGATCGGTCAGCCTGGCGCCGGCGGCGATGTGCAGCTGCAGGTGCACGAGGTCGGTGCCGGTCACCAGCTCGGTCACCGGATGCTCGACCTGCAGCCGGGCGTTGACCTCGAGGAAGTAGAACTGGCCGCGCTCGTCGAGCAGGAACTCGGCGGTGCCGGCGTTGTCGTAGCCGACGCTCCTGGCCAGCCGCACCGCGGCGTCGCCCATGCGCTGGCGCAGCAGCTCGTCGACCGCCGGCGACGGCGATTCTTCGAGCACCTTCTGGTGGCGGCGCTGCACCGAGCACTCGCGCTCGTGCAGCGACACGACGTTGCCGTGCTGATCGCCGAGCAGCTGGATCTCGACATGGCGCGCGGGGAACACCGCCTGCTCCACGATCATCCGGTCGTCGCCGAACGCGGCCTTGGCCTCGCGCCGGCTCGCGGCGATCGCCGCCGCCAGATCCGCTTCGCGGGCGACGGCGCGCATGCCGCGGCCGCCGCCGCCGGCGCTGGCCTTGACCATCACCGGCAGGCCGATCTGCTTCGCCGCCGCGATCAGTGCCGCGTCGCCGAGGTCCTGGTCGGTGCCGGGCACGACCGGCACAGCGGCCTGCAGCGCCGCGGCCCGCGCCGACTGTTTGCTGCCGAGCCGGTCCATCGCCTCGGGGTTGGGGCCGATGAACGTCAGTCCGGCGGTGCGCACGGCGCGGGCGAACGCGGCATTCTCGCTGAGGAAGCCGTAGCCCGGGTGGATCGCCACGGCACCGGTCGCCTTGGCGGCGGCAAGAATCTTGCCGATGTCGAGGTAGCTCTCGGCCGCGGTGTTGCCGCCGAGTGGAAACGCCAGATCGGCCGCCAGCACGTGCGCACAGCGGCGATCGACCTCGCTGTGCACCGCAACCGACTCGATGCCCAGCTCGCGCAGGCCGCGGCAGATGCGCACGGCGATCTCGCCGCGGTTGGCGATCAGGACGCGTCGGAACGGCGGGGCCATCGGCCGGCGCACGTTACTGGTGGCGCGGCGGCAGAGAAACCCACTTTCCTGCTGCGCTCCGGGCGGCGCTGTCGCTTCAGGGGCAGTCGCCGCGGCACCTGCTGCCGCTGGCAACCCGCCCGCTGCCAATGACCTGACCCAGCCTTCGAGGTGTCCCCATGTCGTCCGATCGCGATCGCCTGTCGTTGTTGCTCGGCCGCCTGCGTGATTTCGAACTGCGACTCGCCCTGCCGCACGAGCGGGCGATCGTCGAAGTGGCGAAGCTGGTGCTGCGCGACGAGATCGGCCGGCTGGCGCACGCCATGCACGACCTGGCGTACACCCGGCGGCCGGACATCGAAGTGGCGCGGGCGGCCTGCTGATCGGCCCATCGCGGGACCTGCAGTCCCATGGTGGGACCTGCAGTAGTACTGTCATCGCCCGGCAACGAGCGGTGAGACCGAGCGGCGAGGGATGCTCTTTTCCCGGACCCTGCAGCCCGCTGGAACGCGTGCCTATGGTCCGCGTCATCGCGCCGCCCGCCGGGAACCGCATGCGAGCCATCGTCCTGCTGCTGTTGTCGTCGTTGGTCCTGTCCGCCCGTGCGCATGACCAGACGGTCGAACAACTGGTGCAGCAGCTCGTCCTGGCCGGGAGCTTCGATGACGCGATGGTCGGCGACGACGGCGCCAGGACCGGGACCTTCCGCAGCTACCAGCGCCTGTGTGCCACGGCGACCGCAGTGCAGTTGCAGGAGCTGCTGCGCCACGACAGCCCGATCGTCCGCTGCTATGCCGTGCGCGGCCTGCTCGACACCGAGGCGAAGGTCGACTGGCCGCAGGTCGTGCTCGCCTGCATCGGCGACCAGGCCGAGGTGACGGAACGCTCCAGCTGCGAGACCAGCAAGTGCCCCGCGGGCGACCTGGTGTTCCAGCTGGTGCGCACGCGCAAGGTGCTGCGCGACGAGGCCATGCTCGATGTCGCCGAACAACTGGTGTTGCGCAAGAGTCCGCTGTTCGCGCGCGAGTGGGCGCTGCGCAACCTGCAGTTCCGCGACGGCATGCTGCACACGATCCGCACGCTCGCCGAAGCGGGCGACGCGCCGGCGCTGGTGGCGCTGGCGCGCTACCGCCTGCAGAAGGATCTGCCGCTGCTGCTCGCCCGGCTGCAGCGACCGGACCCGTTCGCCGACAACTGCCGGTTCCTCGCCGCCGAGATCAGCGCCGATCCGAAGCTGCTGCCGGCGCTGCAGGCACTGGTGCCGGCCGCGTTCGCCCGGCTGCAGGTCGACAGCGCCTGTCGGCTGCGGTTCTGGCTGGCAGCGATCGCCGTGCAGGACGGCGAGGCGGCGGCCGCGGTGCTGCGCACGTTCGTGCTCGGTGACCTGGTGCCCGCGGGTCGGCGCCGGGACCTGCTCGAGACCGTGGTGCAGGCACTCGACGAACGCCCGCGCGGCCCCGAGCTGCAGCGACTGCGCGGTGAACTGGCGCAACGGCTCGAGCAGCGCTGAGCGTCGCCGCGGCCACTGCGGCCCCGGCCGGTCATGCGGGCCCGCGCCGCGCGGGGCTGCTGCTACCATGCCGCCCGCATGGTCGCCCTGCGCCAGGTGGTACTGCTGCTGCTCGCCGCGGCTCAGGCGAGCACCCAGGAGCTGCCGCTGCGCAACTACGGCACGCGCGACGGCCTGCCGCACGCGCGGGTCAACTGCTTCACCAGCGACCACGACGGCTGTCTGTGGATCGGCACCTGGGAAGGGCTGAGCCGCTTCGATGGCCAGCGGTTCAGCTCCTACGACCTGCACGATGGCCTGCGCAGTGCATTGATCACGGCGATCTGCAGCGATGCCAGTGGCAGGCTGTGGGTCGGCACCAAGGGCGGCGGTCTGCTGCGGCTCGACACCCCGAATGCGGCCGGCGAACCGCAGTTCGTCGACTTCGAGCTCGGCAGCGAGCGCGGCTTCGCCGAGGTCGACGATCTGGCGATCGACGCGCGCGGCCGGCTGTGGGTGGCGACGCACGGTGGCGTGCTGGTCGGCGATTCTGCCGTGGCGGCGCGGCCGACGTTCAAGACGGTGACGACGAGCGCGGGAACCGAACCGGCCGTGCTGTTGCTGCCACGGGGCGAGGACTGTGCCTGGGCGACGTTGGCAGGGGTCTATGCCGTGGACGCCGGCGGCCAGGTCCACCGGCTCGCGGCGCTGGCGCCGGCCGGCGGTGATGGTCAGGCGGCGTTGCGCCAGGACGACGGCAGCGTGCTGCTGGTGCGCAGGACCGAGGTCAGTCGGATCCGCTGGCAGCAGGACGCGGCCGACATCGAGCCGTTGTTGCCGGCCGAGCCCGGCATCGAGTTCACCGCCATTGCGCGCGATCACGCCGGCGGGCTGTGGCTCGGCACTTCGAAGGGTCTGCGCCGCTGGCGGCCGGGCGCTCTGCCGCTGCCGGCCACCGATGTGCCGCTGCACGACCAGTGGATCCACGCGCTGTTCGCCGGGTCCGACGGCGACCTGTGGATCGGCACCCATACGGCCGGCGTCGATCGCTTGCTGCCCGAGGCGATGACCAGCTGGACCCGCCGCAGCGGGCTGAGCCAGTCGATCGTCACCCACGTGCTCGAGGACCACCGCGGTCGCATCCTGGTCGCCACCGAGAACGACGGCTGGGCGCAGCTCGACGGCGACACCTTGCGCATGCTGCCGGGCAGTACCGTGGCGCCGTTCCACAACGTGCAGAACCGCTGCGTGTGTGACCACCTCGGCGCGTTCTGGATCGGTACCGACCAGGGGTTGTACTTCCATCCCGGTCCGGACCTCGAGCTGCGCACGGCGCGGCGGCTCGGTCCGGCCGACGGTGTTCTGCTGGACAGCGTGTTCACGCTGTACGGCGCCCCGGACGGTCGCATCCTGGTCGCTGATCTGCAGGGTCGACTGCTGACCTTCGTGCACGACGACCGCGGCATCGTCGTGCAGGACGACCGCGTGCTGACCGCTGCCGGTGCGCTGGTGACGGCGCGCACGATCTGGACCGCGCCCGATGGCGCGCTGTGGCTGGCGCCGTTCTTCGGTCTCTGGCGGCTGCGCGCCGGCGAGCTGTCGGCGATCGCGCCGGACGGCATCCCGGATCCGGCGATCAACGCCCGCTGCCTGCTCGGCGATCCGGCCGGGCGGCTGTGGATCGGCCTGCGGCTGCAGGGGCTGGTGCGCTGCGACCAGCCGGGTGCGGCGGTGCCGCAGTTCCACGCGCTCGGCGCCGCCGATGGCCTGCCGAGCAGCGTGGTATGGGACGGCGCCGTCGGCCTGGACGGGGCGCTGTGGTTCGGCACCGGCCGCGGCCTGCTGCGCCTGGATCCGGCCACCGGGGCGACGCGCACCTGGACCAGCGACGACGGCCTCGCTGGCGACACGGTGGTCAAGGTGCATCAGGACCGCGACGGCAGATTGTGGCTCGGCACCCACGGCGGGCTGTCGCGCCTCGATCCGCGCCAATCGGCGCCGCAGCGCGCGGCGCCGAAGGTGCAGCTGCGCAGCCTGCGGGTCGGCGGCGTGATCGTGCCGCTGCTCGCCGATGCGGCGTCGGTGCAAGCACCGCTCGAACTCGAGGCCAGTGCCGCCAGCGTCGGCCTCGAGTTCGCCGCGGTCGACTTCCGCGCCCGGCCGAGCAGTTTCCGCTACCGGCTCGACGGCGACGCCTGGAGCCCGGCCAGCGAGCAGCGCGCCGTCTATCTGGCGCAGCTGCCGGCCGGCGCGCATCGCCTCGAGGTGACGGCGATCGGTTGCGATGGCACTGCGAGCGCGCACAGCTGCATCGTCGCGCTGCAGGTGCTGCCGCCGTTCTGGCGGCGGCCCTGGTTCCTGGCCCTGGTCGGCGCGGTCACAGCCGCGGCGGCGTTCGCGGTGCATCGGCTGCGCCTGCGGCAGGTGGTGGCGCTCGAACGCGTGCGCAACCAGATCGCCACCGACCTGCACGACGACATCGGCGCCGGGCTGTCGCAGATCGCGATCGTCAGCGAAGTGGCGCGGCGGCGCTCGGTCGACGGCTCGGCCACCGCGTTCGGCGAAGTCGCCGGTCTCGCCCGCGGCATGCGCGAGTCGATGGCCGACATCGTCTGGGCGGTCGATCCGCAGCGCGATCGGCCGAGCGAACTGGTGCGCCGGCTGCGCGCGTTCGCCGGCGACCTGTTCGCCGGCGACGGGCCCGAACTCGCGTTCACCGCGCCCGACGACCAGGTGATCGACCGCCTGCAACTGCTGCCCGACGCCAGGCGGCACTGGCTGCTGCTGGTCAAGGAGGCGCTCAACAACGCCGCCCGCCACGCGCGCGCGCGGCACGTCGTCGTGCGCCTCGAGATCGTGCGCGGCACGTTGGCGGTGCTGGTCGCCGACGACGGCTGCGGCTTCGACCCGGCGACCGTGGCCGCCGGCCATGGCCTGCGCAGCATGCGTTCCCGCGCCGGCGCGGTCGGCGTGCAACTGACGGTGACGTCGGCCAAGGGCCAGGGCACCGCGCTCGAACTCCGACCCGCATGAACGTGCAGGAGCCGCGGCTGCCGGGCGCGGCGGTATCCTCAGCCCGTGGCCGCCGACCTGCGCATCGCCATTGTCGAAGACGAACCGCGCACGCGTGAAGGCCTGGCGCAGCTGGTCGACGGCACGCCGGGCTTCCGCGTGATCGGCCGGTTCGCGACCATGGAGCTGGCGCTGCCGCCGCTGTTCGCCGACCCGCCGGACGTGTTGCTGACCGACATCCAGTTACCGGGCATGTCGGGCATCGACGGCGTGCGGCAGCTCAAAGCCAGGCTGCCGCAGCTGCAGATCCTGATGCTGTCGGTGTACGGCGACGACGACCGCGTGTTCTCGGCGATCTGCGCCGGCGCCGCCGGCTATCTGCTGAAGGACACGCCGCCGAGCCGGTTGATCGAGGCGATCCGCGAACTGCACGAAGGCGGCGCGCCGATGTCGCCGGAGGTCGCGCGTCGCGTCGTGCAGACGTTCCGGCGGGTCGTGCCGGCCCGCCAGGACCACCGCCTGACCGAGCGCGAACTCGCCATGCTGCAGCTGCTGGTGCAGGGTCACAGCTACAAGACCGCGGCGGCGGAGCTCGGCGTGGCGATCGACACCGTCCGCTTCCACGTGCGCAACATCTACGACAAGCTGCACGTGCACTCGAAGTCGGAAGCGGTGTCGGCGGCGCTGCGGCGCGGCATCATAGCACCCTGAGCCGCGCGGGCACCTGCACCGTCGTGCAGTTGCCGGGCCGTGCCCGAACGGCTCTGCTGCCGGCATGACCGACGCGGCGATCGACGCGGGCAAGCTCGACGACTTCATGGCCAAGGCAGTCGCCGACATGGGCGCGGCGATGCACGCGGCCCTGGTGCTGCTCGGCGACGAGCTCGGCCTCTACAAGGCGATGGGCGACAGCCAGCCGGTGTCCGCCGCCGAGCTGGCCGGGGCCACCGGCACGCACGCGCGCTACGTGCGTGAATGGCTGTGCGCGATGGCCGCCGGCGGCTACGTCGCCTACGAGCGGGACACCGACCGGTTCACGCTGCCGCCGGAGCAGGCGCTGGCGCTGGCGCAGGACGACAGCCCGGCGTTCATCCCCGGCGCGTTCCAGGTGATCGCGTCGATGCTGCGCGACGAGCCGAAGATCCGCGAGGCGTTCAGGAGCGGCAAGGGCGTCGGCTGGCACGAACACGACCAGCTGCTGTTCGAAGGCACCGAGCGGTTCTTCCGGCCGAACTACAACGCCCACCTGGTGACCGAGTGGCTGCCGGCGCTGGACGGCGTGGTGCCGAAACTGCAGCGCGGCGGCAGTGTCGCCGACATCGGCTGCGGCCACGGCGCCTCGACGATCCTGATGGCGCAGTCGTTCCCGGACTCGCGCTTCGTCGGCTTCGACTACCACGCGCCGTCGATCGACTGGGCCCGGCGGGCGGCCCGGCGCGCCGGCGTGCAGGACCGCGTGCGCTTCGAGGTCGCGAGTTCGAAGCAGTACCCCGGCAACGACTACGACCTGGTGACCTTCTTCGACTGCCTGCACGACATGGGCGACCCGGTCGGCGCGTCGCGCCACGTGCGCCAGTCGCTGCAGCCGGACGGCACCTGGATGATCGTCGAGCCGTTCGCGCACGATCACCTGCACGAGAACCTGAACCCGATCGGCCGCGTGTTCTACTGCGCGTCGACGATGATCTGCACGCCAGCCTCGCTGTCACAGGAGGTCGGCCTCGGCCTCGGGGCGCAGGCCGGCGAAGGCCGGCTGCGCGCGGTGGTCAACGACGGCGGCTTCACGCGTTGCCGCCGTGCCACCGCGACGCCGTTCAACCTGATCCTCGAGGCGCGGCCGTAGCGACGTCTCCTTACAGCTCCCCGGCATTCGGCAGACTGCTGGCCTGCCAGCCACCGCCGAGGGCTTTGACCAGCAGCACGCTGGCGGCCAGCTGCCGGCCGAGGATGCCGACCGCGGTGCGTTCGTTGGCCAAAGCGACGGTCTGCACGGTGACGACGTCGACGTAGCTGATGGTGCCGGCCTTGTACTGGTTCTCGGCGATCGTCACCGACTGGCGCGCGGCAGTGACCGCCTGCGCCTGCACCAGCGCTTCCTGCTCGAGGATGCGCAGCGCCGCGCACTGGTCCTCGACCTCGGCGAACGCCGACAGCACGGTCTCGCGGTAGGTGGCGACCTCGGCATCGAGCGCGGCCTGGGCGCCGGCGCTGACCGCGGCCCGCGCGCCGCCGTCGAACAGCG
>Ga0209488_10000525_pt1 | contig 32672 bp, 39 predicted proteins | sample Rivendell_Oct201_8_FD_188349 | JGI IMG/M metagenome (GOLD analysis project Ga0209488, IMG submission 188349) | Vadose zone soil microbial communities from the Eel River Critical Zone Observatory, Northern California, USA -... | ecosystem: Environmental > Terrestrial > Soil > Vadose zone >...
CTTTAGCAATATTGCCAATGCGCTAATGGAATTTGTCACCCCTTATAGTTAAGCGAGCATCATCGACGGAGGTTCCAGAATGCCGCACTTAATGATCTTTGCCGTTGGTCCCGTTCAAGAGTTCATCGCCAGTGCCCGCCGAAGCCGTGATCTGTGGTTCGGATCGTGGTTGTTGAGCGAGATTTCAAAGGCTGCGGCTTATTGCGTCGTCTGTGAGGAGGGTGGCAACCTAAACAGTCTCGTCTTTCCCAAGCCAGAATCGATTCGAGACCTTGACGGAACAAATGCCGATTTCGCGGTCGTCAATAAGGTGGTAGCGGTCGTTTCGAAAGACCCAAATGAGATTGGAGCGGCCGTTCACAAAAGCATGAGGGACCGACTCCGTATGATTCGGGAAGAAGCCTACCGTCCACTCGTTCCGCACCGCCACTTTCTCAAATCCATTGCGGAACAACAGGTTGACGACCTCGTTGAGTTCTTCTGGGCGTCAGCTCCAATTAGTGATCTTCATGATGCTGCGGACTATGTTGCCGCCCGAAGGACGGCAGAGTCGCTCCTGGCGGCGCGGAAGAGTACTCGCGATTTCAAACCAGTTTCTCCGCAGCCCGGAGGTTGGGCCGCCAACGTTCCGAAATCTTCGCTCGACGGCCTTCGCGAATCCGCAATTCACGAAGACGCCTACAAGTTGAATCCCGCGGAACTGCGGGTGCAGTACGGAGTGCGAAAGGGCGAACGATTGTGTGGTGTAGGCCTGCTGAAGCGGCATGGCAATCGCGCGGGCGATGATAGCTTTTTCAGCACGTCGCATGTCGCCGCCTTACCGCTGTTGCAAACGGTGACGGATGGAAACGCTGTGGGCAAGTATATCGGCGAACTCGAGACGCTCCTTCGAAATGTCGCGCAGCCGGAACGGCGCAAGATCCTCGGGAAGGTTCCTGCAAAGGCCGCAAAGGAGGCGCATCCGGCTTTCAAACGGTACGATGGTCAATTACTCTTTGCGGAAAGGTTAGGTGAACTTTTCGAAGGGGAGGCACTCGAGCAAGCGAAGAGGTCCCTCCAGAGTTTTCTCGAAGTGGCAACCGGCGGTAAACGACCGAGCCCATATTACGCATTGCTGCTGGCCGACGGCGACCGCATGGGGGAGGCCATCGATGCGCAACACAGCATCAACGATCATGCCGCTTTGTCCAAGGCTCTAACGGTCTTTGCAGATGCAGTAAGAACCATCGTTGAAGAAGACCATCAAGGGTCACTTATCTATGCCGGTGGGGATGACATTCTCGCGTTTGTCCCACTTCATCGAACCATCTCTTGCGCCCGGCATCTGGCGAAGGAATTCCACGAGCAGCTCCGCGACTTCAAGATCGAAGAGAGACCTGCCGCAAACAAAACATCGCCGACACTGTCCGTTGGAATCGCCGTGACCCACCATCTCGAGCCCTTGTCGGACGCATTGCGTCTGGCCCGCGAGGCGGAGGCCACCGCGAAAAGTGTTCCAGGAAAGAATGCGCTCGCTGTGATCCTCAGCAAAAGGAGCGGCGGCGACACGACCGTGAAAGGACAATGGGGAACGATGGATGAGCGCCTTGACCAATTTGTGGCTTTGCACCGCGCTGATGCCATTCCTGATGGGGCTGGCTACGAACTCCGTGATCTCACTGTCCGGCTCCGGGGTGTTCAGAGGGATGCGATCACTGCGGAAGCCATCCGCATCCTTAAACGCAAACGTGCTGCTCGCGGTCAGGAGCAAGTTCAGGAAAAGGTACTTGCTCATCTGATTTCGATGGCCGAGAACAGAGATTTACCCATAGAGCGATTCGCCGATGAAATGATTGTCGCGCGTCTGTTTTCCGACGCGTCCGCACAGGCCGGAGTTGTCATACGGGATCTGGATGGTGTACTTGGATGCGAGGACCCTCAGCAATGACAGCATGGATTATCGAGCCTATTGATCCGTTGATCGTCCGCGATGGAAGGCCTTTTGGACCGACGCCTGGCGTGCGTGCGACATCGCTCAACTTCCCATTTCCCTCAACGCTAGCGGGTGGTGTGCGAACACGCTACGGCCTCTGTCAGAACAGGGATTTCGACGATGTCGACGCCGCGAAAAAGGCCGATCTAATCCAAACTGTAATGGGTATTGCAGTCGCGGGACCGATTCTCGTCCAACTTGAACACGAAACGGGTGAGGTTGCTCGATGGTTTGCGCCTGCTCCTGCGGATGCGTTACTTTTTCAGGCAGCAGGTCCCCAAAGTAACGGTGTCTCGGTACGTCGACTTCTTCCCCACGCATTACCTGAAGGTACCCATACGAATTTACCGGGCGGATTGCTTCCCACTTGCTTGGTCCCACCGGATCCCAGCAAGCCGTGTCGTAAGGCCCCACGGTTTTGGTATTGGGACAAATTTGAGCAATGGTTGATCTTGCCCACTAGCAATGAAACCTTATTGGCGCAACTGGGATCTAATGGGCCGGTCACTGAGACGCGCACCCACGTCAGCGTACAACCCGGAACCGGAACTGCCGCGGAAGGTGCGCTATTCCAGACCAGTGGATTGGAATTCAGCAATCGCTCGACGGATGGTTTGTCATCCGTGAGACGCCTCGCTTTGGCATTCACAACAACCACAGATGGGCTCACTCCTGGGCTTTTCCCCTTCGGCGGCGAGCGTCGTCTGACAAGTTGGAGAAAGAGCGTAGTGCACTTCCCACAGTGCCCGTCGGCCCTGATCGACTCTATTGCCAGTACTCAATCCTGCCGTATCGTGCTCCTGACACCTGCTCACTTCAAGGCCGGTTTCCGTCCGGAGTGGTTGACGATGGATACGACCGATGGCGTGAAAGCATCACTCATATCTGTAGCGGCTGGCCGGGCCCAAGTCATTTCCGGCTGGGATTTCGCGTTAAGAACGCCCAAGCCAACACGGCGTCTCGTACCTGCCGGCGCCGTTTTTTTTCTTAAGCTCGATGGAGACAAGGACAGCATCAGGCAGTGGGTGAACCGCATGTGGATGCAGTGTGTGAGTGATGACACACAGGACCGCCTCGATGGTTTCGGTTTGGCCGTCCCGGGCGCGTGGTCCGGCGAAACACCGAAAATGAAGACGGAGATGATGGCATGAGAAAGGAACCGGAGCTAGCAGTACCTGACATCAGAACGCGTGTCGATTCCGACACCATCAGGCACGTGCGAAAATACGAACTGATCACGCCGCTTTTCGGCGGTGGCGTCGAGCCTGGTAAAGCGGATCCCATAACAACCATTCGTCCTGCGAGTATTCGCGGCCAGTTACGCTTTTGGTGGCGCGCCTCTCGCGGAGGCGAATTCGGTGGGAGTCTTAACGCCATGAAAGACGCCGAAGATCAACTATGGGGAGCGGCGAGCACGGAAGAAAAGTTCAGGGTTTCTCAAGTACAGATCTCGATCGATATCACAAAGGATGGTGAACCCTTTGTCGCACATGATCACAGCGGTAGAGAAGTCGCAGTCCATGCAATGAATTCTCAATATGGATATGTTGCATTCCCTCTCAAGGGTGATAATCAAGTTCTAAGCAAGATCGTATTCGGTCTGACGATTCGATTCCCAAGGGCACACCAAGCAAACGTTGAAGCCGCATTGTGGGCATGGGAAACGTTCGGGGGAATTGGAGGACGAACCCGGAGAGGTTTCGGCGCTCTGGCCTTACGCGCCATCGACAATACGGCCATTGCGCCAATGCCAGCAAATACAACGGAGATCGAACAAACGATAAGGCGCCAATTGGCCGAACACGTGAGCAGTGGGACGTGGCCAGGCGATGTGCCGCACCTGACTCCCAATCTTGTATTTAAGGTAACGTCGCTACGGCCCAATCCAATGGACGGGTGGGAGCGTCTCGTCGGATACTTGAAGAAGTTCCGACAGGATCGCCCAACGAACCCATTGGGCCGCAGTCGTTGGCCGGAACCGGATGCCATTCGGCGACTTTCCACATCTTCTTCCCGGCACGCGATTCCCGTGTCTCTGGTAGACAAGTTTCCGCGAGCTGCGTTTGGTCTGCCAATCATTTTCAGATTTAAGGATGACAGAACGGGCCCGCCTTTGGATCCACCGCAGACTTTACTTAGAGGAAAGGAAAAGGAGAGGTTGGCGAGTCCACTGATACTTCGGCCTCTCGCCTGCGGTAATGGACAGGCTGTGGGACTGGCGGCCATTCTGGAGTCGCCACGGATACCCCCGGGCGGTCTAGTCTTGAATGGTATACCTGGGAAGCCAAAAGTCAGGGTGACCAGTGACCTGGACGCCTCTGAAGCCGCCAGTAACGCATTGAAGCGTCTGTCTCCGGTTGAAACCGATGTCTTGGCAGCTTTCTTAAGAACAATTGTGTAAGGAGACCCGAACGTCATGAACACACGTTTACTTTTCTGCCATGCACTCTCACCTCTGCACGCAGGCACCGGACAAGGGGTGGGCGTCATTGATTTGCCTATCGCCCGTGAGAGGGCGACTAATCTGCCATACCTCGCCGGTTCGTCCGTCAAGGGCACGCTTCGTGATACGTACAACGAAAAGGTCAGTTTAGACTTGCGGGTGAAGATTTTCGGACCTGAAACGAATAGGGCTGATGAGCACGCCGGATCGGTATCATTTTCCGATCAGCGGCTGCTGTTGTTGCCGATTCGAAGTCTGCTTGGAACATTCGCATGGATCACTTCACCGTACGTCCTTCAACGGTTCCGCCGCGATGCGAATGCCGTCGGCATACAAGGTGTGCCTGCCGCAATTCCGGGTCCGAGTAGTGAGAACTGCATGGTCGCGCAATCCTCGATTCTATCCGAGAACAACAAGGTATACCTGGAAGACCTCGATTTGAGTTCAGCTGTCGATGCGACGACAAGCGCGTGGGCCCAGTGGTTGGGGCTCCAGATTTTTCCGGGTACAGCCGATGACTGGCAAGGACTGCTGAAACAGCGCTTCTGCGTCGTTCACGACGATCTGTTCGGTTTTCTTATGGAAATGGCTACCGAGGTGATCGCGCGGGTGAAACTGATGGAGAACACCAAAACAGTGCAGCAAGGCGGTCTCTGGTATGAAGAAGCATTGCCAACCGAAACGATCCTCTATGGTCTTGTCGTTTCCACTCCAGTCAGGAAATTCCAGAGCGAACTGACAGATGAGAAAGTTTTCGAAGCGATCACAAGATTGACAACAACCCCCTTGCAATTTGGTGGAAAAGCCACAGTAGGTCGCGGGCTCTGCCGATTGCAAATGCAGCTTTGAGGAGAAAGATTCTATGGCCTTCCAAACGCGAAGTCAACGTTACGCAGGCGAGATTTTTGAGCTGGTCCGCGCGACCCGCAGTGAAAAATACAAGACAATGGTGCAAAAACTCCCATTTTTGATTCGTACGGCGGGGCTCGCTCAAGCTCTCGCATTTACGGAATCCGGAACAGATGCTGACCATTTACTGCTCAACGATCTTGCACGCGTTCTAGGTTTCAGCACGCGGGAGGAACTGTTGCGGCGTAGCCGAAACGATTCCCTCTTAAAGTATGCGCGTCTGACGCATGAAGTGATGGACGCCCTCCTCTGGTTCAAACGCTTCGCGCAAGGGACGTCATCGCCGCCGATGGCTGTAAGTCCGGGAGGTTCACTATGAGCCGTGCAGCGCGCTCCGGTTTGAGAAGGTTCGGTCGGCCGGATTTCCGGACCAATGCCGGATTGTGGCTGGATAGGTATCTGGATTCATTCAGCGAGAGGCAAGGCAAGGGTGACTTGGTGAAGGAAGTGGCCGCCATACCTACTCCTGATCCATATGCCAGTTCTTATAAGAGATGGTGTGGAACGCTCGCAGCCCTTGGCGCTGAAACCCGCACTGCGATGGTAGCCGGGCGCATGGTGGTTGGCGTGGGCGATGAAAGTATATTGGAAACCTCTGTGACGTTGCATCACACCTACGGCGTTCCATACATTCCCGGCAGCGCGTTGAAGGGCCTAGCGGCCAGCTTCGCGCGACAGCGGCTGGATGACGATGAATGGAATCAAAATGGCACCGCCTATCAGACGGTGTTCGGCAATACTGACGTTGCGGGCTACGTCACGTTCTTTGATGCCTTATATCAACCGGGATCCGGTCAGAAGGGGCAAGCCCTTCACAGCGATGTGCTGACGGTTCATCACAAAGAGTACTACGAAGGGAAAGGTGTTCCCCCTGCCGATTGGGACGATCCCGTTCCGCTACCGTTGCTTTCCGCAACCGGGTGCTACCTTCTGGCTCTTGCAGGGCCTCCCGCATGGGTTGAAGCCACTTTCAAGATCCTCAAACTCGCTCTTGCCGAAACGGGAGTTGGCGCAAAGACGTCGAGCGGCTATGGGCGGATGAGATTTGTGGAAACCAAGCCCGCCCGCAAGGAGCAGAAACCAGTAGCACTACCCAAGCAGGTAGATGAGATCAGGAATGAAGACGTCATACTGGAATCGGACGTCCGCGACACTAGGCGTGCCCAGGTTCAAGTGTCGACCGGCGAAATCGTGACGTGCACAGATTTCCAGAGTTCGGCTTACGGCAGACCGGTCAAGGGCGGCACTTGCCGCGCCGCAGTCACGTATCGCGAGGGCCACGCGATCGGTGCGAAATGGTTGCCGCGTCGTTAGCCGACAGCAAAAATCTGTAAGGGAACCGCATGTCACAACCCACATTCGTCTTATCCTCTTGCGGAACCAGCCTGCTGACTAATGTTTCCCGATCTCCGGAGGAACGAAAACTACTGGTCGACTTCGCGAACCTCGGAAAGAGGGAGCAGGCGTCGAAGCACGTTGGCCCATGCGTCATTGAAATATTCGAACGAGCTCGGCAAGTTCTACTAAATGCAGATCCAGATTCGGTTGCTCCACTCTCTGCGGAGTTAAATACCATCAGCAAGTATTACGGGGGCGGCAGACCAGCGAAACAGGATTATCACCTGCTGCTTTGCAGTGACACATGGATCGGTGAGGAATCGGCAAATTTACTGGCGCATTGGCTCCGACAATACGTAACAAACGTAGAGGTCAAGCGGCAGCGAGATCTCCAAACGGGTGAGTTGCAGGCCTTCCAACTTGCGCTGTCGGATCTGGTTCAATGGTGCGAAGCGACTTTGCCTCTGTACCGGGATCATCATTATCGGATCGTGTTCAACCTTACCGGCGGATTCAAGAGTGTTCAAGGATTTCTTCAAACATTGGCTATGTTTTACGCAGACGAGGCGATCTACGTCTTCGAATCTGGCCATGACCTGCTTCGAATTCCCCGATTACCGATAGAAATTACAGCGGGCGATAGCATCCGGCAATACCTTCTGGCGTTCCGTCGCCTCGCAGCAGGGCTTGAATCGAGGGATACCGCGGGCATTCCTGAAACGTTTCTGATGCGAGCTGGTACGCAAATCGCCTTGTCTCCGTGGGGAAGTATCGTGTGGGAACGGACTCGTAAGGACATTTATCGCAGTCGACTTTGGCCGTCTCCGAGTCCAAGGATTACATTCAGCAAGAGATTCGAGAGCACCGCTGCGTCCCTTGAGGCTGATCGTGTTGGATTGATCAACGAACGAATGGATGACCTCGCTCGCTGCATTGAGTCGGACCGCCGTTACAACATCCGGTCGCTCGATTTCAAGGCTCTCAAGGGGGACCTTAAGGCACCCTCAACACATGAGATGGACGCTTGGTCCGACAGAGACGCCCGTCGCATCTTCGGTCATTTCGAAGGGCTGGTGTTCGAAGTTGATGAGATTGGCGAGGGTCTGCATTGAGGCCAGCCAGCGTAGGGACCTTGATGAATGTTGGGCGTCGGAGGAATTCGGCCCGAGGGAAAGCCACCCCGACTGGATTGCAGCAACATTGCTGAACAACTTCTCGATCCTGTGCCGTTGTATTAATACCAACATATGAGAAAACTGGTCCACCCATGACATGGATCCCGGGATTAATCCCCGTTGTATTCATTATCATGGCTTTCGGGATCATGTTTGGTTTAGTGAAGCCAAAGCGGATGGTCCGTTTTCTGATGTGGTTGGTCCTGGGACCCGTGATCATCGGTTTTGCTCTAACTCTCGCCAAGCAAGTCTTTTTCAGTCTTCCTGTACTTCAACAAATCATTCTTGTTGTTCTGGTGGCCGGTGCTGGCGTTGTTATCATTCTGCGCTTCGCCTTGCCTAGAGGCGTTCGGGACGGCCTGATCAGTCATCTGATCTATGACCTGCTGAAGTATTTGCCACTGTTATCGGTCAGGCTCGGTAGCTGGATGGTTAACTTCATGCGCCGACGCAAAACTGAGGGAGACGCGAAGGGTCAGTAAAGCTTGAGGAATAGTTCAGGAGAAACGGCGGAAGAAGTGCCCAAAACTTACGTTGCTTTAATTCAGACAGGAGAAGACTTCCAACTTCTCGATATTTCTATCGGCGGTGACGGCATTGCCGATCCGGCCGAGTTATCCGAAATCCGGATTCCAGATGGCGTTGATTGGCGCAAGGGAGTCATCATCAACGGTCGAGGACCGATCTGGCTTTACGCTTTTATCGTGCATCAATGCCATCCCGCGGTGTGGGTCGCGGTCATGGATCCCAGGCAGGGTGGCGTGGTTGTTGAAGCCCATCACCCCAATGCGCCAGGGGTGGGAAGCGTAATAGCGGTTGAGCGCTTTCAAAAATATTTAAGGGGAAAACCGGTATGACACTCGCACCATGCATTGCGGTAATCGGGCCGGCAAACGCTGGCAAAACGACGTTGCTTCACCAATTGGACGAGAAGCTACAGAAGCGATCGGCCGCTGCACTCGTCATCAAGGGGACCCCGGACAACATTGGACGCTATCAGTTTCACGCTCCGAATTTACGGGAGGAACTCAAAGGTCACGTAAAGGGCAAATGGGGCAGCAGTACCATTGAACACATCCGTGAATCGATACAGTGTGGCCGCCGTAATTTGGAACTCGCCTTGTTGGATTTTGGAGGAAAACATGCTCCTGACAATGATCAGATGCTCACACTTTGCTCCCATTACATTGTGGTCTCACGGTTGTTGGACGATGAAGGTATTGTTTCCTGGGAGGAGGTAGCAGAACGCAACGGCCTCAAACGCGTTGCCACTGTACACTCGATAGGATCGGAAGATTTGGATGGGCCGATGATCACGCTGTCGCCAAATGGATGGGTGGGAACTTTTCGTTATGACGTTGGTCCAGAAGACACTGCTAACGATGCTGTAATTGACCGGCTGGTGGAAGAGATCGTTACTCTCCGGCGTAATCCTGATCTCATTCCTTACGTCGATTTGCACGAGAACGAGCGCTGGGACGAAGCTCACATTTCGGATGTGCGTGGGCGGGCTGCGAAGATCCGCGAAGCGTCAAGCCGAACCGGCGTCGTGGTTCTAGGCGGGAGGGGGCCAATTTGGGCATATGTCGCCGCTCTGCATTGTGCTTTGGTCGCTTACCGGAACGCTCGCGTGTTTTTCTTCGATCCGAAACAACCGGAACGGTTGGTCGAGATTCCATCGGAACAAAAGGATGGCCCATTCCCTGCGGGGGTACTGGAGATTCGTTGGACAACGCAGGAGGATGTACAGAGGTTGGAGTTCCATATGTTGAGCGAGGACAAATTTCTTCCTCCCGTTGTAGTGCAACAGTTAGCCTATGCGCCCAGCTTTGGCACTCTCCCGGAGCATGAAGTGTGTTTGTGGGGGATGGGACCAACGTGGCTATATGGTGCCTATGCACGCTGGTTGTTCGGCGCGGGTGTCGAACGCCTGAGCGTCTATGACTTATCAACGCAGAAGGCTGTGTCAATCTGGTAAGAATTGGGTCCTTGTGATTTGACTCGACTCCCGGAAGGATTCGGTTTACCTTCGTCCACCGAATCCGGATTAAAAGAGAATTGATTTTCGAAAGGCCTCCAGAATGACTTGGTATTGGATACTGCGCCGCAATCACTATCATTACCATCCTAATGGCATTGCGCTCTATGCCGAAAAGGCAGTAGCGCTAATTGCGGCGCAGAGCCTTGAAGAGCTGAAAAAGGGCGAATCCACCGTGTATGGTCTTCTTGCCGATTGCAAGTCCCTTGCACGGATGATCCAGCAAAAATGGAACAAGTTGAGGGATCTTGGTGCTTCTGACAGACCTTTCGTTTCTCCCATCACACCCGAAAAGTATGAAGACCTGAAGTTGAGGATCGGACGAGGAAGGTTGATGCTGCTTGGTTTCTTTTTGGGAGAGGCCTTTCTCAATTATCTGTCGTTGCTCGTATTTATTTCCAGCAGCGATCCGTTCATGATCTTCGTTCGGGCGGTCATTGCAGCGATGTTTACGTTAGTCGCATTCAAGATATTCAATTCGACGCTGGAAGCGTGGGACCCAAAGGAGGAGGCCCATTTGAGGGTTCGTGCGACGACCGCGATTGGAGCTTTGGTCGTATTGGTATCCATCGCTGGCGTCACGACGGCTCGTGCCCGTGATTTTGAAGGCGGCGCTGATTCGGGTATCGGTATCGTTGGCCTCGGATTCATTTTCTTTTCTTTGGTCTTGCCGATCGCTGGGGGGGCGGTCGATCTGGAACTTGGTCGCACCCAACCTCTTTATCGCAGGATGCGTAAGTGGAGAGCCAGCCTGAAGGCGGTACGCAAATTCGAAGGGCGGATGCACTCGGACCTGACAGAAACATACAAAGTGCTGACGAAAGTGGACACGAATATCCATGAGCACGCAAGCCGGATGTTCGCGGGTGTCATGGATTTCCGTGTTGCCAAGAACAGTCGGGATGAGCGCATTGGCAAGCCATTGGAAGACTTAACGGGTACCCCTGCCGATACCCTCGGTGCATTTACCTCTGCTTGCTTGAAAGCTTGCGCGGCTCGGCGAGACGACTACGAGACAAGCATTACCCCGGACCGAGTGGAACTTGAGGCTCTGGTAAAACGATCCATCGAAATCAGTGGTCCCCTGGTGGCCGCATCCGGTCTTGAGCAGAATCCCGTGGCTTCCGCTGCAAAGGCGGCGATGTGACCAACGGAACGTGCGCCTGCGTTGCGCTTGCTGTCGCGTTGGCGTTTGGGGTAGCTGGTTGCGAAAAGAAGCCCCCAGAATCGACGACTGTGGTTGTGCTCCTCGACTTCTCAGGAAGTATCCCAGCCCCTACTGTGTCGTTCTATGCGAACTCCATTGAATCGAAAATATGGCAAGAACTCACGGCCCACGATCGCCTGACCATTCTGCCTGTCGATAGTCAGGCCGAATCGAAGACCGATCCGTTTTTTGCGGTGGATCTCTCACAGACAAATTTCTTAGACACTCACGACGGATTTGCCCACAAAGAAGAGAAAGAACAGATGCGAGTCCAGGCGTTCATTAAGGACCAGTCCCAAAAGCTGAAAGATGCCGTTGTCGCTGCCGCGAGTGCACGATCAGGATTTCGCAGCGGAACAGACCTGATTGGCGCATTGCATGCAGCCGCGAATACCTTCCCAGACAGCGGCGCCGATAGGCACCTGCTCGTGATCTTTTCGGATATGATTCAGGAAAGTCCGGAGTTGAACCTCCCGTCCTTGGCTAAAGCTGGCGACGCGCGAGTTCCGTTGATGATCAAAGAACTGGAAGACCACAAGCGGATTCCAAAGTTGACCGGAGTCACGGTCGTCGTGGTCGGAGCCGGTGAGACAAGCGCGGCTGAGTCAGGCTCCAGCACCCGTGATGAAGGCGCCTACTTTCGATCCGTTCGATTGTTCTGGATGCAGTTCTTCGAGCGCGCTGGCGCGAAACTCGAAGAGCGCAACTACGGGTATCGGACTCAGGACGTCATACCTTCGATGCTTCATTCACGATGAAACGACGATCAAGAGAATCAAAAGGGCCATCCCGTCGTAAATCGCCGGGGGCAGCGCCCCCACAGTCCAAGAAACACATACTGCTATGTGTCGCGGGGCGCACGCCCCAGATCGTGACGGAAACCCTGTATGTTTTGACTCAAGAGCAGCACAAGCGCGTCGACGAGATCCGAGTGATCACGACGAGCAGCGGAAAGGACAGGCTCATGCAGGTCCTGCTCGATCGGAAGCAAGGAAAGTTCTTTCAATTCTGCCGGGAATACGGAATCGATGCGTTGAACATTGCATTTGACGAGTCGACGATCGCGCTGCTCGAAACGCCGGACCGGCGTGTGCTGCCCGATATCCGTACACTACAGGATAATGAACACGCCGGGGATCAGATCTGCAATATCGTTCGCCAACTCGCCAAAGATGCGGACAGCCGGATTTACGCGTCCGTTGCCGGTGGACGTAAGACAATGGGCATCTATTTGACTGCTGCCATGCAGCTGTTTGGCCGTGCGGAAGACACGTTGACGCATGTTCTCGTCAGTGAAGACTTCGAAGAGCATCCCGACTTTTACTATATTCCCGCAGTGCCTCGGATGTTGAAGATGTGGGACGGACGCAAAATCTCGACCAGGACAGCAAGGATCGATCTTGCCAATATCCCCTTCATCCGTCTCCGGGGAATCATGTCCGACAAGCTTTCCGCTGAACTTAGCTATAACGAACTCGTTCAGAGAACGCAGGCGGATCTGGGACTCCTGGAGACGATAGACGATCTTGTGATCGATCTGAAGAGCCGGACAATCCGGGTTTCCAACTGCAGGGTCAAGCTGCCTGAACGCGAGTTTTTCGTTTATACGATGTTTGCCAATTTCCGGCGGCAAGGCCGAAAAGACAATGGGTTTGTGCTTATTGACAAAAAGCGGCATGAAATAAAGATTGAAGACGTCAATTCCACGTTTCGGCAGATTTTGAGTGCAAGAGGAGAAAAGTATCCGAACGAGGGCTGGGAGGATGGATCTTTCCAATTCATCCCGACTCTTCGCAAGTTGGTCTCCAGCACCAGCACTGGAGGCACCGACCTTCTGCAAACTGTCCGGCAAGTCCGATCGAGGATCAAGAGGAAATCAACGGAATTTGGTCGCATGGATCGTTATCTGATACTCAACCGAGGCGAGCGTGGTGATCCGCACTACGGGCTGGACGTTGCCCCCGAGAGGATCATTTTCGAGTAAGAGGCGCGGGGGGCGACTCAAGATTCTCGAAACGGAGTATCAGCCAGGTTGATGTGGTCGCCCAAGTGAGTGTTCAAGAATCCTCAATTTATTTAGACCGCCACCCAAGTTCGTTGCAGATTCACCCACACGGAGGACTAAGCTCGTGAGGATGTCGATGGCTTTATCTTTGGTGACCGAATGTCCTGGGAGGATGCCAAACGAGTGGTGCTTTAAGCGGTTGACATCTCGGCGTATCTGCTGGGCTTGGTCGGCTCGGACTCGAAGGTAGTTGTCAAGCCGCTCACTCAACACTGCAATGCGAAATAGTGCTGAGTTGAAGTAGAACTCGGCCGATTCGAGCCTGATCTCGGCAACTTCAATAAGGGCAAGCCTCCTTGCGCCGGAGCGAAGAAATTCCCTGTACTCGTTCAGTACATTTTGGATTTTCTATATCAACTCGATGCGAAGATCCCTCCCGATTGCATGCGCGGCTTTACACAGAGTCTGCAAGGTTACCGAAACGGTTTCAGGGTCGAGAAGGCGATCCAACGCCGCCCGGCTGGTGTGCATTCGTCGCGCCATTTCGACCTTGTTGATCTTTTCCTTTTTCATCGCTTGCTGGATCTGCCAGGCAAGTGTTTCTTTGAGAGCGAGGGTGCGGGTTTCCTCAAGAATGCCTTCCTCCTTCAGAAAATCATCAAGAGAAGATCCGATCCGTGGGTTTCGTTTTTTCATTCGACTACCTCTTTCATCCTTCGCTTCGCGATTTCAATATCCTCCGGTGGAGTCTTGCGCGTTTTCTTGATGAAACTGTGAAGCACGATCAGCATCCCGGTATGAAAGCAGAGAATCAGCCTGGCAATTCTCTGGCTTGGCAGTGCGGAACGGACTTCCCATAGACCATCCTTAAGACTGCGGACCAAAGGCATTCCGATTGGCCACCCGAACTGCACGCGCATCAAGTCCAATCCGATAGCTCGACGGTCTTCTTTGTCGAGATTCCGAAGCCACTCCAAGACCGGCTCCCGGCCTGTTGGAGATTTATAAAATCGGACGGGTATTTCTGGGGGCTCCCGTTTGGCCATCATTGCTTCGCTCCTATATAGTGTATCAATTCTGGTACATTGTCCATTGAAGGATCTTCGGGAGGGCCGATTTCCGCTGTTGCTAAACGGGCTTCAACCGACCCGATTCAGAATCGTCCTACGCTTATTGCTCGCGGCTTCGTCCGATGGCAATGTGGACGCGAATGTGGCCCAGGCAGCCATAAGCTTCACACGTTGTTCAAAGAACGTTGTCCGCAGATAGTGGCGCTCAATCCCTTTCACTTGATGAGCCATTGACGCTTCAATCACAAGGCTGTCGAAATTGGTTTTTTCTTCCGACCACGTTTTGAACGTCGCGCGGAATCCGTGCGCTGTAATTCCCGGATGTCCCATCCGGCGCAACGCCATGAGAAAGCATGTGTTTGAAAGTGGAGTGTTGGGTTTTGAAGACGGGAACAGGATTTCTCCCTCATTGAACTGTTTCGCCAGTCCCAATAACTCAACGCATCGGTCGGCGAGCGGAACCTGATGAGCGATGCCCATCTTCATGCGTTGTGCCGGGATCGTCCATGTCTTTGCTTCGAGGTCGATCTCCGACCAGTTCGCGTGGAGCACTTCGCCGGTCCTTGCGGCAGTCAGGACGAGGAATTCAAACCCCAGCTTGACCGACCAGGAAGCGGTCAAGTTCCGAAGGTCCGCGATAAACTTCGGTAGCTCCTGGTAGGGCAATGCCGCATGATGGCTTTCGCCGTTGTGATTGTTCGGCAATGCGGTTTTGATGTCGCAGGGATTCGGCAACGGGACCGCGAGACTTCCCACCATGATATTTCTGTAACCCGATACCTGGCAGTAGTCGAAAATCGCTTTGACGCGCCGCAGCGTCCGTCTGGCGGTATCGGGGATCTCATTCCAAATAGGTCCAATGGCGCGTAAAACGTCGGCGGTGTCGATCATGTCCACCATTTTTGAACCGAAGGCTGGAAACACGTAGAGTTCAAGCGAGCGCAGCCAATTCTGGCCGTGCTGTTCGCTGTCGAACGTTTCACTGACCTGCGCGTGGTAGTTTAAAGCGGCCTCCTTGAACGTCGGAATCACGCGCTTCTCGATCCTGCGGGCTTCCAGAATGTCTTCACCGTTCCTAGCCTTTTCCCGTAGCGATGCTGCAGTCTCTCTCGCCTTTGCCAACGACGTCGTGGCCAACCCGCCGATTCCGATGTCCGTCCGCTTTCCCCTTACGACCGTCCGCAGAATCCATGATCGCGATCCGGACTCCTGCACGTTCAAATAGAGTCCGGCGCCGTCGGCGTGCATGCCGGGAGGAAGGCTCTTCAGTTCAATAGCCACCAGCCGCTTTCCCATCATTTGGCTTTTTTCTCTCCCATCATTTCTCCCATCATTTTCGCGCGGCTTAGGCTGATTCCCGTTGGACGAGAATAGGCGCTGGATGGCTGCAAGCTATTGATGGTTAATGGGTAATTGGACGAGGTTGGACTTGGCTGGATTCTAAAAAAATAGCCCCAACGGGAGTTGAACCAGCCAATGCTATCAAAGGTATGGCAGAAAATATCTAACTTTCCCGCCATTCTTCCCGCCAATTAGAATTCTTGTAAGCCGAGACCAAGAGATTTGAAATTCATCCTAAGATATCAATCCGAATCTAAAATCCTGAGTCCCAAAATATTCCAATCATCCTTCCCAGCATTTCTGAGCGGACAACGTTGTACCACTTTAGATCCCGTGCGAGTCGACCGCAGTAAATGCCGAAACGTTGCCATCATGTTTTCGATATCCATGCGGAATCGCTATGTGTGTCCAGAGATTGTTGCGGTTCCCGAGCATCAGATCGCCTGTCGATAAGTTCGTGCGCAAGCGTATTAATTACGGCTTTCAATCAGCTTTCGGATGTCTTCAACTTTCCAAGCTGTAATTCGCGGTCCAAGTTTGACGCCTTTGGGAAATCGGCCGGCGCTGATGCCAGCCCACCAGGTGGATCGGGAAACTGGGAACACATATAGGACTTCCGGCAGTCGCATATAGCCTTCATTTGGAATCGTTCGTTTTTTTTCGTCTGCGCTCATCGTGCCCTCCTTCTCGCTCCAATGCCAAACTGAAACCACTTGCCCATGAAACTCCTTAGCTCGCGCATTTCCGTAGGAATTTCCGATGTGTTCAGAATCGTGTCGCTCACTTCTTCCTCCCCGCAGCCCTTTGTCGCGGCGAGAGACAGTGCCCAAGAAGTAAGAGTTCTTTGTTCGCCGAAACGTGACATCGCCCGGAATCGCTTCAAGATTGCGGCATGTTAGTGCTTCGCGAGCGCTGGCGGGGTATTCTGCCCCTGAGGTGGGTAGAATTCACGGATGCTCGTATCCCAAGTCTCGGAGTATGCCAGCATCCCTTTCGTGACGAAGCTTAATCTGGCGGCTCAAGTCCTCCATCCTTGAGGATTTTTGCCGCGCGCCAAGCAGCTATAGACAGAGAAACCCCCGTCGACTCGGAGCAAGCAACGACAATGACTTTTTGGCAGCAGTGGCTAGAACACCCGGAGAGACTGCTCTTACGCCGGATTCTCTTCCAGCTGCACCTCTGGGTTGGCGCGGCAGCCACTTTGTACATTCTTCTGATGAGCCTGACAGGCAGCGCGATTGTTTTCCGTAACGAGTTGAATGGCAACCGATTGATCGAATGGCTCGTGCGCCTCCATGGAAGTCTCCTGATTGGAATGACTGGACGCCTGGTCGACGGTATCGGCGGCGTTTCGCTTTCGCTGCTCTGTCTCACAGGAGCTGCGATATGGTGGCCTGGAATCAAACACTGGCGTCGCAGCCTCACAGTAGATTGGAGCGGCAGCTTTGCGCGGCTGAGTTGGGATCTTCACAGCGCCTTGGGCTTTTGGCTGTTCCTTTTCGCGCTGCTGTGGGGAGTTTCAGGATTCTATTTTGGTTTTCCGGACGCGTTTAACTTTTTCAGTACTCTCGATCCGGCGGATCGGTTTACAAACCTGGTGCTGGGTTGGATTACCGACTTGCACTTTGGTCGTTTCAGCTGGATTACCGAATTAATCTGGGTCGTCGCGGGCCTGGCTCCTGGAATCCTCGCGTTCACGGGAGTTTTCATTTGCTGTCGAAGAGTCATCTTTAAGAAGCCCTCAAATCCCAAAACTGGGCACGAATAGTCCTGGATAATTTCGACGGAGATGATGATGAGAAACCCGTTTTTCCAAGACATACGGGCATGCGTCTTTGATGCTTATGGGACCCTGTTCGATTACGCCTCCGCAGCCTCGCGGTTCGGCGAGCAAGAGATCCGCCTTGAGCTCCAATGCCAGGCTGATGGCCTCGGCTTCGCCGACATCGTCAAGTTGAAGCGTTGGATCGATGTGAGATGGAGCTTTGATGGCTATGCCCTTCTCGAAATTATCGGTAAACCGCTCGATTTTCCCCTGCCGTAATGGTTCGCCAGTGCTCATCGCAGGCATGTTGAAGAATCCGCACAATCTCAGGATGACTGAAGTAACCACGGATTGTTCTCATTTGCACAGTCCGCGGCCCCGAAGAATTACCGAATCAATGCCTCTGGCCAGAAAGTTCCAAGGTTGCGGTATTTGGGAGTGAGTCGAATTTCCGAACGAGAGTTACAACGTTCCAGATGTCGTCGTCGGAGAGAAGATTGCCCCATGCCGGCATAGCGGTGTTTCGGATACCGTGTTTGACTATCCAGAACATCTCACTGTCGGTATATGACGTGCGGTGGAGTGCGAGCTGAGGCGCCGGGGGATAGAACGACTGACCATAATTATTGTCCGATTCCTTCGATACGCCGTGACATCGCGAACACATTTGTCGGTAGAGCTTCGCTGCCGCCATCAAGTTCTCCTCCGATGCGGGCATGGGATTGCCACCACCTGGGGCGTGGCGCGCGACCGAAGCATGGAGTGCGGAGCCAAGCAACCTTGACTCCAGCCGACTCGGAGCAACATCGGCCTGGACTGGCAATATGCCAAGTTTGGCCGAGGAGACCAGAACAAGAGCTGCAAAGGCATAGGCCGTTATTGCTCCGAGTACAAAAGTTTTCATTATCTTTTGATTCATCACTCGACAACCGTCAGGGTGCCCGACATGTCCTCATGGCCGTCACCACAGAAGACGTCGCAAAAGAAGGCGAATTTGCCGATCTTGTCCGGCACAAATCGTAATTTCTCGACAACGCCCGGCTTGATATCGGCTTGCAAATGGAACTCGGAGAGACGGAAACCGTGGTGCCGGTCCTGGCTCATGAACTCCAGTGTCACAGGCACCCCTTTCTTAACGGTGATCTCACTCGGCTTGAATTCGAAAGTTGAAGCTGAAATGCGAATGACCTGTTGGTTGCTTCGCAAGTCCTCCGCCGTGGAACGGATAACCATCAGCTCCAGCAGGAGACCGGCCGTCACGGTAACCAACAACGCATGTACCACGATCTTCTTCATGCTCATTTACCCCCTTGAGATCGGAAATTCTTCGATCACGTAGCGTGCTTGCGCAATTTGCGCTTCGACGTTTCGAAACCCAAGACCTTTATAAGGCTCCGCGGCATTCCACGGTAGCTGAGCCTTTTTAGGGACGGATCCAGGCTCCGGAAGTGCCCACATCAGGGACCTGGCCGCATGATGCGCGATGTGTCCCGTCATGTGGTGATGCTCCTGGTGAATGTGCCCGTAGAGAACCGTCACATTCGAATGTTGCAGCAAAGTGTCGATGACGGCGGCTCCGTCACGCGTTGCCCAATCCCAATCGGGCGCGAGATCAAACAACGGCCGGTGCGTCAACACGACGATGCGCTCATCTTTGTTCAACTGTTTCAGATCGGCTTGCAACCATTGCAATTGATTTTCACCGACGGCGGCCGTGGGGTCCGAGACGTTGTCCAGCGTGATGAAGTGAACGCCGTTGTGATCGAACGTGTAATGAAGGTCGCCGAAAAATTCCTGGTACGCTTCCCCACGATCCAGAGAGGCGTCGTGTTCCCCGGGCATGAATCGCACGGTCTTCACCTTGAGTTGACTGGCGATGTCACGGAATTCAGCCATCCGGTCCCGGCGCAATTTTCGATCGTCGGTGGTTTGAGTGAGGTCGCCGGTAAAAACAATAAAATCGGGCTGCTCGTCAAGAGCGTTGACGGCGTCCACTGCCTTCTTCAACGTCCCTTGAGAATCCGGATTGATGTTGGGTCCGTTAAAACCCCAATGGGTATCGGACAGCTGAACAAAATAGAAGGATTCTTCCTTCTTCTTTTGAATCCCTCCTCCAATAACTGTCGTACCGGACACGAACACGGCGGCACCCACTCCGGCAAGCTTCAGCAGGTCGCGTCGATTAATGAGGTCGGCCATTTATAGCTCCTTTGAGTTTTTGTAAATTCACTATTTCGTGATTCCACCAAGCAAGACTGGTCCGGCTCCTAAGAAATTCCTTCGGGAATAAATGGATCGTATTTGCGATCTAGGAGGAAACTCGCCGCCGAGTGAGCATTTGCGCCCGCTGCTCCTGTTTGACAAATTCCCAGACTGTCAGGCCATAGCAGCGAGGGCAACGTGGAAACATCTGGCCTTTCACGACTGTAACTTCCCGAAGACAGCAGGCTGAAATGTACAAGCCTGAACGATCGGCATCCCATCCGGTTTTCATCTTCTTTCTCCTTTAGTGCTTTGACAGAGCTCTTATGCGCTTGCGCCGAAATCGCACTAGTCCAGATCAACGCAAAGAGAACCGCAATGGCTGCTAATATCCTTCTGATACAACGTTCACCGTCCATATTGGCGATCTCGCTAATAAGACAAACCGGGCTGTCATTAAATTCCTCCGGGAATAAAATCGCTGCATTCGCGGTCTATGAGAGTGTCGGCGTGGTGTATGAGAGAGAGAACGATTGCCGGACCAAAATGAATTGGCTGCTTTCAACGAAGCCGTGCTGCCGCACCTGGGCACGGCCTACAATCTGGCGCGGTGGCTCACGCGTAACGATCAGGACGCAGAAGATGTGGTCCAGGAGGCGTCGCTTCGCGCATTCAAATATTGGAAAGGGTTCTCTGGCCGCGATTGCCGGTCCTGGCTGCTTGCAATTGTTAGAAACACTTATTATTCGTGGCTCCGGCAGCGCTCCGACCAACCGGAGCTGACTGAGGATGGAGAAGTCGATAACGTGGACGACAGTACTCCGAGCCCTGAGACTTTGCTGCTTCAAAACGCAGATCGAGAAATGTTGAGGTCGGCGCTTGAGGACTTACGCGTGGAATTTCGTGAAGTCATCGTTCTTCGAGAGATGGAAGGCCTGTCTTACAAGGAGATCGCCGACATCTCCGACGTTCCCATCGGGACTGTAATGTCTCGTCTGGCTCGCGCGCGCAAACAGCTTCAGATTTATCTGACGAACTCTTCCGCACGGAATTCTCTATGACTTGCAAAGATACCCGGAATTTATTGAATGCCTATGTGGATGGAGAGCTGGATTCCGCAGGCAGCCTCTCTGTTGAAAACCATGTGCAACAGTGCGCATCGTGTCTGTCGGGCATGGAAAACCTGCGTGCTCTGGCATCCCTAATTGAAAACGGCGCTTTGCGGTTCAATGCCTCTCGGCATCTGAAGAGAAATGTGCAGGCTGCGATTCGTGCCGCAAATCCTGGTGCGGGGAGTCCACTTTTCGGTTGGCGATGGGCGAGCGCGCTGGCATCGGTGGTCGTGATAGTCGCTCTCACATGGGGTGTAACGACGCAATGGAGGAGATCTTCAGAGGAAACTTTGTTGTTCAACAACATCGTGTCCAGTCACGTGCGTTCCATGATGGCGAATCACATTACGGACGTTTCCTCTTCCGATAGCCATACAGTGAAACCGTGGTTTGGCGGCAAGCTCGATTACTCGCCGCCCGCGAAAGACCTTACCGGGCAGGGGTTTCGATTGATTGGTGGCCGTTTGGATTACCTCGACAACCGGCCAGTCGCGGCATTGGTCTATCAGCGCAGCCAGCACTTCATCAATCTGTTCGTCTGGCCTGTAAGGACGACCGAAATCACGCAAGACGGCCAACTGTCCCGTCAGGGATACAACATAATCCACTGGACACAGTCCGGCATGACCTATTGGCTGATATCCGATTTGAACCCCGCGGAATTGAGCGAATGTGCGCGTCTGTTGAAGGAATAACGCTTCGCGCCTCACCTACGCACGCTCAGACTCCGCGTGACTGTTTCCCAGCAAGAATAAGCTGCTCGCTCAAGGTCCATAGGCGATTTGCCGCTTGCGCCGGGTTCGAGCCGAGGCAGGTTGCCGCCGCCGCTATAAAGCAACTCTGGAAAAATCAAAGGAATGAGCAAGAGATTGAAGGGAAAATCGTTCTTGTGGCGACTCGAGTCTCGTTGACTGTTGTTGTGCCACTGCTAGGGCATTCGCGAGTTTGTCTTCAGAAATGTGGCCAGGGCGTTGATGTCTTCAATACGGCCAAATCGTTTGCGGCACACGAGCACAATTTCCCGGCCAACCGATTTGTCTGGGAATGTGCGGTAGCGGATCAGGCCCTTTAGTCTTTTGTCCGTTGTGGCCGCAAGGTAAGGAATCAGAGTGTATCCGTGGCCGGTTGCCACGAGTTGCCTCAGCGTCTCGATGCTTGTTGCCTGGTAATGACGCAGATTCCCGCGTCGGTTCTTCGGACACAACTGGAGCGCCTGATCTTTGAGGCAGTGGCCGTCCTCGAGCAATACCATTTCGCTTGCCCGTAGATCCAGCGAACGGAGAGGGTCACGGTTTGCCAATGGATGGCCCTTTGGGGTCAAAAGCAGAAACGGTTCGAAGAAGAGAGCAAAGAGCTGTAGTCCATCGGTTGGGAATGTCGGTGAAGCGAGCACCGCATCGAGAGTTCCGGCTCGCAGGTCGGAGATGAGTTCTGAAGTCTGGCCCTCGCGAAGATGAAGGTCCAGTGAGGGAAACGCCTTGTGCAGCGGACCCAGTACGTGAGGCAAATAGTAAGGTCCCAGCGTCGCGATGGCGCCCAGCTTCAATGAGCCGGCAAGGGGCTCAGCAGTGCTATGCGCGAGATCCGCAAGCTTTTGGGCTTCCTCCAGCACGACTCGCGCTTGTACGGTGTGCTTTCGGCCGGCTTCCGTGATGACCACGCTCCGATTGGTTCGCTCGAAGAGTGTCACGCCCAGAACGTCCTCGATTTTCCGAATCTGACCGCTCAGCGTCGGCTGGCTCACATTGACTGCCCGCGCCGCCTTTCCGAAGTGGCCGTATTCGGCGACGGCTACCAGGTACTCCAGATCTCGCAACGTAATCGACGGCATTGCCATAGGTAATTCCTATCAATAACAATCTATTAATCGATTATACAAATCATCGCCACGCCTCGACAATGGCATCTGAAAGGAACAACGATGAACAACAAACTTACATTTGAATCCAGTGAGACGCGGAAGAACCTCGAAGCGGCATTTGCCGGCGAGTCAATGGCCAACCGCAAGTATTTGTACTTTGCAAAGCTTGCCCGGGAATTGGGAGACACCGCAGTGGCGGAAATCTTTGAAGACACAGCAAGCCAGGAGACACAACACGCGTTTTCGCACCTGTCCTTGATTTATCCCAAAGACGAGATGACCGTGGCGCGGCTCCTTGAAATCGCGATCGAGGGGGAACGTTACGAGCACACCACCATGTACCCGGGATTTGAGAAGCGCGCGATCGAGGAAGCCAGTTCCGCCGCGGCGCACGAGTTTGCAGAGCAAGCCGGGGAATCGCGAGAACACGATGCGAGGTTTACCCGAACCCTGGAACTGGCGAAAAAGAAGTTTGCCGCGCTCGCACGGATCGAAAAGGTCCATGCGGACCGCTATCAGTCGACGCTCGATCAGAGAAAGGCGCAACCTGCATGAAACCGTATGCAAAATATGTGTGCGTCATTTGTTCCCATGTGTATGACGAAGAAGCCGGAGATCCGGAGACGAACCTGGCCCCGGGAACACGATGGGAAGATGTTCCAGAATCGTGGACCTGCCCGGACTGTGGCGCCAAGAAAGCGGACTTCGAGGAAGCGGCATAATGGAGCACGAGATACGATCCATCACTTCTGACACGCAGGGCAATAGAACGTGGAACGGCCGGACTGGACGATCCGCCTGACCGATCGGCGTTCCGAGCGACGAATCCGGTGGCCGCGCATCCTCGACCACCGTCCGCTCGGCGGCCGCGATATCGAGCTGGCGCCAGCGCCGGTGGCGAGCAAACGGACGCGCGTACTGCGGCGGACGAGATCATGATCGCCACCATCATGCACGGGTACCGGAGTGTACGTAGTCCGAGAAGTGACGAGGGCAACCGCGGAAGGTCGCCTTCCGTTCTTCATCGAGGAGATTCATAATCTGAAGCGCCTTCTTTCTTCGATCGGCTATGTTCCCATCGAGTTTGAAGAAAGCGTTTTGAAATTGAAACCCGCCGATTGGCCGGTACTCAATCTGTGAGAGAAACTCTCCAGTTCACGGGGCTTATTCCAATTTGTCGTTTTATCGGAAACAGGACAACAGCGCCACCAATCGATCCGTCCTGATGCAGGTTGGGTTCAAGACCCAAAGTCCGAAGGTTGGTAGGCGATTCCATCGATATCCAACTCTTGTGGACGGAAAACCAGAGGCGTGGCTACCGCCGCAAAAAAGTTAAGACATTCATCCAAAAGAATTTCTGCAGCTGCATTTTTCCGTGGGTGGGGACTTAAACTTTGAGCATTATCGTCAGTTGGCGGCAGGCCGCTCGATGCGCTCCACAGTGTATGCCGGCAAGATGTCCTCTTGCCGCTTCAGTTCGAGACCAACCTTGCCCAGAACCGCGAAGATTGTAGGGAGGTCGGCGAAGGCATTCACGTCGGGAAGGCTGTTCGGTGGCGGAGGAGGCAGCCGCATGGGGACCCAGCCCTCCGTGTTTATAGTGAACAGCCCGCTGAGCGCCGTGCGGTTCACGACCGGCAGATCCGTCCAGTTCGTAATGTAACGGGCAAGGTCTTCCATGTTTATGGCTTTAGCATTCAGGGGATGGCCCAAGCCGCCAACAAAGTTATGGCAACCTTCCTGGACGGTATCAAAGATGCAGTCCTTCTCGGCGATGGCTGACTTCTGGAGCTTCGGCCCCCCGTTTGCGACGGTGAGCGCATAGACCGTCATCGTTTTTTGTTCAACCCGCATTACAAGTTTGAAACGATCGGCAAGCAACCTTCGAATCATTCCCTGCATTCGGCGTCGCTTTTCACTTTCTTGAAGACCGGACGGAATGGCATTGGCAGGCGCTTTCGCCTCGATATCGTATGTCTCGCGCCACTCAGGAAGACCAGACAGACGCGGCGAGGGGTTGACGGGCACGTCGTAAGCGTAGCTCAACAACCTAACTACAGGGACCGCACTCGCAATCAAATCACCGTTAGGCAGCACTTGCATGCGAGAGTTGCGCGCGTCGGCTGAGCGAACGGGCTTTATGGTGATCGTTGCGAATGCTTGCGACTGAGCGACAGCAGGCAGCGCCAGCATCAAGTAGACGGCCGCTTGGCAGAACAAGGACATAATCTACCCTCTAGGCGGGATTGGACAAGCCGCGCCGAACCAGCGCATCTCCACTCGCTTCAAGTATGGCCGCAACAAAGAGAATGAACAGCGTCATAGGCAAGCTCATCGTGTTACCCCGTCTCCAAATTAAGTTCGAAATTATTTGAATAACAGCCTCAGGTCCAGTAAGCGCCTACCGTCGGCAGTTGATTTCCGTGAGGTCTTTGATCTTCGCTTCCTGCACTGTCTGCCACTGCATGTTCGATGGCGCGTCCGCACCACCGCACTCCAGTGGAATGATGTGATCCACAACGTAGCCCTTCCGGCCTTTCGGGTAGCCGGTCTCTTTCATGAACGCTGTGCTTGCCGCAGGGCTGCGTGCAATCTTTCCGTTCTTTCCCCGAGCGGCAACAGTAGACTTTTTTGACGTCTTCGGTGTTTTGGTTTTCGCAACCTTTGGAACTTTCGAAGTCTTTGGGGCCTTTGCGATCTTGGTAGCCTTGGGTGCTTTGGTGGCTTTTGTCGAATTAGATTTGGATGACTTCGATGATGAACTGCGGCTGTTGGCACCCTTTGACGAAATTAAGCTGAGCCCGCCGGCATCGAGGCTTAACGGCAATAACAACGCAATCGTCAATAAAAACAACATCGCTCTGCGCATGGTCAAATTCTCTTTACGGGTTAGATCGTGGAGAGATTATCTTTGAAGAGAGAAAGTTGCAAGAACGGGCATCTCTCTCGCAGCTACGGTTGGCTTCGAATGGAAGTGAGCAAGGAGAGTATTTTGATGACGGAAATGTCTCCCGCAGCAGGTTGGAAAGGTCCACTGTGGGCTACATTGATCGTGATTGCCATCGTCAGCTCGGTCTCGTTCACGGCTTTAGGTCGCGATCTGGTTCAGGGCTTCCTGGCTTCTTTGCGAATCGCGAAACCAGACACCGTCAACGCGCCTTCTCCGTTGGGCTCAAATCCCAATGGACAACTCAAAGATGCAATCGCTGAAATGATCTCCGATAAAGTGAGCATCACATTGGACGAAAGCGATCAGTCCGTTTCCAGCCTTGAAGCGGCGGCTAAACTCGCGGGCTTCGGTCCTCTGTTGTTGCGGGCGAGGAACGATTCGCCGGCGTGGACTGTCGCTGGTGCACATGCGAGCGAGATGATCGTTAACCGTGCTCAAATGCTCACGATTTTCGCGGAAGCGGGCAAAACTACTGTGCAGTTGCCGCAATCGCTGGATGGGGCGAAAGTCACAATCCAGACGCCTCGATCGGTCCGGTCCCGTTACGGCAACTGTCCCGCACCCGTTGCCAACACGCTTCAGAACCAGATCCAGGGGCCTCCTCCTCCGTCTACCGACAACGGCGACTGTGTCATATTGCTTGAAAGTCCGGTAAGTTCCGTGGATATCCCGTCCGGCCTCGATATGGAACCGCTTCTGGAAATCGGACTCGAGCTATCCGGTATGAGCCCCAATCAGGCGTTGGTTTTTGAAAAGACCATCGATTGGAAATCGTCAATGGGACTTTCGATGCCGCGCTTCTTGCGTTCGTATGACTCTGTCGAAGTCAACGGGACTCGGGGAATTCTCCTGAATACAGGCGGACGGCGTGGACCGACCTATCAGTTGATCTGGGCAAAAAATGGAATGGTGTATTCGCTTTCCGGTTTCGGTAACTCCGGCGATGCCGTTCCGCTGGCAAGATCGGCAAGGTGAGATGAAGTACGCGATCGAGACGCGAGGGTTGAATAAAGTCTTTGGAAGCCGAACCGCAGTCCGGGATCTTTCTCTTACGGTCCACCGAGGAGAGATTTTTGGATTCTTAGGGCCGAACGGTGCCGGTAAGAGTACTTCCATCAAAATGCTGCTGGGATTGGTGAAACCCACCGGCGGTGTCGCGTCCGTGCTTGGGGCTCCAGCGGGCGATGTGGCGATTCGGCGTCAAATCGGTTTCCTGCCGGAAGATTTTCGTTTTTATGATTGGCTGACCGCGGCGGAGCTTCTCCATCTCCATGGACGATTGTGCGGGATGTCTTCGTCAACGCTTCGTGATCGCGTGCCTGCGGTGCTGGATATGGTTGGTCTCGCATCCCACCGCAGTCAACGTCTGAGAGGGTTTTCCAAAGGCATGCTTCAACGGGTCGGCCTGGCTCAGGCGCTGGTACACGAGCCTGGGATTATTTTCCTCGACGAACCGACTTCTGGCCTCGATCCCATGGGTCGCCGCATGGTTCGCGACATCATTCGTGTTCAACGCGAACGAGGTGCGACCGTGTTTCTCAATTCACATCTCCTGAGTGAAATTGAAATCACTTGCGACCGGGTCGTCTTTATCCGGGAAGGCGAAGTGGTGGACAGTAAGGATTTGCGGACTGTTGATCAGGAGGACGTTCGAGTCGTGGTACACGCCAGAAATATTTCTCAGGATGCGGTGAGCGGGCTCGCTCAATGGACCGAAACGGTTCAACTGGAATCTGAACAGTTGAGTTTCAGGGTGCGATCGAAAGAAGTGCTCCCAGACATCATGCGTCACCTTGTGGCTTCTGGTGTGAACGTTTTCGGGTTCACTCCGGAACGTGTTTCCCTCGAAGAATTGTTTGTGAAGATTATGGGAAAGGATAGCGGGCTATGAGCGGCATTTGCGTTATTGCCGCGATTACGTTTCGGGAGGCGGCACGCCGCAAGATTCTGTGGACCGCCCTGATCGCGGGTGCGCTTCTTTTCGCCGTCTTCGCGGTTGCATTGCATCTTCAAGTGTTGGAGTTTCAGTCACGCCCTATGTCGCCATTCCTGCGTTACCAAGTTGAGAGCGGTATGCTGATGATTGGGCTGTATACGTGCGATTTGCTTGCAGTCGTGATGACGATCCTTACATCGATCGATACGCTTGCTGGCGAAATCAGTTCGGGAACCATTCACGCCATCGCGACCAAGCCGATTGCGCGATGGCAAATACTGACCGGAAAGTTCCTGGGATTCGCCGGAATGATCGTCGCGTATGTGGCAATCATGTTTTCGGGCACCGTTGCCGTTGCATATTCCGTGACGGGCGTTCTTCCCGAACATCCGCTCCGGGGAGCAGTATTGATCGTGTTCGAGTGCATCCTTGCGCTGAGCCTTACTTTTCTTTTCGGAACATGGTTTTCGACGCTGACCAACGGCGTTCTGGTTCTTGGGCTTCAGGGTGTGGCATTCCTTGGCGGCTGGCTCGAACAGGTGAGCGGTTTTTCGCAAAGCGCGCGTATTGTGACGCTAGGCGTCGTCTCCAGTCTGATCATGCCCACGGAGTCCTTGTGGCGGCGGTCCGCATTCGAGATGCAGACACCTCTTGCGGGTTCGCTCTCCTTTTCACCCTTCGCAAACGTTTCGATCCCCAGCATGACGGCAGTTTGCTATGCAGGCATCTATCTGATCATTGCGCTTACCGCGGCAATCTACCATTTCCATCAACGCGATCTTTGATTCTGTGGTTTGCTTCCGCCGGAAAGGGAGGCGCGCTCCGACACCAAGGCGACCGACTGGCAGAATCATAGCAGCATCACGACGCAGGCCCAGCCCAGTGCAGGCGTCGCCAAAAGTGCTCGGAAGCGCTTTAACAAAATGTTTAAGGCGCGTACCTTGCGGTGCGCGGACTCCGGATATCGAGCGTCATGTTCATCTCTGGTCCAGCCGGACTGCATCATGACAAACTCAATAGTTTTGACGAACAATCTTGATGATGCACGAGATGCGCGAAGGTACTAACGCGCCTGACCTTTTGGCCGCAGTCAGAACATACAGCGAACTCCGGAGAGCGAGCATTGCGCGTCCATCGCTTATTCTTTTGTTTCGCTGCCGTCCGCCTTTACGAGTACCTCTAGCTTCTTGTTCTTCTTGTCGGTGTAGGAGGCTTCATACATTGTCGGCTGTCCGGGCTTCGTAAATGTTTCGACTAGGGTGACCTTGCCGTCGGCAACCTTCTTCAGGATCGAAGTCTTGGCTGCGGCAGGGATGGCGTCGATGGTGGTCGCCTCTTCTATCACTAAGAGTTTGCCCTTGGCATCCACGTTGAAGTCTCGGGCTTTGCCATTCAGTACGCTTTCGATCTCGTACTGCTCGACTCCATCCTCTTTTTCTTTGGCAATATTTTTGATTTCGCCGCCTTTGAGATTGTCCTGCACGGTCTTTTGTACGGCGGCAGGCAACTTTTTGAGTTCCAGGCCTTTCCCCTTCTTATCCTGGGCCATTGCAGTTCCGGCCAACGCCACTATCGCCAACAATACAGTGAGTCTTCGCATTGTGTTGTCTCCTCGTGTCATTCTATATGAAGCCATTCCTGAAACATTATTGAAGGATCGTCGGCATGATCTGCAGCCTGAACTCCTGCCACGAATTGGCTGAGGCGCGCTGGTGGAGAGTTGTGTCATACAGTGAGTTGCTGTAACGCGGCAGTATCATTTCCAATTTTCGGGCCCTTTCCGCTTTTGCGAGTTCATATTAAAGGTAAAGCCCATTCGGATCAAAATGGCACCATTGTTGTCATAGTTCATACCAAATGCGAATGCCACTTCAGGCCGAAAGTGATGCCGGAATCCGATCATTCCAATCAACTCTCCACCGGTAACTTCTGAAGATGAGGACTGATTTGAACTGTTTGATGTAACACCTTCACCGGATCCCGATGTGGTATTCGCGAGAATCTCCGCCAGAATCTCGTTCCTTTTGCCCAAGAAGTATTCTCCTGCAAAGGCAACATTATTAATGTTGTCCGCCTGTGCGGCTCCAGCAGGCTTTCCCACGAAGGTGTAGCCGACGTTGGTATGCATGTCGAGATTCCCGAATCGCTTGCTGCCAAAAACATACGAAGCGAAATCCGTCTTTCCGGTACCGATGAGAAGGTTTCTTGCGGTCGGAGCCTTTACCTCCACAGCGGCAGCCAGCGCAGGTAGTCGGTGGCGCTCGTGACCGAAGAGATACGACAATGTGGCTTCAAAGTCTCCGAGACCCTTCGCCTCAGCGCCAGCCTTCGGATCAATGGATGTATAGAAAACCGGTTCCGCCAAGAACGACAGACGGTCGGTTATGCCATATTCATACCCCAGCGCCGCAGCACGCTCCGTACCCTCGCTAGAAGTCTGGTACTCAAAGGTGGTTTGTACTTCAGACACGCCTGCTTTCAGCGGTCTGGCAGTCTCTGTTTCGAGCGGCTGCTGGCCATAAAGAGGTGCGAGGGTTGTAAACAGCGACATCAAGGCCAGAGAAATCGAAAAGAAGACAGCCTTCCCAATGAGATATTTATTACGATTCCACTCTGCTGTCATTTGCCGTTGTTCTTTCTTCATCTGGCGAATGCTGCTGGCTTTGCCGGTCTCATGGGAGTTTTTCCTTTTTCATTTTCGAGTGATTGCCGACGGATTCGACTCCATTTCACATGACGAACATGAAAGTCCGATGAAAAGAACGCCACAATAGCTGACCCGCGGGAAAGGACACCGCAAGATGGCCCCCATATGTGGCATTGAGGGAAACGACTTGCCGATTATTTGTCCTATCCATCCCCAAAAATCGCCAGGAGCTTACCGATCTATCGAAGCACATGCTTGGTAAATCCGGGATCACGTTCTTTCGCGTGCGACACCACAGCTTCGACGTCGCCGACATAGTCCGCAAACTTCTCTACGTAGAAACGCTCACCGTCCGAATGTCCGCGGCCCCGCAAGTCCAACGCATAAACAGAAAGACTGTGCTCCGCGAGTTGCTCTGCGGCCCATTCCAGATGCCAGGCCATGGCTGTAAAACCACAGATGACTCAGGAAATTCAAGGAAATGAATATGTGACTCCGCGGATCGAGCTACTTCACACGTCCATGCCTAACGGGCCAAGGCCTGATTTTTAACCCATGGCAATAACAATCGCGCCTGCCAGTATGAGCGTCCCTCCAAGAGCGGTTGGCCACGTCAACCGTTCTCCCAGAAACAGTACCGCCAATAAAATAACGATTGGCACACTAAGCTTATCGATCGGTGCAACTTTTGAGGCGGGTCCCACTTGCAACGCGTGAAAATAGCAGAGCCACGACAGTCCCGTTGCGAAGCCGGAAAGAATCAGGAACATCCAGGTCTTGCTCGACCAGGCCGAAAAAGTTGTTTGTTGGCGCGTGGCGAAGACTAACAACCATGCAAATGCAACGACGACAGAAGTGCGAACGGCCGTGGCTTGATTGGCGTCGATACCGGCGACACCGATCTTAGCAAGGATAGCTGTGGCAGCTGCGAATAAGGCGGACAGTAGGGACCACGTGAGCCACGTCATAATGCTGATGCGCCCCGCCACCGCAAGTTCGACTGAAAATTGGTAATCATGCCCTATATTAGAACGCGTTTTTGAAGTGTTGAGTTCAATCTCATTGCGTCACCATCTCAACGGCCTGGAAGATAAAGGCGCGGCATCCTGAAAGTTGCTGGCGCTCTTTCTCAATAAGCGCGCGAAGTTTCACGCATGCAGTTCTTCGCAGATGGGAATTATCCAGAGAAAGTAGAGTTCGTTACGCTCTATCAGTGCGATATTACCAACTTCAGTGATATCGCTTTTGAAAGGATCGTTTTTCGATTGGGTGTAGCGTTTTGGGAAACCAAAAAGAACACCGACAACAGCTTTCAAATGGGTAAACTCAAAGCGAGTGCTGTTAGCCCCTTCTCTATTGGTCCGCTGGATTCGAATCGCGGAAAACTTACTTTTTATCTTCGCAATGACAGCGAATACTTTGTTGCCGTTTCCGTCCAAGATGGTGCGATGGGTAAAAATCCATTCAGACTGGGCAGGAAAGTGAAATCGTGGTCAGAACTTCTCTCGCTCCAATCGACCCCTACTACCATTTCAATCCACACCTCGATCGGAATTGAAAGAAATCACATACCGGGGCGGCAGAATGGTGCGCGGTGGCTGCGGCGAAGCCAGCTGTTTAATTCGTACCCCTACCGGGATGTAGTCAAATTTGTAGACGAAAAAGCATCACGTTTCCACTCGTTTCAACAGGGAAGGGGCGGTATTCCAAATCTGATTCAATCGAAAGCATCAAGAATCCACGGCTTTCCACGCGTTTCCATAAGCAATTGAATCTGGTTCGGGACCAGCAGGCCGGAGATTCGAATCCTCTCGCCCCGACTTGTTGGGTCAGTAAGATGGCGCGTGTTTCGGCACGCGCCTTTTTTATTCTGGGCATCCCCCGCTGGATCTGCTCGGAGCCCGCGGCACCGGGGAAATCGGAAGCACGGGAACTGGAGCTACGATTGCCAATGCCGTTTTTCATACGACCGGAATTCGGGTGCGCGATCTTCCGATCACCCCGGACAAGCTAATTTGAAAACAACCCGCTCTTCTAGCGTTCTTCTACCTTGAAGATTCGCAGCAGATAGAAAAGCGAAGGGAAAATGAGAGCCGAGCCTCCTGCAAGCGCATAAAGCAAATACCGCAGCGTCGATTCTGGAGCTGCCGAACTGTAAATTGTAAGCGGAGTCTCGGGTGAATTGAGAATGACAGGGAACTGCAGACGAAACCATCCGGCGAGGACGAGTCCGACCTGGATGGCGGCCAGAACTCTGGCGGCGGATGTCGCGCCTTTCCGAATTGCCGCCCAAAGCGGAATCAGAATCAATGTTGCGGCTGTCATCGAAAGCAAACTCAACGCATGGCTCATGAAGAGCGCGGCCAGCGGCAATCCATCGAGTTCCGCCGCCGCGAATACCAGGCATCCCCCCACCATTGCCATTACATTAAGAACCTGAGCGCGCCGGATGAAAATCTGCCGGACAGCCGGGTTCGATGTTTCTCCGATCAAATATACTGCCGCCAGGAACGCGAAAAGCACGCACGTGAATATGCCGACCGCAACGCAGAAAAGGTTTGCCCACGGACGGACGAATGCCTGATGAAATCCTTCTTCGACACGGCCGATCCGGCCGAGAAGCATACCGCCGGCAACAATGCCCAGCATCAGTGGCGTCACAAAGCTGGACAGGACAAAGATTGCGGAATAGTAGTGCTGG
>Ga0209488_10000526_pt1 | contig 32670 bp, 44 predicted proteins | sample Rivendell_Oct201_8_FD_188349 | JGI IMG/M metagenome (GOLD analysis project Ga0209488, IMG submission 188349) | Vadose zone soil microbial communities from the Eel River Critical Zone Observatory, Northern California, USA -... | ecosystem: Environmental > Terrestrial > Soil > Vadose zone >...
ACAACTGGTTTAAAGAAAATATTCCGCATATCCCACAGGTGGTAACGTACATGGCCACGACCCGGATTCGATTGCGCTTTCCCACGGGAGTTGCGCTGAGCGATACAAGTCCAATGCGGCGCGTGCATTTTCGAGCTGTCAATGTTCACTCCATATGTGATGTGTTCTAGAACCAGATACGTGGACGGACCGGGTGTTCGTATCCTAGGCCCATGCTGCGGCCCATCAGACGATGGACGAGAATGTGTAATGGAGGCGTAGCCACACCACATCCCAGACCCCTACGAAAAGGAACGAACGCAGCGACGTCCCGCGTGTTGATCGTCGGATGGCTGATGCACAAGACCTAAGCCACGGGATCAGCCAACTTTAAACCCCTGAAACCGGCCATCACTTGCCGACAGAAATTGCCAAAGATTGTGCCCGACTATGATCTTATCGCGTATAAGTGCGCTGATGCGATGTTGGACTTCACGGAACGACGGCGCTTAGACCCGCAATATGCCCATGTAAGCCCACATTCTGACGTTTCTGACGGGAAGTACGTGGGAAATCACCGTTGGTAAGATGGTCCGCGGTCAAACCTGTCTCTGCCGTCCTGTAATTTGTGACTTCGTGGCTAGCCAATATCTCAATCAGGTCGAGCGAAAACGTTAAGGTTTCGGTGACGTACGTCGGACGGACAAGCGTGTCCAGTACAACGTTTCCCCTATAGTCCGCGAGTGAAACACGACTGCGCGCAAACTGTAGCGTAAGTTTAGGGTGATGTTAGGGGGTGGGCTTACGCGACCATGGGTATGTCCGCTGTGTCGCCAGTGCACACTATCTGCGCCGAAACGGCCATGAAGCTAGAGAAACCAGGTCAGCTCCGCCGAACAAATGAAAAGGCACCCGTAACGATAACTTGCTGTTCTGGAAGGAGAATCTTGGGAGGTTTGCGCGCTGGAGGGGAAATGGTCTGTGGTAAAGATTTGGGCAAAAGCACAAATTGTTGTGGTGGAGACGACTCGAAATCGTGAGGAGCGGTGAGAAGGCCGAGCGTGCTGTAATTGCGAGTGTGGCAATATATAAACATGTCACCACGCCGACGGGGCGGCAAGGAATATTGAGAGCGTCTAATGCGGGGTAGAAAATGGCAAGAGTGAAGTAAAAATGCACCGGGACAGATATTAAAGCAGAGGAGTGCTCAGAACGAGAATGCCGAGGTGAGCTCATGCAGGAGCACTAGTACTGCCATTTTCTGCGGTGGGACAGCCAGGCTTCTCTCGCCGAGAGTTGGTGTGTTAAGGTATGAATACCACACAAAGCGATAATTCAGTCAAAGTCTCTCTCTGTTACATCGAAGCCGGGCTCCCGAACAGGTTATCAAATGCGGTATGAGCCCTCCAGCCGGCACACGGCCAAGGCAATCTTTCCAAAGTGAGCCAGAGCGAACAATGGGATGGGACGCTCACGTCACATGGCGAGGCGATTCATTGGGGACGTGTTGGATGCGGAGAGAATAGATTGAATGAGAAGAAACGAGAAGCATGTCGAGAAGCCAATTTCCGATGCCCGCAACCTCAAAACAGGCATACCTTCACCAAAACAGGTACTGTCTTTACGTAATCGAGAGGCCTTGAGGATCCCGAGGTGCATCTGATGCTTATGGCGGTGTACTTCCCTCCGGTTATTCTCGAACATAGTTAATGCTACAAACGGTGAGCGTTCTACGTCCACCGACGGTAAACAACTTGCAAAATTCATCCAATCAATCTAACGATATCTAGGTAAGTAATCCAGTCATCTCAGAGAGGCGCGTGGGTTAAGTTACAGACAGTTGCAGGTCAACACGTCATCGCAAACGAGCGCCACCCTCTGCAGCAATATTAATCGTATCAGGCGTGTCGAGGGGCACCTCCTCTGTGCCGAGTTTTTCTTTCCGTGCAACGCTCCTCTGCTCAAAACTCCGCATGCCTTCGAGACCCCAGCGGGACAACATGGCCTTGTCCTACGAAAGTTGAGAACATACTGCACGTGATACGAAGAAGCCTACCTCATCCCAAGGAGAACCTATGAAGGACGCGGTCAACATTTAGCCCCATTGAGAACTAGATATGCATTAACTCACAGGGTGTCGTCAGCATCTGGTCACCCGTAAACACAGCATTCGCTCCAGCCATGAAACACATTGCTTGCTCGTTCTCGCTCAGTCCCTGCCTTCCCGCGGCCAGCCGGATGATCGTCGTCGGAAGGACGATTCTGGCAGTAGCGATCGTACGGAGAAGCACATGATGAGAAACAGGCTAGGAAGCAGGAAAGGCTTGGTCTACGGTGTTGAATCGAAGGAATACCCACCTCATTGCCCTCCAGAGGCGTCCCTTTGATAGGTACAAGAGCGTTCACGGGAAACGACTCGGGATGTTCAGGCATACTACAGGCACCCAATAAGAGAAGTAGGGGCACCCATGAGAGCATGGAACGCACTTGGCGGCTTCCCAGATGAGACTAACACGATCAGCATCTGACTCGCCTAGCCCAAGGATGCCGCCTGAACAGACACTGATACCCGCGTCTCTGACGTGGGAGATTGTGTCCAAGCGGTCATCATAAGTTCTCGTGGTGATGACCTGCACAATGCACAAAGGATGGCGTAAGCTTGCAAGCATGAACAAATTGCTGGGGACAACAAGCCTGAGGATAGTACTCTCGTGAGGTGTCGAGATTATGGTTATATGCGGTCAAGCCTCTAATGAGCGCACTAACGTCAGCAGGCAAGCCATGCAGCCGTCTGGGATTTGCGAGATACATACGCCTCTTTCAGCTGCTTCGCCTGGGTTGGGGACAGCATGCCAAGTGTAGTGCATACTTCCATATCCATCTTGCGTATTTCGCGGACCATTTCAAGGATACGCTCGAAACCACGCTTCCTGCCCGACAAGTCCCTCCACGCGGCGCCCATGCAGAATCGGGTGCTGCCATTCTCCTTCGCCTTGCGTGCAGCCTCTAATACGGGTTCGGTCTCTAGAAGGCGGGAAGCCTTGGTCGCGGTTGTGTATCTTGATGATTGCGAACAGTATGAGCCTGTCAAACATGAGCACTGCCCTGGCTGGCATCAACCCGATCGACCTCACAGTCTTCGCTACAGCCCCCACCTGCAAGTCCGGTCAATACCTTCAAAGCTTCCTTTCCACGCTCTCTCATCGAGGATCACTCACTTTTGATATTCATTAGCGTGCAGAGCTGTACTTTAGTTGGGTCATGGCACTGCCTATGCACGCTTGCTGCGCGAAAGATAAGGTTGAGTAACGGCGTGTCGTAGATCCGCTTCACTTCTTCTTTCGTCCAGTCATGGCGCGACGGAGGCGCTTCCGTGAGCGCAGTTGTCGCGGTGTGCGTTGCAAGAGAACGCTTCAAGAGAGAGATCCGAGGGGGTGCGACGATGCGTAACATAGCCGTTGCGAGAAAGAGAAGGACGCAGATAAGTGGGAAGCGGGATCGAATACAAATCTTCAACGATCCGACGGACCGGGTCCGATCGATGGATAGGTCAGGGGTGTAACGTAATCCCCAAAGAAGATTGCTTTGGCTAGCACAGTACGCTCAAGGACGAACGTTGGGGAATGGCTCGTCTGCCCGATTCCGATCCAGCCTGAAAGTGCTGTTGGCGTGTGCTGCACCCTAGTGCTAGTGCTGTCGTAGGCGTAACGGTTCGGTTCGTGTGCAGTTGTGCCTGTGCGACTTTCTTTGGCAACAAGATGTGCAAAAGTGGTCGTTTCTTTCACCTCAGTCGACCAGCTCATCGGCTCCCTAGTCTCTTATCTCTCTATCCCCACTTGTCGTCTCGACCGCCTCTTCGCGTTGCGCGCATGGGTAGAAGCCAGGAACAAAGGAAATTTTTCTCCACATGCTGAGCCGCTGCTGATGAACGGCATCGAACCGAGATCAAGACAATAAATGACTGGAGAATCATGCACTCGGGTCACGTACCCTGAGTTCTATGACCGTCGTCCCACACTCCACTCGGAATCGGTACAGTACGGCGCTGCGTGACTCGCGCTGCTAGCTTCCTCGTTGCACGAAAAGTCGAACCACTGGCAGAAATCCCTGCCTCGCGCCTCGTTTCACAGTCACCTACTATGGGGTGTTCTTAGCTATTATAAACCACCTGTTGTTCATGTCCATGACGAGACATTGCTAGTTGTATTGGTAATTCGACCGATTGAATTTCTTGTGCTGTGCCGTCTAGCACAACGCATATGCTTCTATTTCGCACCCCCAAAGTGGCGAACTGATGTGACCGTATTACAGACGAGAGGGCCAGTACTAGTGTAATGGTGGAACAGGTACGACTTCTTCCATCTATTCAGGAATCGATGTTCTAATGTTCGTTTTCCTTTCCCAGTAGAATAATTCCCACTACGACAGTACTAGTGGTGGTGCAGTTTCACGCTATGCGATGAAGTCCTCTAAACAGAGGATTCAGGAGGCTCGCACAAGGCGCGCTCGTGGATACTAGAGCTAGCTCGCCATATATTTATGTTACTGAAATATGTTTTTTTGGCTCATGCGTTTTGATGTGATCTAATTCACTCTGGCAAGTCAGAAACACTCAGGTAACCGTTTTCTACCTCAACGCAAGATTCCCAAGACCTCACGAATACCCCAAAAGATGATTTAGGTCTCGTACATCGAGTGTGGGGCCATAGCAGACGCATGCTCAGAAAATAAGACCTCACTTAACGGCTGGTGCTGGTCGCATACATCGGATGTACGACTGCAGCAGTTTTGTAAGACCATACAAATCCCCAATCACTTGCCAGATTTTGGAGGATAGGCCGATGAGGCCTCGCGGGGTGGATCAAGGTGGCAAGTCATGCCACGCATATCAACTCACAATAGATGACGTCAACTCGACCACGCCTCGCGAGATTCCCCACAACTTAGTGATGGGGACGAGATCTGAGAAATAACGTTTACAATACCCCTCCCATAAGAAACAAGGAGATAAGGATATGATCTCGTAACGAAACGTCAACTACACAGGAAATACGATGGTGTGGGCGAAGGCGAGGCGAGGGCAGGTGACAAGTGGACGTTGCGTTCAAGGCGACAGGTGAGCATGAACTGACGAATGCGTCCATTGATCTTTCGAGTCATTTAGAAGCAATGCTAGGACTCTGTATGTGCCGGGGCACACTGTGCTGCTGAGGTGAGTGTCAACGGACCAGCTGAATTGAAGACAGACAGATCAGCGCAGACACGTACTGTCGATACTACCGTCTCGTGTTTGATGGTCAGTGTTGGGGTGTGAACTTTGAGTGCGCAATGTGGAAGTACTAGTCGCCGAAGCTGGGGTGAAGCCGCGTTCCGAGTCGCGCTCGACTGCGTCGCGCACGAGCATCCATTGGCGCATGGTGTATGCAGCCAGCTCCTGGGCATATTGTATTTTCCGGAGCTCGATGACGTCGGTGGTCATGCTTTACGAGGTGAGGAGAGTGAGAGGGGATACAGTAAGATGCAGTGAAAGAGAACGTCGAGCACGCCGAGACTACAGGAGCGCCCGTCCAAGATATAGTTTTTTATTTTTCCGCATGAAGCTTTTTAGGACCGGTAAAAGGAGGAGAAGGAGTTATCATCGGTGGGGCTCGCCTCGCGCTATCAATCTCATCTCATTGTCTCGCTCGTTCTCCTCATTTCCCGGCTCCACGGCGGGAAATGACGTTTGTGTATGGGTACCACAAAGACGAACCTAATTTCCGTTTCTAAGCGGACACCGCTATAGCTGTTGCGCATATAATGCGGCTGGTAGTAGGGGAAGGGCGATGAGCCAGAGAGCTCCACCAGCATTTCTGCTAAATTAACGGGATAAAGCGCCGGGGAGTTAACAGGTCGTAGGAAAAGGAATGTTCAGTCCACGACGCGAGCCACAAGCGGAAGTGTCTTTAAAAAATTTAAATTGTGGTCGATAGGTTCTAGGCCTCTCCAGACAGTGCGTCAGCGTGGGGCCCAAGAGGAAACTAGGCCCCCCTCATTTATGGGCCGCCGCTATTACAGTGGTTCATCCCAACGACCTTCCCCTTTCTTCATTAGTCTTGCAGGGAAGGGGGAGGAAGGCACCTATCCTTCCCGGAACGTGGAAATTAACCTTGTTTTTTTAATGGCCTGCTCGGCAGTCGAGGGCTGGGCGCAAGCCGCCCTCTAGTTCGTGTATCTCAGCATCTCCAACCGGTTACTATTGGCTCAAGTCTGAATGACAAATAAAAAGTGGACCTGTCGGAAATTCGGAGACAAGATGGGAAAGCCGAGCTGTGGCCTTGTGGTGGATTTGGAGCTATGTGCTCCACCTCAGCTGTCTCGGGCTAGGGTGGTGGCGCTCATGCAAAGTACCAGGACCCCCTTACGAGGTGATCCATATGTCGAGGCGGCTGAAGGCCCGGAATGGTGTCCATCAGAAGGACGCCATGGTCCAGTCGCGACTCCACGTAATACTATCCCTGTGCCCTCGTTCGAACAGTCACGCTATGTCACAGTGAAGATTTTCGAAGGAAAGCGTGACACCGGCGTGACAAACAGGTTTTTCGCTACACAATATGAACATGTGGACCGAGGGTACTATATACAATTTATGAATTTTGATAGCAGTTGAATAGAAAGTGAGCAAGAAATTAACGGTGTTAGAATGAGGCCCTGTTCGAATGAGGGCACAGGGATAGTAGCGATTGCCATCCACTATTCGGGGCGCGACGAACTGAATTGACGTCACTGCATTCCATTGATTTCTACGTTCAATGACGCGCCAGTTGTTCAAGTTCCGGATCAAAAGTCGAGATACAGTTCAGTGCTTATGGGCTCTCTGATCGCGTAGACGTCATATCTCGAGAATATTATTGAGGGATGGACGTGACCAGCACATGATAGTGCATTAGTGGGGGTCTAAAATAATTCTTAAACGATCTGAAAGAAAACCCAATATGCTACGCTACACAGAGGACACGGTACGTGAAACTTGAAGTAGATATCGAAGGAAAAAATGAAAAATGGCTACAAAGGGAAATTAGATCAATATATATGTACGTGTACGATGATACAATGTAAATGTCTGTAGACGTGGTACATTCGTGGTGTTATGGACATCGTTTGCACGACAAAAGAATCGTCGAAGGCATGTTTGAGGTCGTACGGCTGGACTCGGAAACCGGATAATCAAAAGCGGCTAGAACGCCAGTTACTGCTGGAGGCTGCAGTACCCTTTGGCGCAGTGTAAACAGGCCGAGAAGTGGCCGTCTTGGCAGCTGTCGGCCGTGCGCCAAGCATAACACCACCTGTGAGAACAGTGGTCTTGCCACCATCGTAATTCGTCACTTCCTTCTTGGACGTGTCCACGTAAATGCGTTCCTGTTCGGTGCACTTGCGGCGGGATGGCTTAGAGCCTTCATGCCCAGCCGAGGACACCGTGGTGACAGAGGAGGCATCAGAATCGTCAGCATCGAAGGAAAGCCACGAGGTATCCGACGATAAAGAACTCGAACGGGAATGTTGAGAACTAGGGGAAGTGGGGGAAACAGAGTTTGGCGTGATACGGGAAGGGAATTGGGTGTTGATTGGAGTCTTCCAAGTCGGTTCGCGGAGTTCATCAGCAAGCGCGGCAAATAGTTCCTCTTCGGCCTCTTCGTCCTCGATCCGCAATTGCTGCGCGAGTGACGGAAGGACAGGCTTTGGCACCCGATGGGCCAAGGGCCGGGCCTGGAACTGAGGGCGAGGAGAGGAATTTGCGAGGGCGCTGGCAAACCTGTCCTGGGCTTCCTCCGCGTCGTTGTCGGACCAAACAGTGATAAGCTTGCTGGTAGAGGCAGGCTGAATGAAGCGAACGGATACCAAGCCGGGATCGACGATGAGGTCAAATTCGATATTGCCGAGGGCTGTCATCCATTCAGACCACTGGACTTTTGCGGCCATGCAGGAAGCATAGATCGGGCGCGGGGGGGTCGAATGAGGAGAAAAGGAAAGGCACCGCCTGCCAGATCCACGGAGAGGCTCAGAAGGGACCCAGGATTGAGCGTAATGGGCGGTCAAGTTTGCCTCTAAAGCAAGTTGCAGCTTTAGGATAGTCGGCGCAGGTATGAATGCAATCAGAGGTCGGGTGAGGTACGCAATCGCATGTGATACAGTGACAGAGATAGAGCTGAGGGAAGTGGAGGAAGAAGCCATTTGAGCGTTAACGTGAGGATTTAAGAAGACAAGAGAACGTTGAAGTTGCGGATGCGGAAGTGAGCGTGAGCGTGAATCGACCTGCGATTTAGGAAGCCGTGAACGTGAAAGTGCAACGATGTGGGAGAGCTGGTGCGTAGCAAGCTGGGGGAGATAGTGAAACTGACGGAGTTTGAGTGTCAAAAGACGGAAGAGAGGGAAGAATATGCTGCTACTCACCTAGTGAAACCGAGATCGTGAAGGGAAAAACCGAATACAAAGGGAGAAAGGTGGCAATTTAGAGAAGTACCTTGAAAAGGATGGGGGAGTGGATGGACCACCGTCTGCACTCTTATACACCACGAGTAGGCAAGGTTCTAGAAAGGACAATGAGGAGCGTTGTATATAAGCGGGATAGCGACGAGAGACAAAAGAGGCGTTCAGGGGAACAAAAGACACAGACCATGCAAGGGAACAAGGTCATGTGACCGCGACATGCACTATTGTCTGAGGCACGGCGCGAGCTCCATTCGTTTCTCCGCCTTTTGTGTTGACACAGAGGGCGCATCTTCATCCCTCTTTGTGGTCATAGCGTTGCTAGGCAAATCAATACATATGTGGCATCCTCTGCCGGTATGCCAAGAAGCCCATGTTCCGCGGGTTTGTCCGACGTAAGAGGATTCGCACGCTATTGGTACGGGAGCAGGGGAGTTGAGAGATCTGGGGCACCGTACTGTCCTTGACACCCAGCAAGAAAGGTGTCAATTCGATACGAGACCAGTAGGACCAGTCTTATGACATCGTCGTGCCCACCTAGATTACCGCGGACGATGGGCCTGGAACGCGACCGAGTCATTATACTTAAAGAAGCCACGTAATGGAAGTCAACAAGCACAAGCAGTGATAGAACCCTGTCTTTCTGCCTCGTGGGGGACAAAGAGACACAGCCATATCTCGGCAAGGGCCGTCAACCGAGGATCTCCGAATGAACTCTAACTTTGTATTTTTCATCTGCATAGACAAACAAGAAATTGAGGTCGTTTGTCGTTTCGCCACCGCCCACTCTTTGCGCACAAAAAACATCTCCACGTCGTTGAGCTACTCAGACAAAAGGGCTCCTCACTGACAAAAAATACATCATGGTCAGTCTCCATGACATCGCGCTCAATCACACTCACAATACTCATCTCACTTGACATCAGCCGCTCGCTATCGATCTCCTCAACCCCTCTGCTGAGGCCGAGTCGAAGAAGCACAAGCTGAAGCGTCTCGTACAATCCCCCAACTCCTACTTCATGGACGTCAAATGCCCAGGTTCGTAGAAACCAGTACGCGCTTGGTTTGAATGTTGATGCCTCGCCGCAACTTCCTAGGGTGCTTCACCATTTCCACCGTCTTCTCGCACGCGCAGACCGTCGTCATCTGCAACTCATGCTCCAGCGTACTGTGTCAACCTACGGGTGGTCGTGCGAGGCTCACCGAAGGTAAGCACCTCTCCTCTCCTTGACCGCCTTTCATCTCGTATTTAACCTCTGCTCTAGGGAGTTCATACCGACGGAAGAATTGAGCACACTGCCATGTATTCACCTTACTTGCTGTTTACACTGCTCCTTCCTTTACTCCGGATATGTTTCATACAGACTGTCTCATGAACTACCACAAATGTAAGCCCGGCACTTGCAATCTCCTCCCTCAAAACGTGAGAACCGGATGCGTGTGTACGTCTACCACAATGGCGGCTTATCACAAAAGATTCCGCCAAGTGCGTGTTGGTCATCGTGGGACTATGCTACGGTCAGCCGGTAGGTCCACATGACACGTTCACCACCATGTGGTTTTGCTTGGCTAGCAGAGTATATATGCGCTTTCATCGGGTCACATCTTCGCCTTTGCCTGCGAGGTTACCTCACTGGGAGCGTGAATCTTGGCACGCAAAACCCCCTCTTGGCTCACAACCGCCAATAATACACCATCTTGAGCGTACAGCTATTGGGAAGTGAGCACAGCAGCCGCTGTCAGCATCGGCCAACCAATTGAGCACTCACGAGTCCAGAACAGCAGGCCCGTCCCATTCCCGCAGCGGGAGACGTCATCTGTTTCACGTCTTAAGTATCGCGCTCTAGACATTAACGATCATAGGACTCACAACGAATAGCAACCATTCGCCACAGTCAAAATCGTTTCTGACAAGAGAGTGAGCAATTGCAGAGCAGAACGTATTGCTGTAGCGTACTTGTAGAACGTCATGGAATGGTCCAAGCTTGACTGGAGATGACGTTGGCAATTGAACGTGATTGTCTTAAGCTAGCTAGAACGCACTGTCATGCCAAGGGCCGATGGCCCATCTCGTGCGGTTCGCTTAATGCCAGACGTGTTGGACGCTGCAGATAGGCTACAATAACGCAAGCAAAATCAGGGAAAATATGGCAAAGATACTCGTGGTCGCATACAAATAGAGGTCGCTGATGTACGCCAATATACACTGCTCGGGAATTGAGCGAAGGGTGAATGGCGACAAGGGGAATATTCACCTTTTGGAAAGCGGGGGGATATTGTCGTGCTGTCCTAGCTTTCATCCAATACATAAACGTCCTCCGTCCATCAAGCTCATTAACGAAGTCACCAGCAGACTTGACAGAGACTGGACTATCCTCTCTCGACTGAAACATGTGTCTGACCGTTCAGCGACTTTTAGCATCGCATGACGGCAAAAGAAAAACGCACATTAGCGTAGGCGATGAGCCGCGCCCTGCCTTCCTCTGTCTGATCTGGGTGCTCCGCCAAGCGCCTGATGTGTGTGATGTCGCTCTCGCATTCTTCGGGGCGAGGCGCTTGCGGCATGGGCCATTGACGTGAGGGCTGCCAGAACTCGGGTATCTGGAAGGAGCAGAGCATGACGAAGACGTTGCGCCCGCCTTGGACGGCGCGAACGGAGCGCGTCGAGTAGGTCCGTCCGTCGCGCAGTCTGTCGACGTAGTAGAGCAAGGGCGCAGACGCAGATGCGCCGAGAAGGAAGTAGGCCTGAAAGGAAAAAAAATTATGCATGTCAATGAGGACTGGAAGGGTACGGGGTACATACGTGCAGCGACTGTCCAATGCGACGTATGGGGTGGTGCGGCGGCGGATGGAGGCGGGAGAGGGCATATGTGCATCATGATATGTGAGCGGGATGCGACTGCAACATGTATACGCGTATGCGGGCTTGTTACGCGTGAACACGTACGTGCAAGGTAAACTCTGGCTTGACACAATTTGTCGCGGCGACGACGGCCTGCGAGATCACCTGCCCCCCAAAAACGCCACGGGCCTCGAAAGGTAAGGAGAGGTTCCTGGACCGGTACAGATTGAGGTCGAGCTGCTCCACGTCGAGAGCGGCGGAGATGTCGCTCGGCTCTGCTTGGTCCTTGTCCAGCGGGTCTGCTATGTCAGTCATGTACGTAGAAAAAGGGGACTTTGGTCAATCTCACATCCGAGTCCATCTGCTCAGCTCAAATATGATGCACGTGATTTTAAGCCAGTTGCCGGAGGAATGACTCCAAGCTTCGATCCAGCATGAGTGCACCTACAACAGTCGTTACCCCACCTCGTAATACGTCCCCACACACACACGACCCCGACTTGGAACTGACGCCGGAGCGAGTGAGACAAGTAGAGTTGAACCGTTTGAGAGGTGATCACGCTCTTACTGTCGAAACCAATTATCATTATCCTTGACGCTTTCCATCTAGCCAAGGCAAGGCAACGCGAGAGGGAAGCCTCATCCACCTCCTATACTTCCTCTTCCGTGCCCAACGCCAACGACAAGCGGCCCCTTACCGTCGTCCCCGCGTCCTCCAGCTCCCCGACTCGGACCGCTCCTTCGAAACCGAACGCCGGTGGGGGCAGCAGCAGCAGCAGCAGCGACAACCGTAAACTGCAACGCGACGCGCGTCTCGGGAAATACTTTGACTATGACCTGTCAAAGATGGTCAACTCGAAGGGTGGCTTTCTCGTCGAGGACGACAAGGAGGCGGACGACGCTTCGAAGACGAAGGTGAGGGAACGCGAGAGACAGCGGGCCATGCAGAACCTCGAACCTCGTACGTCGTGCACATTTTAAATCTTTCGTCCATTTTGCCTGCACTTGTGTTGCGATGCTCGCTGACGCAGGTCATATAGCTATTTACCTAGACGCGAGTCGGAACCCTAAATGTCATGATTGTGGCTCGATGGACATCGACCAAATGTACCGAAAAGTGTTCAGATGTCTCGTGTGCAGCAACTGCAAGAACGACAAGGTCGAGAAATACAGCCTCCTGACAAAGACGGAATGCAAAGAAGTGAGACGTGATTCATCTTATGCATTTCTTAACTTAAGGAGGACGCACGTCATCAGGACTACCTCTTGACTGACTGTGAGCGCATCTCCCCGTTTGCCATTTTTCACACGCAAGTTCTAATCAAGCACAAGCCGAATTGAGGGACGAGGAATTACTGCCTCACATGCTCAAAGCCAATCCGCACAAATCGACGTTCGCGAACATGATGCTCTATTGCCGGTACCAAGTCGAGGAATTTGCCTGGAAGAAATGGGGCTCGCCAGAGGCGCTGGACGCGGAATGGGAGAAACGGACGGCAGAGAAGAAAAAGAAGAAGAATAAAAAGTTCGAACTGGGTCTCCAGGAGCTCCGCAAACGGACGCGAGAAGGCGTCTGGCAAAAGCGGAAGGACGCAGAGCATAAACACGATTTCGGTCAGACGACGACGAACGAGGACGGCGTCGGAGTCCAAGTGTGTCATGAATGTGGCTTCACCATCGAAGTCGAGGAGTTTTAGTGAACGCCGTTCCAATACCTATACCATACTATAATGTGGGTTGATGCGGGACCAAGAGAGATGTATGTGCCACTGATAGTTCTGTAACTGTCACCCGTTGGCCGACATGCGTGTATCTATCGCTGGGGATATTCGGAGCATGAGAGAGTCAAAACGGACAGAGACGGGGAACGACGTGTGAAACCCGAACTATCGCCCGTTCCTCGAGTCCGAGACGGCAAGCTCATCCGACTTGAGTTCCTCGTAACCGGGCGATCCTCTCGCGCCGGCATTGGGCTGGGCGGGGGTACCATTCGAGGGACCCTGGTCCAGATCCATCGTTCCGAGCGTTGACGGTGGAAGCGTCGTGTGGCCGCTGGGGCCCGCACCATGTGTCGAGACTGCAGGCGCAGTCATGATGCCCACGCCCATGCCAAACCTGTGACCGCCCGAACGGCTGCCGTTGCTGCTCGGCGAGCCGCGATGAGACGCGTGGTCTCTCCTGCCCCCCTCACCCTCGTCGTCCGAATCTGAAAGCTCCCCGTCGGCTTGCACGTGTCGGTCGAGTATTCGCTGCGGGCGTCGCTCGTCTGGGTCGTCCATATCTTCGTCTTGGTTCATGTCATCCATCTGCTCATCTATCGGCATCACGGGAACATCTAGCAGGTTCTATTAGGACTACAATCGGTTGAAAAACTGTGGGAGTGCAGGTACCTGTCATCTGAACGCTGGGAGGGCCACCGACATGCCTGAGATGTTCCATGACGATGTTCCTGACGCGTTCGAGGTACGCAGGGCTGTTCAGGTCCTCCGTATTTGATGCCTTGACATCCAACTGATAATCGGGACCAAAATATTCATAATACTCGTTAACGGGTATATCTGGACAAGGGGTTGGTTTCTTCTTGTCTGCCATGAGCATAAATACCTACCACGACCCAGCTCAACACCAGTCGCCAGCCCCGTCTCGTATGCCCATGCGCGGCTCACATTCCTCATCGTGTAGCCGCCGCCGCCGAGCAGAAGTAGTGGTTTGTCGAACGACTTGACGAATTTCACGCAGTTTGCGTGTCCTGTAATCCATGATGAGGATGGAAGCAAGACTCGTGAGAAACACAAACCTCGCATGGATAGATTAAGACACCCCAACTTGTCTCCCGCAAGCGAGTCAGTGCCGCATTGCAGTACAACAGCAGCAGGATCGTATGATTCCATGACCTGCTGTATTACCTGCCGAACAAAACGGTCGCACGCTTTATGTCGAATCGATGAGAACAACTCACAGGTTCGAAAACACTCTTGTAGTTCTCATCGTTGATTCCATCCCGAAGGGGAAAATTCAGCGAGTAATATTTCCCCTTGCCGAAACCAATGTCCTGTGAGGGCAAGTCGTAAGGGAATGTCTTGAAATTGGCAAGGACACTGACTCTGAGCTCCCCAGTCCCGGGGAAATACTCCCCGTATTTGTGGAAACTGACTGTCATCACCCTATCTGTGGTGTAGAATGCTTCCTCAACGCCATCCCCATGATGAACATCTATGTCAATGTACAGCACTCTTGAATGATACCTGATTAGGAAGTAAAAATTGTCAGATCGAGAGGGGTCGTGGCGGCCTCAGAGCTCACCGCAATAATTCTAGGATACCGAGAACGATGTCTGGAACGACGAGCGAGTAAGGACGGATTGACAGATCTTGAGATGAGACGTATTAAATGGGATGCACCATTCACATAGCAAAAACCGCTCGCTTCGCCTTTCTTTGCGTGGTGTAGTCCACCTGCCCAGTTCACGGCGATATCACATTTGTCTCTGCTGAGCCGGGCAGCACCCTCTGACTACAGATGAGAATGCGTCAGGATGAGATAGTGATCGCAAAGCTGACCCATGGACCCTCCAGCGGATATTGCGCAATAGTCAAACAAGCCATCAAACACGGGGCAGTCATCGCCAACATTACCTACACAAATGGTCAGTTTAACACAGAAAGCCACCGAACAACCAGACTGACACTTGTGTTGCTCTTTGACAAAATTTCCCATGTTGCTCGGCGTGATTTTGCTGAGAAACTCAATATAATCGTCGGAATGAAACTGCGTCACCTCGCGCTTCGTCGCAGGCTTGGCGCGCTATCACAGCAAAGCCAACAAGCGTCGATCAGATCAGTCTGGGAGCAAGGCCCCACGGCAACGTCTGTGGGAACGAGTCGCCGCCTCGCTCACTCACAAATATCTCCATCCTCTTGTAGAGCCCGTAGTTCATTACCAGAGAATGGCACATACGGATCCGGGTGGGCTTCATGCTGAACAACGAGCACGCGCTTCAGAATACAATCATCGGTTCCAATCACTGGGACATACGGATGTCCGGGACCATAGTGGAACCCTCCGACGTCAGAGTCATAGAAATAGCACTGTGCGTGTGGGGGAAGGCAATGATGAGTGAGCGACTTCTGGAACCGGAGAAGTAAAAAAAAATAAGGCCAGCCCGTACCACGCGTTTCTTCTTTTCCCCTTCGATCTCGAACAACTCTCCCGGCATGGCAATGAATTTATGGAGGTTTGGAGAACGGAAACCGAGGGAGGTTGTGTTGTTCGGCCAAAGCCGACTAGGAGCATCTGCGTCCGCGAGACACTGGCACGAGCGCTCCTCGTGTCTTCATCCGAGTTCCACGCTCTACTCGCCCCAGGCAATGGGCAGCGATAGGCGCACTTAAGTTGACCTTGACCTATATCCCCGTAGATGACACTACAGTTCAACCCATATCTGCCATCCTCGGTTGTTGGATTCTTTACTCTGCAATAGGCTACGCATTTCTGACCATGATATCCATCAAATCATCCCTCGTTATCCCTCTACAGGACGTCCTTCTCACAACCGGGTCACCGGTGTTCAATGGTTGACGACATGCTTACGCTGGCTTGCTCTTCCCTCTGGTGACGCCAGTATATGTGATCACTCATATTTCCAATAGTTCCTGGTCAGGTGCTGGGGAACGCACCGCAGGCAGAGTTGCGCGTTGGCCCATTAGGATGTTGCTTCGCGCCCATCCCACGCTCTCATCGAATGTCACGCTGACCGTGGCACCAATTCTGGCTTGGCTCATCTCACTACGTCCATCCACAACACACCTGGAGTTCTCACACATAGAACACGACTTTCTGCTATGCCAAGTTAGTGGCCAACGCCGCCCAGAGGTGGAGTGCGCAGTGTTCAAGCTAGCCGGGACTTGTGCGTGTCAATTAATCACAACGCCTGAGATGTAAAAGCGGGTGATACACAAAGATACAGGAGGTGACACGTGGATTATATCTTCGACTTGCCCTGGTGGACTAGCGTTGACGGTGCGAATCCAAACGACTTCTCGAGTTGCATGCCCTGTTCTCCTGCAACGACGCGAATCTGTTAGTTGCGGAAAGATCAGCATCGGACACGGAGATGGCTGTAAAGCCCAGACCCGCATACCATAGACCAGTGATGAACAGCGTGTAACCCGGCAAACCACAGCTGGAATGGAGGATAACGACATTAAGCAATCAACGAAGCCAAGCGGATAGCACTTGTCAAAGTGTATTACCTCTCGGCCGAAAGTGGTCTGCAACGTCTGCGAGTATGGAGTGATGGCGTGTAATGTTATTGGTGCGTCTAATGGGATACCGGGCACAATTTCCTTCAATTGCGCTATCGTGTTTTCAATGGCAATTCGTGCAGCCTCACGGCTGGTTTCCATGGGGGTGTTTCTAGACCGTACATCATAGGAGAGGAGGTATGGTTGTGGGCGGGTCACGCATTCAAGCAGGAGAGAAAAGTGGTCTCGCGCATGGCGAAGGTGCTTGCCTGAGCGAGTGCATCAGCGATGATCGAGGGTATAGGTGTCTAACACCGTACCGATGGTCGAGCCAGGCATGTATTGAGAATGAAAATCGAGCTGGTCATCAGATGTGAGGGTGTCGTTCACAAGATCCAGTGCCTGATTTAATATCGAGGTGCAAACGTCGATAAGCTGTTCCACATCCTTCATCTCGTTTTCCGGACAATGAGAGCCGTTCTGCGCAGGCGGAACAGCGGATAAAGGAGCGGGGGGTGGGTGCTGTGAGCATTCGATTGGGGCAGGTTCCATGGCCGGGGCCGAACGGTACTTACTATGCTTGTGGATTAAATAGGAATTGAAGCTGGAGCTCTTGTGACGTGTATTAGCATCAATCCTGCTTGCCGGAAAACGCTGGCAGTCGCATGGCAAGAGATAAAATGCTCCGACTCGCACCCCCTCACGCTTCAGATTTATTTTTTCGGATCTTCGGATCTATTGAGTGTCGTCTGTCTCTCTACATAATTATGGGCAGTCCACTAGGAAAGAAAAACTGCCCTCACTCAAGGTGAGAATGGTAATCTCACAGAACTATCGCGCCCCGAAACGAGATGGGGTGGTGAGAGACAGGAAAGGTGAGGGGAAACCACCAACCGTCGTCGTCGTTCTGCCGTGCCAAAAAAAAAAGACGGGCGCCTCGGTGGAATCAAGGAAAATTTGCTGACTAATATACCTTGACCACCCATACTTTCTCCGGACACCGGCGAGTTGATGAGACCAACGTCTGCTATGCTCGCCTCCCTCAGCCTAAAGAAAGCAGGTTCTTTCGCCCGAGTGAGCTCCCTTTCTCACTTTTCGCCGCGCATCCAGTCGACTCACTAGCATCTCTTTTCGCAGGCCGCATCTGCGGGTCAGAGGCGCTTCCTCTCCATCCACGAATACCAATCCGTGAATCTTCTCAACTCCGTATGCATCCCGCCTCATTCCCTGCCCTCGGTTTGCTCGTCTCTTACTCTTAGTCTGCGCGTACCAGTACGGAGTCCCAACTCCGAAAGGCATTGCTGCGAAAACGCCCAAGGAGGCCGTCGATGCCTTCAATCAAGTTGCTGGTCCGTCGGCACACTCTGTGTACGCGCCGTCGGGTCAGATCAGTATAGCTGACGTATACTGCAGGTGCGAAGGGTGCAGTGATCAAGGCACAGGTCCTCGCAGGTGGGCGAGGCAAGGGTAAATTCTCCAATGGTCTTCAGGGCGGTGTACACGTCGTCAAGAGGTAGGTCATCCAACAGCTAGGCGTCCGACGCCCTAGCGCTTACCGCACCTCTGCGAACAGCGCAGAGGACGCGGAGAAGCTTACCAGCCAGATGATTGGCTCGAGCCTCATCACCAAACAGACCGGTGCTGGTGGCCGCTTATGCAACGCTGTAAGTAGTGGTGTCCATCCAAAATCCGTTCTTCTCGTGAGGTGCGCGACTGAGCGCGCATGGTCGGTCGGTCGGTCGTGATCAGGTCATGCTGGCTGAGCTCCGCCAGCCTTCGCACGAGTACTACATCGCCGTTCTCAACGACCGCGCCTCGGAAGGTGTCGTCCTCGTCGCGTCGAACCAAGGGGGCATGAACATCGAAGAGGTCGCCGCGAAGGATCCGAACGCGATCATCACCACTCCCATCCCATTCGCAACTGGCCTTACAAAGGACACTGCTCTCGGCGTCGCCAAGAAGCTTGGCTTTTCCTCGGACGCAGCGACGAACGAGGCGGCAGATATTTTCATCAACCTCTACAGAATCTTTAAGGAAAAGGACGCGACGCAGATCGAGATCAACCCTCTCGCGGAGACCACCGACGGCGCCGTGCTCTGGTTTGTATCGTATCATCTGGGCTGGTGGAGATTCGTTTTCATGGTCTTTTTTTGCAGTATGGACGCCAAGTTTGGGTTTGACGATAACGCCGAGTTCCGCCAAAAAGATGTGTTCGACCTCCGTGACATCTCACAAGAGGAACCTTCCGAGGTTGAGGCGCAAAAAGCCAACCTGAACTTTATCAAGCTCGATGGCAACATCGGCTGCCTCGTCAACGGCGCTGGCCTCGCCATGGCCACGATGGACGTTCTTTCGCTGCACGGTGGCCAGCCAGCCAACTTTTTGGACGTGGGAGGGTACGCGGTTTCCGATCTCCCATTTCAGGTAACATCTCACGCCAGCCTCTTCAGAGGTGCCACGCCTGAGACCGTCAAGAAGGCGTTCGAGATACTTCTCGCGGATCCCAAAGTGAAGAGTATATTTATTAACATCTTTGGTGGCATCATGCGCTGCGACTACATCGCCGAAGGCGTCATCAAGGCAACCAAAGAACTCTCCCTGACGATCCCCTTGGTCGTCCGTCTCAAAGGCACCAAAGAAGCCGAAGCCAAAGAGTGACGTTTTTCACATCAGGAATGATTCTCGTGCTGACCACAAATCTTGTTCAGGATGATTCGCCAGTCAGGCTTGAAGATCATTCCTTTCGATGGCTTGGATGATGCCGCAGAACGCGCTGTCCAGCTGGCCTCAGCCTAGACTAGCACCATATAATCGCATGGGTATTTCACAATAGAATATATGTCAGCCCGGGTGCGAGAAGCCAAATGTGTAAGAATACGTGAACGAGAAAGAAATGAGTACAATGCGAGGTAAACAGAGACAGAACAAAAGCGAGAATCGAGCAAGACGGAACAAACAAATATCAACAACTTGATTGAATGAAGAATTAATGCGCTCGTTGCGTTCTAATTAACAGCCGGATGCCACGGCGGGCGCACGTAAGCTGAGTGTGTCGTAGGCGTGTATCCGCCGGCATGCGATGCCGGTGTCGGGTGGGGTGCATGCATGGGCACGCCGCGACCACCAGGGGGCATTGGACCAGGATACGACGACGGCGGATGCACGTGCATGACCTGCGGGTGCACGAGAACCGGACTACCCTGATGATACATCGGCACCGTCCCTGGTGCCCGCGAGTGCGACAGGTTGGGGCTCAGCCCCGTGACGGGGCCGCCTGCAGGTGGCCGCGACCGGTTCTGTGCACCGTTGGGTGGTGGTCCAGGTGGCCCTGTTTGCGACGCATATCCCCCGGGAGAAGGATACGGCATGTATGACGCGTGACCAGGGTACGGCGAGGGCAGCGGACGCATCCCTCCAGCGGGCGTTTGACCGCCGGGAGGCATGGGAATCCACATCGGCTGGGGAGGATATTGTGCCGAGTGGCCACCCATCATATGACTCGGCGCTATCGGGTGAGGGTACATCAACGTCGGCGCTGGCGAGTGACTCAATATCGGCGACGGGTACGCTGAATACGCCGCTGGGCCACCGACGGCGGAATGCATAGGTTGCCCCGCGTGCACTGTGAACGCTGGATGTCGCAACGATCCTGAGGTGATGGATTGCACTGCCGGGGACTGAGGAGATGCCTTCCCAGTGATGGAGCCAGCCGGAGGAGGAGGTACTTGTTGAAACGCTCGCGTCACGTCATGCAAAGACATTCGTGAAGGACCAGGGCCATTCGACCCCGTAGGCGGCGGTGTCTCGCCGTCCTCAGACTTGACTTCCTGAAACGTGAACGGTACAGACGGCAAGTCATCCGCGATACCCTCGAGCGAGTTCACTCCGGGAACATCAGCCTTTTCGGACGTCTGTGACCATAACAGCTTGAGCTGTTCGGGGTCTGGCTGCCGTACAGGCGATTCCTTCACGAGACTTTTCGTCCATCCTGTTGAACTCGGTGGTGTTAAGGGCGTATCGAACTGTCCGTTTCCTACTTTTAGCCAAATGTCCTCAGAGAAAGTGCTTGTACTGACCGATCCATCCGAACTTTTACTTTCTGCCTTTTCAGGGGGGGTGAGCAGTGTACTCGAACTGTCGACCTCATGGCCTTTGGGACCACCCGAGGGTTGGGATGCGGGTGCAGGTTCCTCCGTCAGAAGGGGCGTTTCAGGCGTTTCCGGATGCCTGGCGTCCTCTAATTCGCTAGAGACCGTGAAACTTACTGAAGGGCACGACGTCGATTCGCGGTAGAAAGCTACGCCTGCACCCGCAGGCATCTTGGGCTCTGCCCTGGGTTTGGCTGGCCACTGTACTGGTAAAGTGGCCTCAGCCTCGGCGCTGAGTGTAATATCGCTGGGCTTCTCCGTGTCGGGCGGGGACGACCCACTACGAGTAACCAACCCTTCACTGCTCGGGGCGGATTCAACCTGATCCGGAATTGGCGGTAGTGTCCTCCGCCACGACGAGTATTCGTCCGCGACACGGGGACGGCCAAACGCGCCGGTAGATACCACAGTTTTGTTTACAAGTGGTTTTGTAGGAAGGTGCACTTTGGCAACAGTAGGTGAACTTCGCCTGACGAGATATACCCCAGGAGGTGGCAGTTGGACGACGAAACGAGGGCGACCCTTAAGCGGTGGCGGCTTGCGGAAGAGCAATCCATCGATTGAATAGTCTTTAGGAGACATACCCTCCACGGGGGGGTCCCAAGAAAGAACTTCCCACCGCAGCGGTTGTACTGACCTCTTCTGGTTGGCCAGCTCTCTCTTTGACAGAGGGTCAAGAGCACGTGAGAAAGACGGTAACCTCACACGGTTCGGCTGACTTCTTTGTGTGTCGTCATCCAACTCAGTCCTTGTAGTGAAGGGCTCCCCGGGTTCAGGAACACGTGGGGGATGCCGTCGCGGTGGTGGGGGAACACCCCTGCTAAACCTTGGCTGTTCTGCAGAGTGCGTAGCGTTATTCGTCACCGGACGATCTGTGTGATGTTCAGTCCCCATTGCGCTCCGCTGGGGTTTTGTTTGCATCGCTCCTTTGATCCTTGACATAGTATCATCAAAGGTGGATATCAGTTCCTCCCGATAGGACGTCGCTCGTGGTGATCTCTGGGTCGGCAGTGGAGGCGGTACAACCAAAGTTTGACTCGGCAAGAAACTTTCGGCCAAGGGTTTCACTGGAGAACCAGTATATATTGAGGAGGTGTGTACGGACGGAGAAGCGGGAACAGCGTCTGTGTCTTTACTGGCGTGCGATTCAGATGGAGCCTCAGGCACGACATTCGTGACAACAGAAGGCCGTTCTTCTGCAGAAGTAAGCGATGCTTTGCGCCTCCAAGAGGGTTCCGGGTCTCTTCTAGAACGAATAGTTTGGGGGTGGCCGTCTTCAGTAGGAATGTCTCCAGGAGGCACCAGGGTTTCCTCGGGGCCAGGTTCCATGCCGACGAACTTTCCAAGATCTGTGAATTCTACTTCCTCTAGATTCTCATCGTTGCTGGGGTTGAGCAGCTGTACTCCAAGGACCTGAGAAGCAGAAGGAAAGGTAACCAAAGGTATGACAGGCGAATGGGAGGGACGCCACGAAGACGTTGACGATAGAGGGGCCGCGTTCACTCGCCACGACGTCGCTGTGTTGCTGGCTGAAGGAAGTTGATTAGTCGATTGAGAACCTCGCTGAGATCGTGGACTAGTTATTGACGCATCCAGTCCATTTTCTGAGTCTTGTGATGACTGTTTTAGTGGAGGAACGAGGGACTGCCTATTCAGGGAATATTCCGTGGGTCCCTGGGGAGATGAGGGCTCGGGCTGGGTTTCCTGGAATGCTAATGGTCAATTATGGTTTTCACCAGCACTTAGCAATAACCAACCTGAACAGATGCCTCGCTCTCAGTCTTCTCCGTCACTTTCATCTTTTCCTCCAACTCAGAAGCCTTCTTCCGCGCCCGTTCCCGTGCACTTTCCCGCTCTTCCTCCTCTTGCTGTCGTCGAATCTTTGCACGTTCGGCAGCTGTGTGCATGGCTGCTTTTCGTGCCAATTCGACGTCGGCTGGGTTTGCAGTATGTGACTGGGGAGATTGCACCATCGCGCTGGGTGTAGATGGTGACATAAAATGAGAACCAGAGTCCGAAGGGGTGGGAATCACAGGAGATTGGTCTGGTGAGCGTCCCTGACACCATGGCGCTCTAGTTGAACTGTGTCGGCTCGACGGTGGCTGTGTGTGCGGTAGTTGGTGTGTGTGCAGTGGCGGTAATGACTTGGGCGCAGATGCGAAATGGGGAGGTACCTGTCGCAAGCTTTCTCGAGAAGAATCCCGACCACCAGATAGCGCCGAATAGGTTGTGGTTGCATTGGAAGAGCGCCTCCCCCGATCCCAGCGCCGATCCTCTGTCCCTTGTGAAGAGCCCGTATCACGCCTGACCTCCCGCGAGCGGTCGAGTCCTTGCTTTTGCAACAGCTGCACATTACTGTGCGATGGTGCGTCTCGACCTAATCGACCATCTAGCATGGTTGAGCTATCTCCGGACCCCAAAATATACCAAGGACTTACCAGGGGGTGACCCCAGATTATTACTCGACCATGGTTCCAGTCGGTTGGAACGTTCGTTGAATAGTCTGCGCGATGCCTCTTGAGGTGACAGCGACGAATTAGAGGATGTGGAAGCGCCGGCGGGGGGACCAACACGGGGGCGTATATTCGACGAAAGCGTAGCAGAACGCGGCCAGCTTCGGTCGACGTCGTCAGGAAACCGATCTTCCTTGTTGATTCCGGACGGCGCTGAAGGGGATTGAGGATCCGGACTTGATAGCTCAGGAGCGGGAACTGAGGTGGGAGATGAATCCTGCGTAGTCTGGGGTACGTCAACCGACTGAATTTGGTATTGACGGCCATCTTCAAATTCAATGACTCCGCCAAGAAAGTCATCATTGTCTTCTTCCATCTGCAGCAGATCCGTCGATTTAGTGTCAGGTCAATGAAAAAGTGAGCGCACCTCATCCCAGTGATGGGCATTAGGATCCAAATGTACTCCACGGAATGTATCAGCTTCCGTCGTGGCCGAAATTGGGGTGGCAGGGACCTGGGATGGTTGTTTTTTTTCTGGCACACCGTTCAGGCGTCGAGCTAGCGTATGAAGGTTACACAGGGATTCCCCACAGAAAACCACGCGAACGCACCCAGTGCAACCTCAGCGGCGGTCGGGAACTCGCTCTGCACCCCGAGTGGTGCGACAACCCCGGTACCACTCCCATCCTGCTTGACATTCCTCCAGGCTGGCTTGTTCGAACCATGAGCGGATTCAGGTTTCGACGTAGAAGGAACCTGCATGGCCCCACGGGATGAGGGGTGAATAATCTTTCCGGCGTGGGGTAGCTGTGGTGGACCATGGGAGACAGGAGTGGGCGCAGGAGGGGGGGCAGACGACATGCTGCCGGAGATGGGTGACGGTGCCAGAGACGGCGTGGTTGAGGATGGACGAGTCCACCCTGAGCCGGTGCCCGTAGAAGACGGTGGTAATTTTGTAAGCTTGGTACTAACGAGTCGAGAGTGGGAGGTGGCCGGCGGTGTCGGTGACTTGACTGAATCATTCATTGGCGAAAGTCCAAACCAGCCGGGAACACGAATTATATGTAACATACCTGTTGTACTCGCGATCTTTGAAGACGCCGATGATGAGGGTATTTGACTGGCTCCAGGGGTGGGGCTGTTCTGTTCCATGAATCTCTTATTGACGTTGACTGCAGTGAATTTTTTGGGTGGTACAACTGTGCCACTGGTGGCAGTGTGTGGGGTAGGGCTTGCTGCAGAAATGTTCATAGATGAGTTTACCATTCGGGAGCGGCGATATGATACGTTACCAACCATCTTTTCCCTGCTCCGCTGTCCTGGAAAAGTCTGATGATGTCGGGGCTAAGACCGGCGGCGGGCTGACCGGAGAACTGGTAGACGCCTCCGCCGCGCCGTTCGCCATCACGCTCTCTTGTGCTTGACGTTCGGGAGTCTCCATGTGCGCGTCGCTAGACGCCACTTCGGAAGAGTTGAGAAGATACCGCTCAAAGTTTCAATGGTCGCGCCTTTGCAGATTGGACAAGGGAGTATGTGTTATGGTGCATCACAAAGTTAGTTTACAATGACATACCACAGGTGAGTAGATGTAGGGAACGAAAGATCGTTCAACCAGCGACGCGAAAACTTGAAGCTACGTTGGGACGACGAGGCGAGCACTGCGCTCCTCTCTGCTGTCTGTCTGCCGGCCGGAGACGGGTGTCGGCCAATCGGTACCATATATAGCCAACTCTCGGCCTACCCTACTACAACATCATCAAAGGGCACCAGCAAGATCTGTTTCTTTCTTGTTCAAACGCGCGACCTCTGCTTCCAATGCCACGTTGGCCAACTCTATCTGAAGTATGCTCGAGATAAGCTCAGTCCACCGGCTCTCCAATGACGTTAATTGGTCCCCGAGACGCGTCTGTAACTCGGTCAGCATCTCGCGCGTCATACAGTCCCCAATATCGGTCACCTGTGTATTTTTCCTCTCACGATTCAAGCTGGTCGTTTGTTCCTTCAGCTCCTCCAATAGCTTCTCCGCTTTTTTGGCGTCAGCCTCGAGTATGTAATTATGTACGCGCCATGCATTATTTCCGTATTGTTGGAGCAGAGCGAGGTTATTGTGCCTTGACACCCAGATGGAGAGTAAGCGGAAGAACAAACGGACAAGGAGGTACACGACAGTACCGGATGCGCTGATGCTCCAGCTGTGTATATGCACCGTCTAATGCAGACCTCCACTCTTCATCGGTCGATGGTATTGCCGACGAGGGAGTCAATTGATATCGGGAGGTGTTAATAGCAGCTAATTTTTGGCGTGCTCCGACACGCTCTAGCTCAGCGGCGAGAAGAGGGCTATTCTGAGGAGAACACGCTAAGAGCTCGGAACAAAGCGTGATTGCACATATGGCGGACTGACCACAAACAAGTCTATGGGAGGTGGCACGCGCGGATGCAATGCCTCCTGTTGGATCTTCTGCGTCTCGACGGCTAATTCATGCTGAACTTTTTCCCTCAGAATCGGATGAGTCTCCAAGTCGTCGTCATAATACGGCAGAGAGTCGAATACAGGGGCAGGCTCCTTGTGGTTTTCAGGATCCATAGTGACGACAGCTCTCGGTGAACATACCACTTTGCCAGCCCGTGAGCGAGGTCCGGTGGCCGGAGCGGAGTCTGAATGGTAAACAGACCCAACCCAACCCACGGTTGCAGCTGCTGCCTGTGACTAACCAGACGCCGACGCAAGATGGCTCTCCGTGTCGCTGTGAGGTCAGGACGTCAACTCAGGTATCCCCTATGTGCGCGTGCACTCGCCAATACAGTGCGTGGAGTGCATTCATCCCCACCCACACGAGGTGTGTCCCACCAGTTACTCGATGTTGTTAGCACACTGAATCGGTATCGTAGCTTCCACCTCTCCCTTTCCCGAACCAACCTCTCCGAACCCGACACTCACTAAATATGCCGAGGCGACAGAAAAGCTACACGAATATGGCTCATATATCATGCAGTGTCTACCTAAATTTGTCCAGCAGTTCTCGGTGCTGAAGGATGAATTAACGCTCTACATCGCACCGTCGGCAGTTATCCCCGTCCTGACATTCCTTCGCGACCATTCGCAGTGCCAGTTCAAGTCCTTGATGGACATCAGCGGTGTCGATTTCCCCGAAAGAGACAAGAGGTTTGAGGTGGTCTATCACCTACTGAGCGTTCAGTACGCTGCGAGGATACGGGTCAAAACGTATGCCAGTGAAACAGACGCGGTGCCAAGTGCAACGCCATTATTCAGCGGTGCTAACTGGTATTATACCATCATGACCTTCCCTTGTCTGTTGTTAACTCATGGCTAGGTACGAGAGAGAAGCTTGGGACCTCTTCGGAATATTCTTCAAAGACCACCCCGATCTGTAGGCCTTTCCATTTTCGCACCGCGCATCTATACTTAATCATTTCTAGCCGCCGCATCCTCACAGATTACGGTGCATTCTAATTTTCTCCAAGTGAATATAATGTTAATGGTGTCCAAGGTTTCGAGGGGTACCCACTTCGGAAGGATTTCCCTCTAACAGTGTGTATAGACAATCTCGATTGATAGTAGGCTGCTGACCACCTCGCAGGGGTACACTGAGGTTAGGTATGACGAAGAGAAGAAACGTGTCGTATACGAGCCACTCCAACTAACCCAGGCATTCCGGTACGTAATATATCCGGCTTCCGTGGCTGACACTTAAACATCTCCTCAGAAATTTCGAGGCTCTCTCCCCATGGGAACAGATCGGTGACGGTTCAGAACCACGGAAACCCCAGGAGTTCAAACCCATACCACCCCCAAAGCCGGAGGAGCCACAAAAGAAATAGATGCAATACTTACACTTTGAATTATTACTTCTGCGCAAAGAACTTCGTAGTATACACGACGGATTTCCTTGAGAGTACCTGAAGTTTCAAGCGTCGGCCACCACAGCCGGAGTGGCATCCTCTCCCGTAGTTGAGACTGGTGTCTCCCTGGCCCAGCCCATACGGCCAACGAGATATTCCTGGCCAATGACCTCTACTCCGAGTCGAAGCGTGTCGGCAACTGTCTCTTCTACCCAGTCATATTGATCCCAGACTCTGAGCCAATGCTCAGGAATGGCCTGAGTGACGGTCGTGTAAGAAAGCTTGTGGGTAGGGTCAGAAAGGTGGAGTATGAATTGTAGTTGGGCTAATTCCACTGGTTCCGGTTCAGGTATGTTAAGGGCGGACGTGAACGGTTGGATACGAAGATAAATGTGTGAAGTTATCGTGGGGTTCTCAATTGATGAGGGGCCCGACTGATCAGGAGGCGCGTTCGTTTTGATCAACTCTTCCACGTTAGCCTATGCGATACTCAGTTCTGTTATTGCCACGGAGAAGAGAGGCGTACTTGTGCCAGCTTCAGAGCCTGTTCGAGACCCTCCACCGCATTGATATCACGACCAGTTGATGTCTCCTTTGGTTTCGACTCATTTCCTTTATTGACAATCAAGTCACCGCCCTCCACCTGCTCCAGAATCTAGAAGCGAGATATAAGTAAGGGGTAGAGAAAGTATATGCGCAGGACGCACCCGGGTGAGCGCAGCGTAGACAAGCGGCTCGACACCTTCAAAGCCTTGCATGTCGTGACTCAACCAAACTTGAATGACCTCGTGCTCAGATATCGGGGGAGCAACAGCGTTGAGTATTTCAGTAAAAGTCGAAAGACCGACTCGTCTCAGGTCCTTGCCTGCACGGGGCGTTTATACAACAAGCCATGCGACAAAAGTTATGACACGAACCCAGTTTATCCAACTGCGCGCTCTTCGCGTACTCTTGAGCTCGCTCCTGTGCATTCCTTGCATACCCAAGTACACCTTCTCGCCACTTCTTGGTATCCTGCGTCGGGAGACTCTTCACCTGTTCATCGACGACGGTCCGCGCCTGCTGCAATGCCGTTGAAGCGCTCGACCAAACGCTGCCCCACCCCCATCCACCGCCGGACAGCTTCCGCTCATGGTCTGGAGTAGCTGCCTGCTTATCCTTATCGGCAGAGGCCAGGTTGGATGACGAGGACAAGGAAGGCGAAACGCCGCGGATAGAAGACGGGCCGCTGACCTTGACACGTTCTGTGCTCTTCCGCAGCGACGGGGTGCCCGACCTGGATAGCGGGCGGTCAACCAGCGAGGGTGCAGGACGGGTGGGTTCCGAGCTCTTCTGTGTGATCTCGTCGAGGAAGGCGAGGACCTCCGCGGCTTCACCAGGATTGGCGGTTACAGGAGGGGTGGCTGCGGCCGTAGTAGAATCGACTCCTGGTGCGGGTGAGAGCGAGTCAAGGTCATCGAGGAACTGGAGTGCCTCCTGTTGCTTGGATTTAGATTTGGTGCTGCTCATCTGTGGTCGTGTTGGTGTTGATGCATATTGTGGGAAAGTGTCCTTGTTTAGATAAACCCAGTTGAGCGTCAGCGGCGCAGGCCGAAGCGCTGGTCATTGACCCCGAGGGTAACTTACTACCTCAGTGAGCTATCGCCTTTCATCTCTGGTCTTGATGCCACGCAGAAAGGGTGTCATGCCGAGAAAACGCGCTCTTAGCTCCTCTGACGATGACGTCTTTCATGTTGGTTCGTGTAGGTTTACCGGCCCTTTGTCCTAACTGACTACAACCGCATCGGATATGAAAGAGGTCATAACGAGTGCACGGGTCAACGAGGACGCGGAGTGGGTCAGTCTGGTGTACCTTCGTATCACTTTACCGTAGACCTTATGCTTGTGAACACCAGGAGTACCGGGTCTCAGTATGTGTGTCAAATTCGTCCAGCGCTGCCACTGAAAACTGGCCAGTGGGCTGGGTATTCCTCTGACGATGATAGGTGGGAGAGAACAAAAACTTATGTGCGTACTTTCCACTCACCACTCTTATAGTTGGGAACCCGCAGAAAATGTCGAACAATGCGATCGACTGCTGCGCAGTTTCTGGAAACATATCGGTATGGACAATCAGGACTATGCTCCCGGTGATCAGTTTGACGCTCAGGAATGGTGGATAGGTGCGCTTGGGTATACAATTCACCATTTTATTGTGCTAATCAGCGTCTGACAGAGCGGGAGCGGGAGTATTTCACAAACATGTCGCGTGATAAGTTCAAGAAAAAGAAAAAACCTTCAAGAGACAAACACTACGCAATCACGGTCGGCAATCTTCCGCATACTTTGATAATGGTCTTATCCTTTGCAGATCTCGGGTGCTGGTTCGAGTGGGTCGAAGAAAGCAAAGAAAAATTCTAACAAATCACTGCAAGAATTTGTCCAGCAACAGAATGACACAGGGTCAGATGTAAGTGGCCCATACTGGAATGTATTATCCTTTAGCTCACTCAGCAGAAGAGTGCGTCTGATGACTCTGCCGAGGTTCCGCTTTCGAGAGCTCTTGTGCCCAAGTCTAAGGGGAAAGCGCCGGCCAGTCAGCATCGTAAAGGCATCCAACCTCGAGATGACTCTGACACGAATGAAGATGAAGACCCACAAAGAGGTAAACGCCCTAGTGGTGCGCCGGGAACATCCAATGTTACCGGGGCTCGATCGTCAACCGCAATCCTCGGGAACAAGAGGCGGCGACTTTCTATCCCTGAAGATGAAGGTGATGTAAGTTAACCGCGTTGTCAGCCGCAGGGCTACCAGCTCATCTTGTATGATGAAGTCCCCCGGTGAAGTGCCGAGGAAACTTACCAAGACCTCACAACCCATAATCGTTACAGTGGTCAGTGATTGTTCTTATACGCCTGTGGTCGTCATTGAGTTCCTTGCAGCCAGCCTCACCACCCCGGCCAACCACACCATCACGTGAGGACTCCGGTCATATGTATGGCTCTCCGTCATCCCTATTCTCCGCTCCTTCCTCTCCAGCCCCAGCCTCCTCTGCCCAGTCGCCTGTTGCGAGATCTCCCACTCTCCTGATGCCTGCCCCATCAGGGAGTGGTGTATTCGGATCTCCAAAGAAATTGCCGCAGCCCAGGCCAGCTGGTTCGGGTTCCCGACCAAAAGCCATTCGAAAGCCGGCCTGGCTCCTCGAACCAAAGATCAAGCGTTTTGATGCTCCAAACCTCAAACCAGGTAGCACTCTTCCGACAAAAGCCAGTTTAGGAGTCGTGAAGACGTTGGATACCTCAGTGCCCTCGACTTCTGCTAGGAGGGCCTCTATCCAGACGCCGACCGAAGCGCACACGCCCATGTCGCCTTCAATCCCAGGGGGATCTGTGGTCTTTGGAGTAGGGCCGAACGTAGATGCACAGCACCATGACGATGCCCCGCAATCAGCTGATGCACAGACACCCACCGTGCAAGACGTGCCCCGACTTCCCCCCGCGTCGAGGGCGGAGACGGAGGCGTTTTTGAGCGACCTCATGCCTCCAGAGTACGTGATTCTGACTTCTTTCGTGAGCTTCACTCACTTTGGTTGTTCGCTTCAGAATGTCGGGTGCAATGATGTACGCTTATTGAGCCTAAAGTGTGGATTTGTCGCTGAATATATACTTTTCAGAGATGGCGTTGAATCGAATCAACCTCCTTCGGCCCCTGTTCGCAAGAACTCGACTTTAGACCTTCTCAAGTGATTAGGTTAGCTCTATGATCTCAGCGATGCTAATGATTCCTTTGCAGGAACACATCAATTCCAAGGAAGTTTAAATGGAGCGGCGAACTTCGTATGAACATTGAGAAGAATCGTAAGGAGCGACTTTGCAATGTGATTCTTTCGGATGCGAGCACGGGCTCTTCTTCCCGTCTGCGCTTCTCCATCTGTTTCGGCCCCTCGGTCAGCTTTTTGCTACTGGAAAAGCTTCTCTCAGTAGCAGAACTGCAGAGCTTGCGGCCAGCTCTCACGCCTGTTGCCGAAGTTGCCAGAATAGGGCCTGATACCCAAGCTGACGAAACCCAGCTGACGACGCTGTTCCGTTATATGATCTCTCGGAACCTGGCATGTGCCCCCACGCCTCTTCCACGAATGAATTAATCAACTGATGGGTGGCGAAGGTGTCGTGTTCCGGCATTTATTTAGATGACAACCAAGTCGCTTTGCTACTCGTGTTCCCGGCTACGCACCCGGCACTGTGCAAGGAATATAACGTACGCACAGAGCTGCGTAAGGCTGGTCATTTGATCGCCGCTCTCCTCCCTTGGAGAGTGGTAGGGATAAAGGCTCGCGCGCACCGCTTGTTCCGCGATCCAGGCGACCGCAGTCATGGCATATATGGCCCTGGGAAAAAGGAATCTATTGTGATGACTGAGCACGAGCCCAGCCTCCGCAAAGACCCGTCATATCACCGCGATCTTTCCATCCTCGGGATTCCCAGGTGGCTGTACGATGAAGTGTCAGAGTCAACAAATTATTGCATCTGGAACAAAAACGGCGATGGGACCCCGAGCGAATTCGGGTTTGAAACTAGGGCACTCATGGACATACTCGACAAACGCCGCGCAAGGAACGTGGGTTTCAAGCGCGACGTCTCCTTTGTTTTTGTGCATGTCGGTGCCATCAAAACCTTAAATCAGCTCCCAGCCCTGATGGAGCGGCGTATGAAGCGGCTAGACATTCAATTTGTGACTTACGGGACACATCATACCATTCCGCCTGCCCGGTGGGGCATGCGGTTGATTTATCCAGCAGGTAAGACATCTGACATCTTTGCACAGCCCCTCATGTCGTCGCCTTACTGCCGATCACAGGGGGAATTGCCTCCATTTCGCCTAGTGTCTTTGCCGAATCCCCTTCTACGGCCTACAGGCTCCTTGACATGTTGGAGCAGCATCCATTGTGGGACTGTTTTGTGACGCCTGGTGTGGTTGCCCTGGCGGCAAGAGAAAATCAAGGTTCTGACCCTGTATCGGAATTCGAGAAGTGGGTTGTTTATTTCCTTTGATTCTTAGATGTGGATTAAATAAGAGGATTGTCAGGGGAACGTTGATTCACCGGGACCTCTTGTCCAGAATTGGGCAAGGACAACTGTCCTTGTTGTCCATGGAACCCCCTCATTACGGCTCGAAAGAAGGACCAATCTTAGAATGGATTCGCCGGCATCAACAAATGTCCATGCTTGAACCGCGTGGCATTTTGGAAGATTGCCTCCGCAGCTTCAGCAAAAAGTTCTCTGATTTCCCCGAGGAGAATTGGACGTTCAATGTCCTCAAGGAGTTGTCATCCATGTTGTTCTCTCTGCAACAGCAGCCGTGCACGATGGACCAGCATCGACGTTACGTCGTGATCACTGGGAAGCACGATAAGATTGCCGCAGATTGGTGTGGTGTGAGTATATTTTAAACCCCCTGTTTTTTTTGGTTTTGTTTTATGAAATGATCTGACGGACGACCGATCGGGACAGTGTGAATGGACGAATGTTGATGCATTCAGCTTCAGGGACGAGTTTTTCTCGAAAGAGAAATTGGACGATCTTCGATCTTGGGCCGCTGTGGAGCACGCCTTGCAATCTCCGAGAACCGCTTGACCCTGTTTTTTTCTGTTGTTTTTTTTTCGCAAAGACAATATGTATACTTCCATTCTCTTTTTT
>Ga0209488_10000528_pt1 | contig 32507 bp, 30 predicted proteins | sample Rivendell_Oct201_8_FD_188349 | JGI IMG/M metagenome (GOLD analysis project Ga0209488, IMG submission 188349) | Vadose zone soil microbial communities from the Eel River Critical Zone Observatory, Northern California, USA -... | ecosystem: Environmental > Terrestrial > Soil > Vadose zone >...
GGAATTTGCGGGGGCGGGGGCGTCGCCACTGAACGAGAAGTGGGGTCGTTCTCCAGCGCCAATCCAGAAGTGTCCGCGACGGAAAGCGGTTCGCAACCGCGGCGTCCACGCTATTTAATTATTTCCTTGGCTTTCTCCGCCACAGCCTTAGGTGCATCGAGAACCCTCGTCACCAGTTCCTGCGCGGCCTCTCCCGGAACCAGGCTGACGTCCATGTTGCGCTGTTGGGCTAATTCAAGAAACCCTTTGTCCTGCACCGCAGCCGCAAATGCTTTCTGCAATATCGCAAGCCGTTCTTTGGGAACCTGCCCCGACACGACATATGGCCTGCCGAGATCCATTGCGGTCGTCAGGAGGCGCAGCACGTCGAGATCCTGGGGGGCCTTCAGGTAATCGCCCGCCCATGGCACGCCTTCCAGCATATCATCCGTATTTGCCTGCAGCATGCGAATGACGATATTGATCTTCCTGTCGCGAATCCAATTTTCTGGCATGCCCTCCTTGGATCCGCATTCGCCGTCGAGTTCGCCGCGCTCGATCGACAGGTGCACCTCCGAACGGCCCGGATAGCCGAGGATCGGACGCACATTGCCCTTCATCAGGTTTTTCAGGATGGCGATGTCGTTATAGGCGCCGCTATTGACGCCAATCGCACCCATCGTGGCCTGCTTGCCGCGGTTGAGATCGTCCCATGTCTTGATTGCGGTGCCATGCCAGAAATAGCAAAAGCGGACTGAGCGATTTGCGCTCCCAAGCCACCCCAGGCTCCTAAAGTCGACCTTGGCCTTGTCCTGGGACGTGAACGCATCCGAAAGCACACCGGAATTGAACGTCGTCACAACAATTCCGTCCTTGGGTGCGCTTGCGTCGAGATAGAGAACCGACGTCAGGCCCCCTCCCCCCGGCATGTTCTGAACGATCACGGTCGGCTTTCCCGGAAGATGTGCGCTCAGGAATGGTGCGATCGCCCGCGCATAGAGATCGTATCCGCCTCCTGCGCTTGCTCCGACCACAAGTCTGATCGTCTTGCCGGCGTAAAAATCGGATTGGGCATAAGCAGGTGGCGCCCACCCGACAAACGATGTCGCAATGAGCGCAGCCGCGGCGAGCGTCTCCGTCGACCAAGGGAAAGCCCATTCAAGATCATGCCGGACCAGCGAGGGATGGCCTGCAAAATCCTGCCCGAGGGCGCCACTTTGGATCTTCATCTCGTCCATCCTAGACTTGGTGTTTCTGATAGCGTCAGCGTCGTTTGTTGTCATTTGGCGCGCACGCCCGCCGCACGGGCTGCCTCGCGCCAATCGGAGATATTCTGTTCCAGAAAAGCCCTGAACTCCCCTGGCGAACTCGACTGTGGCCTATAGCTCCCGGCCTTGAGCACCGCCTCGTATCTCGGGACCTCGGTCGCGCGACGCAGCGCAGCGTTTAATATGGAGATGGTGATATCCGGTGTTTTCGCCGGAGCCAATATGCCGGACCACGGCTCTGCGATACGAAACCCAGGCGCGGCGTTTGAGACCGGCGGCACCATTGGCAGGTCCGGGAAAGGTTCCGATCCGGCATAACCGATGGCTCTCAGTTCTCCGCTTTGGAGCAGTCCCATGACCGCCGGTGGCGTCGAGAACACAAAGGTCACTTCGCCCCGGACAGTCGCCAGCACCGCCTCCGCCACACCCGGATAGGGAACGTGTTTGAAAGTGGCACCCGCCTTTTCCGCAAACAGCCCCGCAATGAGATGCAGCGTATTCCCAAGGCCCGGCGATCCGTAGAACACCTCGGATTTCTTGGACCCCGCAATGAGGTCGGCCATGCTGGCGATGGGCGACTTGGCGTTGACGACCAGGAGATAGCCTGCGCTTCGCGCCGTGAGACTGACCGGTGTAAAATCCTTGAGAGGATCAAAGCCAAGTTGTGATGTCGTGATTTCGATCGTCGAGAACCCGGTGCTCGCGCCGAGCAACGTGTAGCCATCGGGCGCCGCAGTCGCGACCGCTCGCGTGCCGATGATGCTGTTCGCACCAGGACGATTCTCCACGCGAACAGACTGCATGATTGTTTCCTGGAGTTCCGGTTGCAATGCGCGTATCGCGAAGTCGGGACCACCCGCCGGCCCAAACGGAACGACGATACGGATAGGCTCGGAGGGATAGCTGCGCACCGCCTGCGCAAGGGCGCCTATGGTAGAGCACAACAGCACGATGAGTAAAACAAACGCCGGCATGATGGAAGCAGCAGGGAAACTTCCGCGCGATCGCGCCGGCATCGGACGCAAGATCAAGATCATACGGCGTCTCCTCTTCACCGGAACACGACGCGTCGCCATCGCGCCAAGCAACATCTGGTATCACGAGGACGCCGGAGATGAATGGCCGGCGAGCATCCTTGCCTCGCGTCGAAACGGCGTCGAAAGCACGTTACCTGCTATCGGGATGTCCCATATTTCCGCCTGCGTTCCGGTCAGGTGATCCTGAAACAAAGCATCGATTTGTCCAATGTCGGAAATCGTCGCACCCCTTAAGTCAAAACCTCGCGCGATCTTGGCAAAGTTCGGACGCCCAAACTGCACTTCTCGATCGGACAACCCGTCCGCCCGCAGCTTATGCACCTCCGAGCCATAGGCGCCGTCATTCAAGACGACGACCAGCATTTGCAGACCATGCCGCGCGATGGTTTCCAATTCCTGGACATGCATGATCAAACTGCCATCGCCGTCAATGAGCAAGATCTTGCGGCTCTTCCGCGCAACCGCGATGCCGATGGCGTGCGAGAGTCCGGAACCGATCGCGCCAAAGTGACGGACGCTCGCATATAAATCCGGCGGGCGACCCTGCGTGTTGGTCGCGGTGAAATACGCACAGTGCCCGCTGCCGCCGACAAGGAACCAGTCCTTCGGCACAACCCGATTGACTTCCCGTACCGCGTGGCGCGGATCAATCGTTCCCTCCGGGGCTTGCGGTTCGAAGTCCACCGCAGGCGCCTTGATCCGGTCGGCGACGGCCTGCGTCCGGTATCCTGACTTGTATCCTGACTTGGCGCTAATCGCCAGCGCCAGGATTTTATTGATCGTTGCGACACCTAACTTTGCGTCACAGCGCAGATGATGATGTGCGACCACCCGATTGTGCCGCACGGCTTTTGGGTTGGCGTCGATCTGGACAACGCGCGCCTTCGGGTAGAGCCTGCCGGAATGGGTCGTGAAACCGGAAAGGCTCGCCCCTATGGCGATCACGAGATCCGATTCGGCGAACAACTCCATGGCAACGTCGCTCGACCAACCGCCCCCGATTCCTATCGCATACGGATCGTCTTGAAACAGGCCACGCGCGGGCAGGGTTGTCGACAGCAAGGCCCCGCTGCGCTCAGCCAGCTCCACCACGTCCGCTTTCGCGCCGGCCTCCAACACGCCTCTGCCTGCCAAGATGATGGGCCGCTTCGCAGACGCAATCACGTCGGCAATCATGCTCGCTGCTTCGGGATCGGGAGCAGCGGGAGGATTTCGCGGCAGGAAGACGCAAGACGGCACGTATTCCCGGACCTTCGAGACGGGCATTCGCTGCAGATCGTCCGATACACCCAGCACCACCGGCCGGCGCTCGTATTGAGCGATACAGAATGCCTCGCGTACACGATCGAGCGCATGGTTGACGCTCTGAATCTGGACGTACTCCGCGCCGCATGCGCGAGCGAACGGAGCGTGATCGATATGCTGAATGGTCCAGGCAGCGGTCGTGGGCGCCTCGCCGACGAACAACACAAGCGGAATGTCTCCTCGGGCCGCCGTCGTGAGGGCCGTCATGGTCTGTGTCAGTCCAGGGCCGTGGGTTACGGACGCAATACCAACGCGTCCGGTCACTTGTGCGAACGCACTCGCCATTGCGCATGCGCAATGTTCATGACGCGCGTGTATAGTGCGCACGCCATGCCGTTCGGCCAGCACGGTCGCCCAATGCATATTGCCGTCACCGAGCAAAGTGAAATGCGTATCGACACCTTCTGCCGCAAAGGCATCAGCGAGCATGTCGTAAAGGCGGTAGTCGGTCATGTTGCTTTCCGCCCTGGTCAAACGCACGGCCGTCAGTCGTTGCTGGCGACACCTACAGGGTGTGCGTAAGGCGCACATCTGTATTGCTTGCCTCTTGCGTGACTATCCGTGGCTGTTAGCGAGTGTCAAGTCGAGCCCCTGATGTGCGCAAAACGAACAAACGCCCGCGAGCTTAATTGACCCATTAACGCTCTGCTCGTACAATCGCCAAAACAAGTGCGTCATATAGCGCACGGAACACAAGTTCGAAGGAGCGCGCCGATGCGAATTCTCAATTGCCATGTTCATTGGTTTCCGCGGTCGGTGTTCGAGGATCTGTGCGAGCGAAAGGGCAGCTATCCCCGCGCGGAACGAAACGGCGTTGGCGGCTATGACCTTTACGCAACCTATGGACGCGTCGGCGTCGTCGGCTACAGGCGCAAAACCTGGTTCGACCTTGAAGATCACTTCCGGCATATGGATTCCACCGGCCACGACATCGATATTGTATGTTCGCTTGGGCCGTTTTCGACATTCTTTTCTGAAATTCCGCTGGCTGATGGGGTGCGCTATGCGCGCATGTACAATGACGAGATGGCTGAGGCTCAACGTCGCTATCCTGGGCGCGTCTGGGCGACCGGCGTGGTGCCGCTGCAGGACACGCAGGCTGCCATCGATGAACTCGATCGCATGGTGCAGAAGCTCGGTCTTATCGGCGTCAACATTCCGAGCACGATCGGACGCGACAATCATATCGATCATTCCCGCCTCGAGCCCCTCTATGACCGCATCGAGCAGCTTGGCGTCCCACTGCTGATCCACCCGACCGACAACGCCTTCATCGACATTCTCGATGGATATAACGGCGCGCTGCACCTGGCGCTCGGGCGCACCTTCGATGTCAGCCTCACGGCCGCCCGCCTCATCTTCTCGGGGATCATGGAGCGGCATCCGAAGTTGAAGGTCTATATGTCACACACGGGCGGTGCGCTGCCGTATCAGGCAGGCCGAATGGACAAGAGCGCCGGCCCTGCAAAGCTTCCACGAGATCCGAGCGTGTATCTCAAGACCTTCTACACGGATACCGTCTCGCCGCATGCAATCGGAGTGAAGTTCGCGATCGAGTACTTCGGCGTCGATCACATCATGTTTGGCGATGACCATCCGTGCTGGTCCACGCAGACCGCCTTGAAAATCCTGGATGAAGTTGGCCTGTCCAAGACCGACAAGGAAAAGATCCTCGGCCTCAACGCGCGCCGATTCTTCGGCCTCGCCGAGCGCGTCCAATCCAAGCCAAAGGAAGCAGCTTTGGTGTAGGGTGGGCAAAGGCGCATGGCACAATGGTCGATTGTGCAACGTCGCTTTGTGGCGCCTTTGCCCACGCGTCGGCGGCGCCACAAACAAAGCTTGCGAGTTTGGCACGCCGCAATCGCGTGGGCAAAGACGCGCTTCCGCGCGACGGAGTATGTTGAGATTTCACAGCTTGCGCGACTTTACCCACCCTACGCCGCTGAACGCGTCCCTACTCCCGTGCCCCATGGATGAGTTGCCAAATCCGTTCCGGGGTTGCCGGCATCGGCACGTCCGTGACCCGGTATGACGACAGCGCGTCGACGATCGCATTGATGATCGCAGCCGGTGCGCCGACATTTCCCGGTTCGCTCCCGCCCTTTGCACCCAGCGGATTAAGCTTGGTCGGAACGGGGCGAATGGAACTCACGATGGCGGGCATGTTGTCCGCGCGCGGCATCGCATAATCTTGGAACGATCCTGTTATCAATTGTCCGGATCCGCGCTGATAGACCACTTGCTCCAGCAGCGTCTCGCCCAGACCCTGGGCGGTCGAACCGTGCAACTGTCCCTCCAGAGTCAGCGGATTGACCACCGTCCCCACATCATCGACGGCAGAAAGTCTGACCACCGCGACCGTGCCGGTATCGGTATCGACCTCCACCTCGCAAATCATGCAGCCGTTCGGAAAGGTGAATGGACCGGGGTGCGTGCCCGCGCCATCGAGACCGATGCCGAATTCGGCGGGCAGGCCCATCCCCTGATACGATTTCTTTGCGACCTCCTTGAACGCCACGGTGCGGTCAGTTCCTCGCACGAGGAACACACCGCTCTTGAAATCGATATCTTCCTCCGAGGCCTCAAGGATCAAGCCGGCAAGACGCTTCCCTTTGGCAATAACAATGTCCGCGGCTGCCTGCAGCGCGGAACCGCCGGTGCTCATGCTGCGTTGAGAAAATGTACCGCGACCGAACAGGACCTTGTCGGTATCGCCCTGAAACAATGTCACCTGGTCGGGCTCAACGCCGAGCCATTCGTTGATCATCTGTGCAAAAGCCGTCTCGTGGCTCTGCCCGTGGGAATGCGTGCCAACGTGCAAGGCGACAGAGCCGTTCGGCGCGACCCGTATTTCCATTCGCTCGGATTGATTGCCCGCACGCTGGCAATGCAGTGCCAGGCCGATGCCGCGGCGCAATCCGCGTCGCTCGCTTTCAGTGCGCCGTTTCGCAAATCCGGTCCAGTCTGCGAGTTCAAGCGCAGAATCGAGCACTTTTTCGAATTCGCCGCAGTCATAGACCAGGCCGCCGGCCGTTTTGTGCGGCATCGCCGTCGGCGGAATGAGATTACGCCGCCGCATGTCCACCGGATCGATGCCCAATTCCCGCGCGGCCTTGTCGACAAGGCGCTCCATCACAAAGCTGGCTTCGGGTTTTGCGGTGCCGCGATAGGAGGCCATCATTGCAGTATTGGTGAACACCGCTTTGACGACGACGTGCATCAGCGGAACCACATAGGTGCCGGTCAGGCTGTTCGTGGCATTGTTCGGCGCACTGGCCGCGGTCACGCTGAGGTACGCGCCAAGGTCGATCGAAACGGAGGAGCGCACCGCCAGGATCCGGGCATTGGCATCCAGTGCCAGTTCTGCTTCGACGATCTGATGTCGACCATGAGCGTCCGACGCTATGGCGTCGCTGCGTTCCACAACCAACTTTACCGGCCGATCAAGCTTTCTCGCCGCCCAGAGGACGAGGATTTCCTCCGGGTACACTTGGCTCTTCATGCCAAAGCCACCGCCCACGTCCGGGGACACAACTCTCAAGTCGAGTTCCGGCATTCGCAGGATATCCGACGCGACCTCGCGCAAGCGATACGGCGTCTGCGTGGTCGAGCGCAGCGTGAAGCGCTGCCCCGCCTCTCTATAGGCCACAACCGAACGAGGCTCGATCGTATTTGCAGTGACGCGCGGGTAGTGCAACGAAAGCCTGGTGACATGGGAAGCCTGGGCAAACGCTTGATCGACAGTTCGGCGTTCGCCCCGCTCCAGCTGGAAGCTCACATTGCTCGGCGCGTCCTGCCAGACCTTGGGAGCGCCTTGCGCAAGCGCATCCTCGAGTGTGACGGCAGGCAGCACTTCGTAATCCACCGCGAGCAGTTCAGCCGCATCTTTCGCCTGGTGGAGAGTTTGCGCAATGATCAACGCAACGCCGTCACCCACGTGACGCACGAAATCCGAAGCCAGAACGGGTCGCAATGGACGGTAATAACGTGATCCAACAGGCTGAGCTGGGAAACCCGGACACGGCAATCCCTTGATATTTTCGGCAACAACGTCGTGGCCCGTGAGGACGCCGAATACGCCCGGGACGGCGCAAGCTGGCCCCTTGTCGATGCGAACGATCCTGGCGTGGGCGTGAGGTGATCGCACCACATAGGCGACAGCCATCTGCGGCAGAGCAAAGTCGTCGACGAAATCCCCCTTGCCGGTGACGAAGCGCCGATCCTCGACGCGCTGCATCGGCGCGCCTATGCCGGTGCCTGTGAACTTGTTCAAAGCTTCCATTGTTCCGGCACCATACAAGGTACGCTGTTCAGGCACGAGGCCCCTTGATATAGACTGCCCGGAATTTCCAAACAGCGAGGTCTGCATGACGCGTTCAGGAGTGCCTGTGAGTTTGCCGCCGGACCCCAATACTCGGACGCCAAGCTGGACTCTTCCAAAGGGCGCTTGCGACACGCACGCCCATATATTCGGCCCGCCCAATATTTTTCCCTATTACGAAAAGCGCCGATATACGCCGCCGGCCGCGCCGATCGAACATTACCTCAATATGCAGAGGATCACGGGCCTCAGCCGAGCCGTTTTTGTCACCCCGACCGCCCATGGATATGACAACCGCGTCATTCTGGACGCTATTGCCAAGTTAGGAGATTCGGCGCGCGGCATCGCCAACATAAACTCCTCGTCCGAGACCATGTCGCCGGAGGCCTTGGCTGAGGCTGGAATACGCGGCGCGCGCTTCCATCTCATGAAGGACCGGCCGGGTAGCGTGGACTATCTCAGCGAACATCTACCGCTGCTGCAGAGGCACGGTTGGGTTCTCGATCTTCACGTCGATCCCATGGATCTCATTGAACATGAGAAATTCATCCGCGCCCTCCCGACGGTGACCATCATCGACCACATGGCGCGGGTTCGAGGTGCAGATGGTCTTGGCCAACCGACGTTCCGGATCCTGCTCGACATGCTCAAGGACGACCGCTTCTGGGTGAAACTGTGCAGCTTTGACAAGATCAGTGCCGTCCCCCAAGCCCACGTCAAGGGAAGCCTGCCTTACATGGACATGGTGCCCTTCGCCCAGGCGGTTATCGAAGCCGCGCCCGATCGCGTGATCTGGGGTACCGATTGGCCGCACGGAAATACGTTCATCCCGGGCCGCACGCCCAACGAAGGCGATCTCCTCGATCTCCTGGCCGTGATCGCTCCTGATCAACGGCTCAGGGAACGCATTCTCGTTGACAATCCGGCCCGCCTGTTTGGCTTCGCGCGCGAGTAGGTACGTTGTGGGATCGAAGTGCTTGGCGTATTTGATGTGCTGATCGAACAGGTCGCATGCACCGCAGCCCGCAGGATGCATTTCTCGCTTTCATCTTCCTATCGACAGGCTTCGGACCGTGAAGATATCGGCGATGGGCAGATTGTCCTGGGCCCTTTGCAAGCAATACCAATGGCTGAGGATTTCATCGTTCCGCCGAAATTGGAGCAAGTTGGCAATCACACGCTCGCCGGGGTCGATATTGCGACGGTAGATGATGTCGCGTCGACGTGTCGCGGGAAAGGGCCCGTCCGGGCGGAAGAAGGACCACTCGGCCCGATCGACGAAAGCTTGGAAGCTCGCGAAATAGAGGAAGTCCGCGCCGTTGAAATCCTGCGCCGGGCAGGGATCGAATTCGAACCGATCGATAACAGTCGCTGCGTCGCGTTTGAAACCGAGATGAGCGTCCCAACGGTTTGAACGCAGGTTCACCGATTCTGTTATGAATTCCATCACGTGCGGCGCAGCGCCAACCGGCGGCAAACCGGAAACCTCGGCACGCGCGATCGTATGATTGCGGCCCTTCTGCGCACGCCGCACGAATGTCGAGGTCATCGCGACCTCGCCGATCGTCCTCGCACGAACGGAAAGCCGGTGGATGCTCGTGAACCGGCTGCGTGACGTGCGTGTCAGGTCCGACGAGATGGCGAGTTCGTTGTGTTCTCGCACCGTCTCGAATGCAGCATCACGGACCGAGACCGCGAGGAAGGCCGCGTAGATCGGTTCGCCGGCGTCATCGTGGAATTCCGGTCTGTCCAAACCCGCGAGTTCCGCGAGTTGGAACCAATGGCGGTGACCACATTCCTTGAGCAGCCAAGTCTCCGAAAGCCCGCCCAGGCACAGGTGCGGCATTCCCAGCACGATGCTGGCCGGTATCGCGGCAGCGCCGGCACGCAGCAGACGCTTTATGTCGATGGGTCGAATAAGACTGTTCATGCCTGTCTCAGGACCCGATCGCGGCTTCGTTGAGGGCGGCCTTCCTCTCGGCCGGCGCCAATCGGGCACGCGCCTTTATGTGCTCCGCCAAATATTCCGCGTCCCGTGCCACGCCGGAAAATCGGCCCGAGCCCCAGGTATAAAGCCAGGGCAACCCGAGGAAATAGACGCCGGGCACCGGCGTCACACCGCGCACGTGGGTGGGCTGGCCGCGTCCGTTGAAGACCGGCAAGTCGATCCAGCCGTAATCGGTGCGAAAGCCAATGCACCAGACGATGGAGGTGATACCGGCCGCGCGATAGTTGAGTTTCGGCCGTTCTTTGGGGGGGACCCAGACGGGGCGATAGCGCGGTTCCTCGGGCGCCGTTACTCCCGCCTTGCTGATGAAACCGTCGATGCTGGTCTTGATGCTTTCCGAGACTTGGTCGGCTTGGTCCAGGCACTGCGCAAGATCGTCGTCGAGCAGCAGGCAATCGCCCTTGACGTCCAGCAAGCGCCCGTAGAGTTCCATCCCCTCCCGCGCATGCTGGCGCAGATCGATGTCGCGCCCGCCATCGCGACCGGTGACATAATGATTGGTCTTGTCGCGCACGCCCTCACGCAACGGGTGCTGATGCACAGGCAGATCGTAGTATCCCATGAGGTGCAGCCACTCGACCACATCCTTCCCGCGATAACGCCGCGCCACACGTGGTGCATCGCCGACGCACAGATAGACCTTGCGGCCTGCCAGGTGCAGGTCCTCCGCGATCTGGCAGCCGGATTGTCCGCTGCCCACTACGAGCACCGCACCCTCGGGCAGTCCCGCGGGATTGCGGTAGACCGAGGAATGCAATTGAACGATGTCGCTGCCCAACCGTTCGGCACAGCGCGGAACGATCGGAATTTGATAGCCGCCTGCCGCAATCACCACTTGGTCGGCGACAAACAGGCCCTCCGTAGTATCGAGCGCAAAGCCGTGTTCCGGGCTGCTGCGCAGGCTGCGCACCGTAACGCCCTCGCGCAAGGGAGGATCGAAGGAGGAAATGAAGCCCTCCAGGTATGCGATGATCTCGTCGCGGAGCATGAAGCCGTGCGGGTCGGATCCCTGGTAGGGAAAGCCCGGCAATTGGCACTGCCAGTTCGGCGTCACCAGGCAGAACGTGTCCCAGCGTTCGGCCCGCCAGGCATGCCCGGCACGCTGCTTCTCGATGACCACATGATCGATGCCGCTGTGCGCAAGATGCCAACTGATCGAAAGGCCGGCTTGGCCGGCGCCGACCACGGCGACTGAATAGCGTGCGACAGGAGTTGCTTGATTCATGGGACCCCTCGCGTCTCATTCCTCGAATGCATCGACGCTCACGCGTGCGTCCGGAAGATGCGAAAACGTGCGGGCCGCGGTCTCGATCCGCGCCAACTGGTCCATCGCGCTGGAACAGGCGAAGCCGTATTTGGCCTTCACTCGTTCGCTCGCGATGTTGAGCGCGGTTCGGCTGCGTTCGACGAAGTCGGAGACCGGGTAGGTTTCGCCCGGCACAAAGAAGTCCTTGATCACGAGCGAGGGCGAATAGCAGCTTTCGGCCTCGCCGTCCGGCCACCGGATGAGAAAACGCATCTCAGGCATGGATCGGCTCCCTCAGCTTGTCATAGATCTTGATGTGGGCGTGCGCCGTCGCCGTCCAATCATGGCGCGCCGCGATCCCGCGCCCGCCTGTGATGAGGCACTCTCGGCGCCGGACATCGAACGATGCGGCCATGGCGGCGGAGATCGAGGCCGGTTCGAACGGGTTGCACCAGAGCGCATCTCCGTCACCGAGATATTCGGTGAAGGGCGCCATGCAGGACGTCACGACCGGCACACCGCTCGCCATCGCTTCGAGCACTACGAGGCCGAAGCCTTCCTTGGTGGACGGAAAGACCAGCGCATGCGCGGCGCGATAAAGCGCGGGCATCAAGTCCTGCGGCAACGTGCCCGTGCAAATCACGGCACCGTCCGGCAGGCCGCTCTGCGCCAGCGCCAGCGCAAAACGAGCCTGGTAGCGATTATGATCGAGCAACGAGGCACCACCCGCGATCACCAGGCAGGAGGAAGGATGTTGCGCATGAAGAATGCGGAACGCGGCGAGCAGCCGGATCGTATTCTTGCGCTCCTCGACCCCTCCGACGGCGAGAAACATGGACGCGCCGTCTGGCAAATTCAGTCGCGCGCGCAACTCGGCGTCCGTCGCATCCGGCACCGATGAAAACCGGTTCGTGTCGACGCCATTGCCGACCAGATGCGCCTCTCGTCCGAACTCGCGGACGAGCCAATCCCGCCACATGCGGCTGACTGCAAATCGACAATCAGCGGCGGCAATCGATCGCGTTTGCAGGGCCGCAAGGCGTGCATCGTCGAACATGTCGACATGGTGCACGGTGCGTGCGAATGCCGGGATGAGGCCACGTGCCTTGAGCGTCGCCAGGGCATTTCCCGAAATCCCGTCCTGGGCGTGCCAAACGTCGAAGCGCCGGTTTTGCGGTCGCTCAAAATAGCGGATGTAGTCGACGATACGGGTCTCCACCATTGCGGTCACGTCGCGCCCGACTGGTGAGGCCGGGACGCACGATGTGCCGCAGAGCGTTGTCCGAAAGAAACCTGTTCCCTTCGCATCCGGGGCGTGCACCGTCGCCTGGTGACCAAGGCGCGTCAGCGCATCACCGAGTTCGAGCGCGTGCACGACCCCGCCGCGGGGATTCGTCGAATGCGCCAATATCGCAATGCGGAGCGCGTTCCTCATGCAAAGGCCTCCACCCGCTTGCAACCGATGAGCGGCTCTTTGGTGAAATCCCATATGGTTTCAACAGCGCGATCGTCGGCGATCTTGACGCGGCGCTCCGCGGTGATTTTTCCGATATCGGCCGCCGCGATGCCGCGCGCATGGAAACGCGCGAGCAAGGCGGAGACGTTTGCGGGCGGGACTGCCAGGAGATATCCGAAACTCGGGAAGGTCTGCAGCCAGCGGTCAAGCGGCACGCCTTCGGGCTTTGGCACCGATGCGATCTCGATCACAGCGCCGACGCCGGAGCATTCCGCGAGCATCAGCGTGGTTCCGACGAGTCCGCCCTGGGAAATGTCCTTGGCCGCCAATGCCAGGCCGGACTCAGCAATCGCCGGCAGCACTTCGAGATCCGCGCGCAGCCGCGCGGGCGGCGCATCGGTTGCGGTCTCCCAATTCGAAAATGGTTCGCGGTAGCGGCCGCGCAGGTCGATGGCCGTGACAAGGCAGTCGCCAGGCTGCGCGTCAAACGAAGTCAGCAGGCGTCGCGCACGGCCGAGAATCGCAACCGACAACTGGCCGCGATCGGTGTGTGTATTGGTGTGTCCACCGACGATCGGCACGCCGAAAGCAACAGACGCTTCGCGCATGCCGGCGAGGACCGGTTGCGCATCGGCTTCGCTTGCCGCCCACACCGCATCGACTACCGCGATCGGCCGGCCGCCCATGGCGGCAACATCCGAGATGTTCACCATGACGCCGCACCAGCCGGCGAACCATGGATCGCAGGCCACGAATTCATTCATGAATCCCTCGATTGCGAACAGCAGGTAGCCGTCGCCGTCCGCGATCGCCGCGCAGTCGTCGCCTACCGGAACAACTGACTCGGCCGACACGCCCAATCGCATTGCGACACCCGCGATATCGCGCTTGGCCGCAATGCCGCGCCCCGCGCGGAGCGTTGCAGCAAGCCGGTCAAGCGCGAGCGAGCCGATCATCACGCGGCCTTTTTCGGCAATGACAGAAATCCGGTCTCGGCATCCGCAAAAGGCGGATAGTGGGCGAGGTCGGCCTGCATGAAATGATGCGGACGTCCATGAATCTCGATTTCCTCGATCGTGTACCAGTGAAGCCGCCGAAAGAGCGATGCGTTCTGGCTTTGGACGTGGGCGAAGAAGCGCCGGCAGCCGCGTGCATGCGCCGACGACACCGCGAGGCGGATGAGCGCCGTGCCGAGCGCGCCGATTCTGCGATAGTCCGCAGCGACGGCGAGGCGCGATCCCCACCATGTTCCGGGCTCGCTCTCGTGGATGCGGACAGTGCCAACCACTTCATGGGCAACGACGCCAAGCGACGAGATGGCCACGATGGGGACCGCGATTTCGTCGATCTTGTCGCGGTCGTCGTTGGCAAAGACGCGCTGCTCGACACAGAACACCTGGCGCCGGAGCGCTGCCGCTTCACGAAATTCCCAGGCCTGCGTCGCAAACTTCACGCGATATTCCGACGGCAGGAATGCGGGGAAAGGATCGAAGATCATGCCACCGCCCCGCGTTCGTAGGTCGCGAGCGCCGAGCAGGCGCCGCATCGCCCGCAGCCGGCCTTGATGTCGGTGGATCTAAGTCCGCTGTCGCGCAGCATCAGCGCAAGCGGCCCCAGAATCTCGTGCATGAAGGCCGGTGATGGCGCCGGATGGCTTTCAAGCGGTGTCCCCGAGATCGGCACAAACGGGACTACAAAAGGATAGACACCGAGCGCAACCAGCTTCTCGCAAGTGTCGAGGATCGCCTCCCTGGTGTCACCGAGCCCGGCAAGAATATAGGTCGACACCTGCCCGCGTCCAAAGACGGGAACCGCGGATGCAAAGGCCTCGAAATAATGCTCGAGCGAGATCTGCGCCTTGCCCGGCATGACTCTGGCGCGCACCTGCGGGCTCACCGCCTCGATATGCATGCCGAGGGCATCGATGCCCGATTCCTTCATGCGCCTGAACCAATGTTTGCCGTCGGGCGGCTCGCACTGCGCCTGGATCGGAAGACCGACTGCTGCCTTCACGGCGGCGGCACTGTCAGCCAGCATCTCTGCGCCGCGGTCGCGGCCTGGCGGCGTGCCTGTCGTCATGACCATGTGCCGCACGTCATCGAGCTCCACGGCAGCTTTGGCGACCTCGGCGAGTTGATCCGGTGTCTTGCGTTCGATCGTGCGGCCTGCCGCCAGCGACTGCCCGATCGCGCAGAACGCACAGGTCTTGGTCCGGCTTTGATAACGGATGCAGCTCTGCAGCACGGTGGTTGCGAGCACGTCGCGACCGTGCAGCACGGCGATCTTCCAATACGGAACACCGTCCGCCGTGGCGAGGTCGTAGAAACGCGGACGCGTCGGAAAGCTGACATCGCCGAGTTTCACGCCGTCCCGGCTGATCTGGCTGCGGCCGAATGCATCCGGCCTTTCGACCACATAGGGGCTCTCGAAGGCCGGCGCGGTGTGCACCGGCACCATCACGGTCATCCCGTCGATCGTCATCGCCTTGTGGTCTGACGGGCCCGCGCCGCCACGGCGGCTCTCGTGGCCCACCTTCGGATCAACGAGCCGAACCCCGCAAGACTGTAACTCGTTGATCAACTGTTCCGTCGGCATGGCTTGCGGCATCGTCGGCATCATGAGACGCGCTCCCATTCAATGATTCGAAAGCAAGACTTGATCCCGCCTCAGTCTCAATCTCCATCGGCCGCGTCGGACGATTGTCGAGCACAAGCCTGAGCAGTTCGGGGCGGGCGTAATGGCCGACCGAGTCCATCATCCGCTTGCGCTTGACGATGAGACCCATGTCGAGATCGGCGATGAGGATTCCCTCACCTTGCGTGAGCGGCGGAACGACGTGCGCGCCCTCCGGCGACACGATGGCAGTCATGCAGCCGCCACGCAGCGCCTTGCGCAACTTGTCGTCGGGCGCAATTTTTCCGATCTGCTCCTCGGTGAGCCAACCGGTCGCGTTTACCACGAAGCACCCGCTTTCGAGCGCATGATGACGGATCGTCACCTCGATCTGTTCGGCGAAAATCGGCCCGACCATCGATCCCGGAAACTGCGCCACATGGATTTCCTCATGCTGCGCCATGAGGGCGTAGCGGGCGAGCGGATTGTAGTGTTCCCAGCACGCCAGCGCCCCGATGCGCCCGGCGGCCGTGTTGACCACTTTTAGACCGGAGCCATCCCCCTGCCCCCAGATCATGCGCTCGTGGAACGTCGGCGTGATCTTGCGGCGCTTGAGGACGAGCCGGCCGTCCGCATCGAAGACAAGCTGCGTGTTGTAGAGAGAGCCGTGGTCACGCTCGTTGATGCCGAGCACGACCACCATTTCGCGCCGCTTCGCAACCGCCGAAACCGCTTCTGTCACCGGTCCCGGAACAGCGACTGCATTGTCATAAAGGCGGATGTGCTCCGCACCGGTGAGCACCGGCGGAAGGACGAAGGAGAAGTAGGGGTACCAAGGGATGAACGTCTCCGGAAAGACGACCAGTCGTGCCCCTTTATCAGCAGCCTCGGCGAGCGCGGCCAGGACCTTCGACAGGGTCCCGCCGGAAGTGTCGAGGTCGGGCGCGATCTGTACCGCCGCGACGCGAAGCAATACTTGTTGCGCCATGCCGCTCTCCTCCACCGTTCATTGCGCGGGGGAACTTGCCTCACACCGTCCAGGTGTGGATCATAAAGGCGTCGTCGCGGCGATGCAGGAGGATGAGATCAAGCACGTCGAGCGGACTGATCGGCCTGATGCCTGGGATGAGTGAGGGCTCGCCGTGACCATAGAGCATCTGAAGCGCGAAGCGGCAGGCATAGATTTCGCCGCCCTCGGTCATAAACTTGGCGAGTTGATTGTTGAAGTTCTGCGCGCCCGGAAACGGCTCGTCGCCAAGTTTTGGGAATCCACGCTGCACGCCGAGCGTTACGCCGGGACCGTAAAGAAGAACCGTGGTCTTGAAGCCCTTCCGCTGAAGTCGCAGAGCCTGGAGAATGTTCACAAGGCCGATGGAACCTTCGAATGCGACGGTATGAAACGTGACGAGCGCCTTTTCACCCGGTTTCGCTTTGACATCCTCGAATACCTTCTCTTCGTAATCGACCAGGAAGTCGCCCTTCTTGTGGGCAGGCATTGTGACGGCTGGCATGACTTACTCCCTTGCTAGCGCGTGCCGGCGCCCATGCGCAGGGCCGTCACATCGCGTCATCAGCGAGACTCGCAACAGCGAAACACTCAACAACGAGACTCGAACAAGACTCGGTGCAAGCTACGTGCCAATTGAAGGGGTGCACATCCATTCATCAAAAGCAGTCAAATACAATCAATTAAACATTCAATCCTGCCTCTCAATCGCGCAATGCAATTCGTGTCTGACTTTCCAGAGTCAACAAAACAAGCAACGTTCTGCTGAAATTTCATGCATCATCGTATTGCAATCGCCGTGTTCGATCGCGGTGTGCAATTTACAAATTGATTTCTGATCAAGCGATTTGTCGTGCATCTGGCGTCGCGACGCGCAACAATGTACAGTCAATGTAAGGAGCGTCGGAACCGGCGCTGATCGCGATATGTTTGATTGGACACCCGACCTCTCCGGATTGGACAAGCCGCGCTACCTTGCGATCGCGGACGCCATCGAATCCGACATTCAGAATGGCCGGCTTTCACCTTCCGATCGTCTGCCACCCCAGCGCAAGCTTGCCCGCCGGCTGGATATCGATTTCACCACCGTGGCCCGCGGCTATGTGGAGGCGCAGAAGCGCGGCCTGATCGAGTCGCGCGTCGGACACGGCACTTTCGTGCGCGCCTCGGCCAGGCGCCGTCACGGCCCGATGGCCCGCCATCCCGAGATCGTTGATTTATCAATGAACCTCCCGCCGGAGCCGGACGATCCCGAATTGCTCGATCGCATGCAGGACGGATTGGAGGCGCTGGGCCGCGACCTCGTCTATCTGATGCGTTATCAGGGCTTCGGCGGCGTGCAGGTCGACAAGGATGCGGCGTCGAACTGGTTGAGCCGCCGCGCTCTGGTTCCGCCGCAGGACCGGCTGTTCATTACGCCGGGTGCCCACGCTGCTTTGCTTGGCATCCTGGGAATTGTTGCAAAAGCCGGCGACGTCATCCTTTCAGAATCGCTGACCTATCCGGGCACGCGTTCGATCGCGGCGCAATTGGGATTGCGGCTGGTTGGCCTGCCGATGGACGACGAGGGCCTGGACGCGGATGCCTTTGCGGACGCCTGCAAACGGCTCAAGCCCCGGGCGCTTTATCTCAATCCGACCCTGCTTAATCCCACGACGCACACGATTTCCAAACCGAGGCGGATCGCCATCGTAGCGATCGCGCGTCGTTTTGGCGTTCCCATCGTCGAGGACGACCCGTATGGATTCCTGCCCACCGCCGGGCCTCCGCCGTTCGGGGCACTCGCGCCCGATCTCACCTGGCACGTGGCAGGCCTCGCCAAATGTCTCGGCGCCGGACTGCGGGTCGCCTATGTGGTGGTGCCGGACGCGCGGTCTGGCTGGCTATTTGCGACGTCAGTGCGGACCGCGACCGTGATGGCATCGCCCATAACGATCGCGCTTGCGACACGATGGATTGCGGACGGCACCGCGGATGCGCTCCTTGCGGCCGTACGCAAGGAGTCGATCGAGCGCCAGCAACTGGCAGACGCGATCCTGCCGGCGGGCACATTCAGGGCGGATCCGGTCGGGTTCCATCTGTGGGTGTCGCTGCCGCAATCCTGGACGCGTTCAGCCTTTGTCGGCCATATGCGCTCGACCGGCATCGGTGTCGTCGCGAGCGATGCCTTCACCACACAAGGCGTTCCTCCCGAAGCCGTGCGGGTCTGTCTCGGCGGCCCCGCCGACCGGACCGCCGTCGGCGGCGCTCTCGAATTCATGGCACATGCGCTGACCGAATCGCCGACGATCGCATCCACTTTTCTCTGAGGAGTCCTACCATGAGCCGCCCGCCGCTTCCTCCCTTCACTGCCGAAACTGCCGCGCAGAAAGCGCGCATGGCTGAAGATGCCTGGAATTCCCGCGATCCGGCACGGGTCGCGCTCGCCTATACGATCGACAGCCGCTGGCGCAACCGCGCCGAGTTCGTGCAGGGCCGCGAGGCGATCGAGGCATTCCTGACGCGCAAATGGAATCGCGAACTGGACTATCGCCTGATCAAGGAAGTCTGGGCCTTTCGCGACAACCGCATCGCCGTGCGCTTTGCCTATGAGTGGCACGACGACAGCGGACAATGGTTTCGCAGCTACGGCAACGAGAACTGGGAGTTCGACGAAATGGGCCTGATGCGTCTGCGCATCGCCAGCATCAATGATCTTCCGATCAAGGAGAACGAGCGCAAATATCATTGGCCGCTCGGCCGCCGCCCCGACGACCATCCGTCGCTGGGCGATCTCGGCCTCTAAGGCCGTGATAGCTCCGGACAAACGGCTCAGGCATCCTCGTTGACAATCCGGCGCGGCTGTTTGGCTTTCCACGCGAGTAGGTACGTTGTGGGATCGAAACGCTTGGAGTGTTTGATACGCTTAACGATTTGATTTCGTTCATTTGGGTGTTGCTCTCCATGGACGAATGTTCACAGGGAGGACGCAATCTCCTGCCAATCTTGGAGCGGGGAAAATCGCCACCCGAGCCCTTTGTTGCGGGCACACATAACGGAAGGCAGATCATGAAGAAAACGAGTTTGCTCATGCGACACCGCGAATTTGCGTTGCGCGGATTGCTCGCAACAACAGCGGCACTCGTGTTTGCGTGCAGCGTCCGCGCCGACGAGCTTTCGCTCACCCGCGTCGTGCTCTCGACTTCCGGAGTAGCGCAGTTCACTCACTCCGGACTGGCGTCGTCACGTTCGGCGGTCGATCTCGCGGTGCGGCTCGATCAAGTCGACGATATTTTGAAGAGCCTGACAGTGTTCGACAGGGAGGGGGCCGTCGGAGCTGTCAGTCTGCCCGGCAAGGCGCCATTGGCGGAACTGTTTCGCGATTTGCCGTTCGGGCCCGACGCCCTTGATTCGCCGCGCGCGCTGCTCAATGCGCTGGTCGGCAGCGAGGTCGAAATCGCAGGCCAGGTTACGGCCAGAGGTCGCGTGTTCCGTGTCGAGGATGAGGAGGTTGCGCTGCCGGACAAGGGCGGCGTCACCACGCGACATCGCCTGACGCTGATGACCGACCGCGGCCTGGTCCAGGCCATTCTGGAAGAAGTGACCGCGTTGCGCTTCACGGATCCGAAAGCCCAAGCGCAGATCGAACGGGCACTGGCGGGATTGACCGAGAACCGCGCGAAGGAACGGCGTCAGCTGTCGATCGGTTTTCTGGGCGAAGGCTCCCGCAATGTCGCCATCAGCTACATGGTGGCCGCCCCGATCTGGAAGACAGCCTACCGCCTCGTTCTCCCCAGGGACGGCGGCAATGCCCGCCTGCAAGGCTGGGCCGTAGTTGAAAATCTGACCGGCGGAGACTGGAAGGACATTGATCTTGTCCTCGTGTCCGGCAATCCGGTGGCGCTTCACCAACAGCTCTACACGGCGTTCTTTGCCGATCGGGTGGAAATTCCCGTGACGACGTCGACCCGCATCGTGCCGCGCACGGACGACCAGGATGAGCAGCTCACCGCGCTCCGCCGGCGAGAACCGGCTGCACCGAAAGCGCCCGCCCCGCCTCCCTCGCCGCGCGCCAATGCACCGCAGGCGGCGCAATTGCTGCGCCCAGGCCAGGCCGCGCCCGGCGGCGGAGCGCCGCCTGTGCCACCTGCCTCGATCCTCGGGACTTCCGCAAATGCGGCCGAGGCCGAGGAGGTATCCACCCAGCTTCTCTATCGTTTCCCGGCCAAGATATCTCTTGCGACCGGACACACCATGATGGTTCCATTCATCGATCGCGAGGTTCCCGCCGCCCGCACTTGGGTTTATCAGCCCGAAACATCGGCGCGCCGCCCGCTCGCGGCCGTGCGCGTGCGCAACGACGGCGACAGCGGGCTGCCGCCCGGCATCGTCACCGCTTATGAGGTCGGCAACGACAGCAGTGTCAATTTCGTCGGCGATGCCGAGCTGCCGCTGCTGCCGAAAGGCACGTTCAAGTTCGTAACGTTCGCGCTCGATTCGAAAACCGATATCAGGCGCGAGGACCGCGGCGTGGTCCAAACCCAGCTCGGCAAGGCCGTCAATGGCACACTGACGCTGACGACGCGTTCGCGGCATGCGATCAACTACGAAATCACCGCGCCGTCGGACGAGGATCGCCAGATCGTCATTGAGGAAGCACGCGGCGAAGGCTGGAAACCGGCAAGTGAAACGACCGGCATCGAGGAAACCCCGACCCGGTTCCGTTACGCGGTGACCGCCCCCAAGGGGCAGATGACCAAAGCAACGCTCGCGCTGGAACGTATTGATAGTCAGACGCTGGTTCTGACCACGCTTGCCGCCGAGGATATGCTGGCGCGCATTCGCGGCCTGCAGAACGAAAGCGCGGCGCTGCGAGACACCGTGACCCGGCTCTCCGCCATTGTGAACGACATCACCAGGGCGCGATCACGCCGCACCCAGCTGGAGGCGGAGCGCAAGAAGATCGTCGACGACCAGGCCCGCATCCGGCAAAACCTCCAGTCGGTCGGCGCAGGGTCCGACCTCGGCCGCCGCTATCTCGACACGCTGAAGACCCAGGAAGATCGCCTCGTCGAAATCGATGGTACCGACAAAACGATCGAAGGCGAAATCGCAGCAAGACGACAGTCGGCAGAAGAGCTGGCGCGGCGACTGACGTTGTAGGTCGAGGCGTGGGCAAGTGCCAGCCAAGCTACTGGCGCTGGTAGGTCACCGAGTTGATCTTGAGGACTCCGTCTCTCGGTGGCTCGGTGACGATGTCCGGCAGTTGATCCTGCATGCGGATGATAAGCCTGCCGCTGTCGATCGTGTAACGCCCCGAATTCGAGCGGTCGCTCTGCTCCGCAGCATCGAAATCGAACAACGCAACGTTCGCAGCCACGACCGGAGGGTAATCATATCTGCGATAGACGTGGCCGTCCGCGGAAAACAGATAATAATGGAGCGCGGGCTTGTTATAGAGACCGCCGCCGATCGTGTTCACCGTGACCTTCATTGCCATACCCTGGTAGAGTCCGGTGACCGCGCGACCGCCCGCGACCGTCAGGGCGGCGGGTGCGCGCGCCGCGTCAACGCGCAGGGAATCGCCCAGTGTGCCAAGGTATTGAGACAACGCCGCGAAGCTCTGTTGCGTGCCGGCCGATGAGTCAATGATAGCGGCATGATTGCCGGCGACAATCAGCACGCGACGCCGCCAGCGAGCGTAGCCGGTCTCCAGAAAAGTCGCGACGAGCGTCAGATCGGCGCCAGGAACGGACGCGGCCACGAATTGCGGCGCGCCGAGGTTCTGTTCCTGGTACTGGGGCGAGATCCAATGGCGCAGCAGGTTGGTCTGAAAAGCCTGCTGGATGTTTCCAGTGAATGGCCTGAACGGATAGATTTGCACCGACCCGTTAAAGCCGCTGAAGCTGTAGTCGTCCGGCAGGCCCGTGCCGATCTGAATCGCGTTCGTGGGTGGGGTATAACGCAGCACCGGCACGGTCGACTGGGCAGCCGCATGGGGCACGGCGAGCACCTGGAGCACGAAAATCGCAAGAAATGCGTTGCGCATAGCAGCTGTGATAACTCCTGATTGTGAGCGAGAACAAAGCAAATCTACAGCTCGCGAAACATGAACAACCCTACTGAACGCTTCCCCAAGGCGCCCGACCTTCGCATGTTTATTGTTTGGCTCAATTGTTCCAAAATTGTGGCAGACGATTCGCAGCAACCACTGATGCCGAAAACAAGGGATTGGCACAAATCCCCCAAGGTCCCATGGCGATCTTGTGACGCCCGCGCATCATCATCCGCCAACCCTGTCGTCGAATTTCATTGACTCAAACCAGCCACTGCTCGTTCGATCTGCCTGCGAATTTCGGTGTTGGTGTTCACAAAATTTTCCAATTGCGTTCCGATAATTCCAAGCGCAGTCGTGCCATACATCTTGGGGGCGCAGCTCCAGGCGTCGCCGGCCTTCTGACAACGCAATTCAAGCGAAGAGCTGAACTCCGATGTATTCATGCCGGGAACAGACAAGCGGCAGGTTGCCGTCATCGCCGGAACTTCAACGATGCCTTTTTGAATCCATCGATCGTAAATATCCTTTTTAGGGAACCGTAAAGGCAGCAAACATGCGAGCCTTCTGAGCACCGGACGCAGGATGGCCGGGACGGACTCCAAGGTCCCATTCCCGCCTTGCGCATTAATGGTGCAATCAATATCGAGCCGGAGCACGCTTTGAGCTGCGCCTCGCAGGCTCCATAGTCGACCGTGACATCTTCCCATACGGCCACCTGCGCGGGTGCTGCTCCGCCGAAGACAAGCCATACCGCGGCAATTGCCGAAATATGCCTGCGCATGGATCACCCCTTGGGTCGGCAAACGACGGAGATGTGGCGGGCTGCTTCCGTCCGCACTTTGTTGGTGAGATCGAAATTGGCGGTGAGAAACCGAACGATCTCGCGCACAATCTCGTCTCGCGATTCGGGTTCGATCTTGAAGGCCGTGATTGTGCATGTCTGATTGTCGACGGTCATGTCGAGTTGGAAAGTCGCCGACGCCGAGAGGTGAACCACTGAATCCGACGACGATTCGCAACGCACGAAGACATTTGCTTTGAGGCGCGAGTCGCGCTCGCCGGGGCAGTATTGGAACGACCGCAAACGGACCTCGCTGGTCTTGTCGATGGCCAGCCGAATTTTTCCAAAACCGACATTCACTTCCTGCCGGAGCCCGCGGCACAGCGGCGCCTTCTCCAGAAGCGGGCGCACGGCCTCGGCAATTATGGTGCTGAGCACATCGGAACACTGTTGGGCCTCGGCCGGTGCGACCTGCGCGGTGAATGCCGCCACCATAAGTGAAACCACGAGGTTGGAAATTCTCGGCACGCGGTCCTCCATCGCTCTAGAGGAAGTATTTCCTGGCAGTAAGTTCACTGTGTGCTTGAAGCTTGCCGCGCAATCTCTTTTGCGTCAATAGCGAGGAAGCTTGCAGGAGCAACATGTGGCCGCGCGGAGCGGGCCCCTCACGCATGGCCAATGCGCACTTGGCGGCAATCCGGGAGGACATGAGACGAGAATATTGCAAGGCTCAGTTCTCCATGTTCCCGCTCTCTCCTTGGCACGCCATGGCAAATACATGCGCAAGCCCTGGAGACACGATGCGACAGGCGCCGATCATCTCGATCTGCAAACGCCAAAGTCATCCGTCACAATTTTCAACAGAATACGACATCGAAGATGCATCAATGGAAATGCTGATCATAGGTCTTAGGAATGTCCGGATATATCGCGATCTGTTCTGGAACCTCGCGATGATCGGCCCATTCGTCGTTGTCGGTGTGTTCGTGTTGATGGCCGCGCGTCCTAGAATGGCCACCATGTGCTTCCTGGTCAGCACAAGCAGTGCTGTCTTGGTGACCTATGTGTTTCACCACAACTACGCGCTTGCGATTTGGAGCGGACACGAAAGTGCTATTCAATATCTCGATGAGAGCGCTTTTTTTGCCGGATTTGCTGCATCAGCCCTGGCGTTCGTCTTTGCCAGATTGGGTTTCGCAATAACAATGAGATATTGGCGTCGCGCATAGCCACGGCCGGAATTGAACTTGCCCTCACGGCGCGAACTGGACTCGCTCCATGCTTGGGGGCAACCCAATACGCCGGCATGACGCCGCCGATAAGGCCCGTTTTTTACGGAACGAAGCCAACGAGGGATTCGTGTGATGAATCAAAAGAGTAAGGACGTCGTCGCGAAGGCGCGATAGTCATAGGGTTTGACCTCATACGCGCTGGGTCATAGGTCAAGTGCGCGGCCCCCGAAGGTAGAGCCGGGAAAATCGCGTCTTCAAACGGGATTTTCCGGGCGAAACCCATCATCTTCCCTCGCCACAGATTGATGGGTTTCGCCAATAGCGCGTAACAAATGTTTACGCCCCAATCGGAGGCTATGGGAACGCGCTATTGGCACTACCCATACATTCTTGGGCGACATCCACAGCCCCCGAAATGCGCTTTCGCTCCCCGCCGCAAACGACTAAAACTCAAGCCATGCCTACGCTCCTCGTCTCGCACCAGGCCTGCCTCGAACATCTCACGCCCGCCGGCCATCCGGAGCGGCCAGACCGGTTGCGCGCCGTCGAGGCGGTGCTTGGAGCCGACCGCTTCGGTTCGCTGGTTCGGGTCGAAGCCCCGGTGGCCGATTTCGACACCATCGCGCTGTGCCACCCCATGGAATATGTGACCGCGATCCGCGATGCGACGCCGCGCGAAGGCATTGTACATCTCGATGCCGATACCTCCATGTCGCCCGGCAGCTTCGAAGCCGCATTGCGCGCCGCCGGCGGCGCCGTGCATGCGGTCGACGAAGTCATGAGCGGCCGGATCAACAATGCTTTCGTTTCGGCACGGCCGCCCGGCCATCACACCGAGACGGAACGGCCGATGGGATTCTGCCTGTTCAACAATGCGGCAATCGCGGCGCGCCACGCGCAGTCGCACCACGGCGCCGAGCGCGTCGCGGTCGTGGATTTCGATGTCCACCATGGCAACGGCACGCAGGAAATATTCTGGGCCGACAAGACCGTGATGTACTGCTCCACTCACCAGATGCCGCTCTTTCCGGGCACCGGAGCGGTGGGCGAGCGCGGCGAGTTCAACACCGTCGTCAATGCGCCGTTGCGCGCGGGCGATGGGGGCCAGGAATTCCAGGAGGCGCTGAACTCCGTCATCCTGCCACGGATGCGCGCCTTCCGGCCCGACCTGATCATCATTTCGGCTGGGTTCGACGCGCATCAGCGCGATCCGCTTGCCAACCTCAACCTGCTCGAAGCCGACTTCGACTGGGCAACGCGCAAGCTCATGGAGATCGCCGACGAATCCGCTAAAGGTCGTGTGGTGTCGCTGCTCGAAGGCGGGTATGACCTCCAGGGCCTCGCCAATTCCGCTGCCGCCCACGTCGGCGCCTTGATGCAAAGTTGAATTGCCCGTCGACCGCGCGCACTTCGGGCGTACCCTATCCGTCAGAACCGGACTTTTGATCATGGCCGCCAATTCCGACATCAAGCAACTGACATTCGAGAAGGCGATCGAAGAACTCGAATCGATCGTCGCCCGGCTTGAGGGCGGCAAGGTGCCGCTTGAAGAATCGGTCGCGATCTACGAGCGCGGTGAAACACTCAAGCGCCGTTGCGAGGAGTTGTTGCGCCAGGCGGAAGCCCGCATCGAGAAGATCACGCTCGACGCTTCCGGCCAGCCGACCGGAACGGTGCCATTGGATGTGAAGTGATCCTGGTGGGCCGCTTTATTCAAATTAAGGAGAAAGCGTGCTTTGCGTAGACGCGCGTGAACGCGCTTATGTTGCCCGCCCGCCTCTCCGCGGATGTGGAACGCCGGGCGGGCACAGCGGCGCAAGCCGCCGAAGACCCGCCCCTACGAAGACTTCGAGCCGCCGAGCCCGGAACACACGCACATCACGTCTTCTGATACACCCACAGCGTCTTGAAGTCCTCCAGCCGCTTGACCGGCGCCTCGCGTTCCCAGGCCTCGATGATGGGCCTCGTCACATGGAAATCCTTGGAATACATGTAAAAGATGATGTATCCGCCGGACTTGGTCTTGGTAGTGAACAGATCGAGCAGTTGCCGATCCGTCAGTCCGCCATATTCCGGGCTCGCCGTGTTTGGATGGGAAAATTCGCACAGGTGCACCATCGTCACGACGTCGAAGTCCGGCAGCAGCTTTGCATTGGTCAGATAGATATCGCCGAAATAGGCAACATATGATTTCGCGACGCGCGCATTCTCGGTGACGAGGTCGACATAGGCCTGATACTCTTCCTTCGAGGCCGTGATCGCCAGCACGGAATTTCCGAGTTTTGACTGACCTTTGCCGACTATATGGTGCGTCCCGGTGCCGAAATGATAGATCGTCTTGCCGGTAAGTTTGCTGGCTTCCGCCCATTCGTTGATGTGCACGTCGCACGGACACATGTCGACGTGCAGATCCCACTTTTCGCCCCAATAATTCATTTTCGCCATAAGTCCCTCCCAATCCTGGGTTCCTCCCGATCATGGTATATCGATTAGGCCTAGACGGGAGCAAGCACAGCCGCGCGACGGGCGCGATCGGCCAGCGAATTGCCCGTCATGGCGATGGTTCGGTGCGCCTCCGCGCCGAGCGCCGCAGCAGCGCCAATCGAAATCACGATGGTGCCGGGAAGCTTGTCCTTCAGCATGCAATAGAGATCGCGCGCCTCGGCCTCTTCCAGCGTCGACACCGCCTCATCGAGCAACAGGATCGTCGGCCGGTTGATGAGGGCGCGCGCGAAACCGCCGCGCTGCTGCTCGCCGCCGGAGAGCACCGTGCTCCAATCGCCCTCCTCCGAAAGGTGGTCGGCCAGATGGATTAAGCCCGCCGCCGCCATGGCATCGCGCACGGCGCCGTCGTCGACCTCCTGCGCGGTCATCGGGTAACACAGTGCCTGTTTGAGCGAGCCGAGCGGGAAATAGGGCCGTTGCGGCAGCGCCAGCACACGCGCCCCTGGCGGAATGCGGATATCGCCCTCGCCGAGCGGCCACACGCCTGCGAGCGCGCGGAACATGCTCGACTTGCCGGCACCCGACGGTCCGTCCACGAGCAACCGCTCGCCCGGAACGAGACTGAAATCCGGCACCCTGGCGATGGCTTCACCGGTCGCGAGATGAAGCGCGAGGCCGCTCACCGAGAATGCGTCGCCGGCCGCGGTCGAAAATTTTGGGCCTCCTTGCGCGTGCTCGTCCATATGCAGCATCGCGGCTTCGAATTGCGACACTCGATCCAGGAGCGCCTTCCACTCCGCAATTTTGGCATAGGAAGTACAGAACGCAAATGCGCTTTCGACTTTGCGAAATGCTTCCGACCCTTGAATCAGAACGCCGAGCGGGATGGCGCCGACCAGGAAAGCCGGCGTCAGGATCAACAGCGGCAGAACGGTCGAGACGTGAAAGTAGCCAAACACGAAGCCGTTGAGCTTGGTCTGGCGGTACACCAAGGCCAGCCAATTGAGCACCAATGCGTCGAAGCGGCGATTGAGTTCGCCACGTTCTACCGGCTCCCCACGCATCAGCGCCACCGGATCGGCCTGGTCGGTGACGCGTGCGATCGCAAAGCGAAAATCCGCCTCGCGGCGCTGCTGCTTGAAATTGAGTGGAATGAGTCTCCGCCCGATGAAATGCGCCGCCACCATGCCAAGCGACGCATAGGCGAGCGCCCCGAAAATCAGGTAGCCCGGGAAAGACAGGTCATAACCGAACAGCGGCAACGGCGCGGCCGCGGAAAATCCCCACAGGATGTAGGAGAACGACGCCAGCGATACGAAGCTCGACAAAAGCCCGACGCCGATCTCGAGCGTGCGCTGGATGAACAGCATGACGTCGCTCGCAATTCGCAGATGGATGTTGTCGATACTCGGATCGATCGAACGAATCCGATAGTGCCGTGCATCCGCCATCCATATTCCGACATAGCGTCGCGTCAGCCATTCCCTCCACCTTATGAGAAGCATCTGGCCGAAAAAAAACTGCAACATGCCTGTGACCACGGCGCCAATCGCCAGCAATACGAAAACAACGAGCTGCGACCGCATGGCATTCCAATCACGCGCCTCAAGCGCGTTGAAAAAGTCCGCCTGCCAATAGCTGACCGCAACTGCAAGATATACAACGCTGAGTTCAGCCCCGACCACGCCGGCCAGGAGGCCACGCGCGCGCCAGCGCTCTTCCGAATTGAAGTAGGGCAGCGCCACCCAAAAGAACGTGCGCAGCGCAACAATAATCTTGCTCATGACGTTACACTCACGACTTTATCTCTCGGGGTAGACTCTTGGCGTAGGCGCACCATATTCGAGGGTGACCAGATAGTCGTGCGATTAGGATTACCGATGAGCTTTTTCCCCGGCAAGGACCCCGCCCCCGGAGATGCGCCCGCAAGCGACGCCATCGCGGATATGATCGTGCCACGCAGCGTCGATCTCGGCGATTTCGAAGTTCGTCGCGCCATCCCGCACGCGAAACGCCGGATGGTCGGCCCCTTCATCTTCTTTGACCACTTCGGCCCCGTCGTATTTCGCGCCGGTCGCGGCATCGACGTGCGTCCGCATCCCCATATTGGGCTCGCGACAGTCACCTATCTTTTCGACGGCGAAATCGTGCACCGCGACAGCCTCGGCACCGTCACGCCAATCCGCCCGGGCGCCGTGAACCTCATGATGGCCGGTCGCGGCATCGTGCACTCCGAACGCAGCGCCGCTGATCGGCGAAACGGCGGCGAATCCCTCCATGGCCTGCAGTGCTGGATCGGCCTGCCCCAGGCGCATGAGGAATCCGACCCGGATTTCCTCCACCGCGACGCTGCCCAACTGCCGACCATATCGGAAAATGGCAAAAGCATTCGTGTCGTCCTCGGCAATATCTACGGCCAGCGTTCGCCGGTGCCGACCCTATCCGACACGCTCTTTGCCGATGCGACACTGGAGGTGGGCGCATCCCTGCCGATCGACGCGCTCACCGAGGAGCGCGCGATCTATATCGTGTCGGGTGAGATCGAAATCGCCGGCGATCGTTTTGCCGCCGGCCAACTCCTGGTTCTTCGCCCCGGCGATGCCATCACGGTCAATGCAGCAAGCAATGCGCGCGTTGTGCTCTGCGGCGGTGCGGCCTTGGACGGACCGCGTCACGTCTGGTGGAATTTTGCGTCCTCGCGCAAGGAGCGCATCGAACAGGCCAAGGCGGAGTGGAAGGCGGGCCGCTTCGATACCGTGCCGGGCGACGACAAGGAGTTCATCCCGCTGCCGGAGTGAAGGGGAACCTACTCTTCGCCCCTCAATTGCTGACGCAGCAACCGCATTTCCCGGATCGTCCGCTGAAGCGCCGCCACGTCTGACTCAAGCCGCCCGACGCGCGTCGCAAGGTCTGTCGCCGGGGCAATCGGTGCCAAGGCCGGTGATGCCATATTGTCCAAGACAAAGGCCACGCCGACCTCGTCGGCATGTCGCCACTGAATCTTGACCCGACGGTATTCGTCCCTGGCCGGGAGGTAGAGTTCGCTCATGTCCGGCACAGAAACAGATGCAGGAATCCTGAGCCTGGCACCCTCGCCCGAAAGGTCACGAATCATACAATCAACACTCATTCTTCGATTGTTGAAATAGATTCGACCCTGCAGCAGGGCTTTCTGACGCGTAGACGTGCGGCGGTTGGTCATGGGGCTCATTGACCCGAGAGTGGACAGCACATATGGCTCGTGCCTGAAGTTTAATCACGTTTGATTACTAATCCGTTACCATGACCAGATTTGTGCGGGTAGACCTACTGCTGGTTGAACGTGGACTGTTCGAGAGCCGCAGCAAAGCGCAAGCCGCGATCGCAGCAGGGCTCGTGACAGCCAACGGCAAAACCGTCGCCAAACCATCGGCTGAAATCGCAGCCGACGCAGTCCTGTACGCGCAGGCGCCGCACCCCTTCGTGTCGCGCGGCGGCGTGAAGCTTGCGGCCGCGCTCGATCAATTCGGCTTCGACCCGGCTCACCGCGTGTGTCTCGATGTCGGCGCCTCGACCGGCGGATTCACCGATGTCCTGCTCGCCCGCGGGGCACGTCATGTCTATGCAGTCGACGTTGGCCGCGACCAATTGCACGCGCGCCTGCGCGCACGGCCGGACGTCACGTCGATGGAATCGACCGACGTCCGCAATCTCGTAGCCAGCGTATTTTTTGAGCCTCCAGCTTTCGCGGTCATCGATGTCAGTTTCATTTCACTGCGGCTTGTCCTGCCTGCGGTGAGCCGGCTGCTGCAAGGACCCGCAACTCTGGTCGCATTGATCAAGCCGCAGTTCGAAGCCGGGCGCGGACAAGCCAAGAGAGGCATTGTCCATGACCCGGCAGTTCACGCCGCGGTTTGCGATGAAATCACAAAGATGATCGCGCAACTCGGCTGGGCCGTGACAGGCCTCATGCCCTCCCCCATTGCGGGCGGCGAGGGAAATCGTGAATTCCTCCTCGGGGCAACAAGAGAATGAACCGGGAATAGAGCATTCGCCTTTCTCTTGCCGCGCCTTCCACTATGTTGCCGCGCATGTCCGGTCCCGCAACAACAACCGTCGCAACGCCCTCCTCCATCTGGCACACCGAGATCACCGAAACGGTGAAACTCGCGCTGCCGATGGCGCTCACGCAACTCGGCCAGATCGCCATGATGACCACCGATCTGGCATTGATTGGCAGGCTCGGCGACCTGGCGGTGGCGGCCGTGGCGCTCGCGCACCTGGTTCTATTTGCGGGCTTCGTGCTCGGCATGGGCCTTGTGTCAGCCGTTGCTCCGTTGGCCGCCCAGGCCTTTGGGGCGCGCCAACCGCGCCTGGTGCGGCGCTCGCTCCGCATGGGGCTCTGGGCCGTCGTAATCGTCGGCCTTCCGGTCAATGCGGCGCAGCTTTGGGGCGGAGATATCCTGCTCGCAGCCGGTCAATCCCAGGAAACGGCCGCGCTTGCGGCACGCTACCTCTTGGGACTCACCTGGTCGATGATGCCGGCCTGGGGCTTCATCGCAATTCGCAATTTCATGGGCGCGGTCAATCGCCCGGAACCCGGTCTATGGATAACGCTCGCCGCAATCCCGGCCAACGGATTGCTTGCCTTTGCGCTGATTCACGGCAGCCTGGGACTGCCGCAACTTGATATCCTGGGAGCCGGCGTTGCAACCACGCTGGTCAACATCGGGATGTGCGCCGCCGGAATATGGATATGTTATGCACGCCATCCCTTCCGCAAATATCGCGTGCTCGGCAACTTCTGGCGGGCGGATTGGTCTCTGTTGCGCGAAATATTCGTCATCGGTCTCCCGATATCCGGCGCCATGATGCTGGAATGGGGTTTGTTTTCATCCGCCGCGCTGCTCGTGGGCTGGATCGGAACAACGGCCCTGGCGGCGCATCAAGTGGCCCTGCAGGTCGCCACCATTCTGTTCATGATCCCGATGGGGATATCGCTTGCCGCAACGGTGCGTGTCGGTCATGCAATCGGCCGTGGCGACGCGGCCGCAAGCCGGCGCGCCGGCTTTGCCGCGATCCTGCTCGGGGCCGCCCTTGCGGTTGTTGTCACCTTGGCAATCGTGGCGCTGCGCGATTTCATTCCAGCCCTCTTCCTCGCGCCCGGCACCAGGCAGACAGCGCAAGCCACAGGCCTCGCTGCCACACTGCTTTTGGTCGGCTCGAGCTTCTTCGTCATGGATGCTATCCAAGGAGTTGCGGCGGGCGCGCTGCGCGGGCTCAACGACACCCGCATCCCGCTGCTCTTTGCCGCCATCAGTTTTTGGGTGATCGGCTTTTCGGCTTCCTATGGGTTGGCGTTTCGGGCCGGTCTTGGCGCCATCGGGGTCTGGATCGGCTTTTCACTCGGAGTTGTTGCGTTCGCGACGCTGCTGGTGTGGCGGTTCCACGTCCTAACGTCACGTCGCTACTTACCGCCCGCAACGTGAACTGCTGGACGGCAGCGCGATCCCCCGCTATCGCAACAGCATGGTGGAACGGCTTGTGATTGCCCGGCTCGGCCGGCGTGGCGAAGGAGTTGCGGAGACACCCGCCGGGCCGATCTATGTGCCCTATACGCTTGCGGGCGAGACCATCGAAGTCGATGCCTGGCCGGGCCATCCGGACCGCCGCCACCTGATTGCGGTCGCCACGCCGAGCCCGGAACGCATCGCGCCCATTTGTCCGCATTTCGGCACATGCGGGGGCTGCGACCTGCAGCATTGGGCGACGGCGCGCTATCGGGAATGGAAAC
>Ga0209488_10000530_pt1 | contig 32401 bp, 26 predicted proteins | sample Rivendell_Oct201_8_FD_188349 | JGI IMG/M metagenome (GOLD analysis project Ga0209488, IMG submission 188349) | Vadose zone soil microbial communities from the Eel River Critical Zone Observatory, Northern California, USA -... | ecosystem: Environmental > Terrestrial > Soil > Vadose zone >...
CTGCTGCGCCTGCGCGCCGATCTCATGGCCGCCGGCTCGGCGTTCCTGCAGCCGTTGCGGGATTCGGAGTTCGTGAACGCCATCAAGCATCGCAGCGCGATCCCCGGTGGCACCTGCGAGTTCGATCTGCCCGACTATTACTTCTGGCTGACGCAGTCCGACGAGGCGCGCACGCGCACCTTCAATCAGTGGCTGGGGCTGCTGCGCCCGCTGTGTGATGCGATCGCGGAACTGCTGTGGCTCACGCGCCAGAACGGGCGCAGCCGCGAGGAGATCGCCAGGAGCGGCACCTTCAACATCACTTTCGAGCGCGACAATCCACTGCAACTGCTGCGCATCTCGCTGCCGGCCTCCGCGGGCCTGTACCCCGAGATCAGCGGCAGCCACCACCGCTGCAACATCCGCTTCCTCACCTGGAACGGCCTGGCGACGCGGCCGACACAAGCCGAGGGGGACGTGCCGTTCATGCTGAGCTGCTGCGCCTGAGCGCTGCGTTTCCAACTCGATGAGCCCCATTCGCGTCAAGTGTCCGACGTGCCAGCGCGAATTGGATTGGGAGGCCGCGCCGTTTCGCCCATTCTGCAGCGAGCGTTGCCGATTGATCGACCTGGGCGCGTGGCTGACGGAGCAGCGCGCCATCCCCGATGACGCGGCGCCGGCGCAGGAAAGTTCCGCGTCTGACGAGCAACCGCTGAAAGGTTCACCCAAGACATGAGATTCCGACTCAAGGCCTTTGGGCTGCACCTGACGGGCAGTGCGTGCGCATTGAGTCTGATCTTGGGCGGCCTGTACCTGGGCTGGTACCGCTGGCCGGGCTGGTACCTCACCGGCGTGCTGCACGTGCTGGTCATCGTGGGAATCGTGGACCTGGCGCTGGGCCCGACACTCACCCTGATCGTCGCCAACCCGCGCAAACCGCGCCGCGAGCTCGCGCGCGACATTGGGATCATCGTGACCGTACAGATCGCGGCGCTCGTCTACGGGGCGGCCACGCTGTGGCACGGGCGCCCGATTTACTACACCTTCTCGGCGGATCGCCTGGAGATGGTGCAGGCGTCGGATCTTGAAGGCAGCGAGATCGCACTGGCGCGACGCCAGAATCCTGCCCTCGCGCCGCACTGGTACTGCCGGCCGCGCTGGGTCTGGGCACCGTTGCCGGATAACCCCGAGGAGGCGGCCAAGATCGTCAACTCAGCGGTCCTCGGCTCGGGTGGGGATGTCATCGATATGCCGCGCTACTTCAAGCCCTGGGACCAGGGGCTGCCAAAGTTGCGCGATCAGCTCGCCCGGTTGGATGACATCAAGTACTTGAGCAAGGCGCAAAAGCAGTCGCTGAGGACACGCATGTCCGAACAGGGTCTCGCGGCAGACGAGCGCAATGCACTCATCCTGTGGGGAGGCTCACGGTACGTGCTGGCGATGTTTGACCCCGCGACGCTGCGCATCCGGGCCATCCTGAAGCCCTGAACATCCCACACCGCGAAGGCCATCGGTCAAATCTGGTTGATAACCTCGATGGCGTCACGGACCGAGCGCTGCCACTCTGAGACACTTTTTGGATGACGATCTCGACGTCGCAGGCGGCACCAACTGCAAGCCCCCCGCGTTACCGGAGGATCGGGCACACCAGACTCGCACCCATGGTCGCACCCGCCCTCACGATCGTGTTGTCGTCGTTCCTGTTGTTCCTGGTTCAACCCATTCTGGCCAAGCAGGTCCTGCCATGGTTCGGTGGGTCGGCGGGCGTGTGGACGATATGCCTGGTCTTCTTCCAGCTGGTCCTCCTGCTCGGCTACGCCTACGCACATTGGCTAACGCGCAGCCGTGTTGGTTCCCGTCAATTCCAATTACACATTTCGCTGCTGCTTATCAGCTGCCTGACGTTGCCGATCATTCCGAGCTCATTCTGGAAGCCTGGTCATGGCACCGAGCCAGCCTTGCAGATTCTCGGGCTCTTGTGCGCAACCGTCGGCCTGCCGTACCTCCTGCTGGCATCGACGGCACCATTGCTGCAGCGATGGCTGGGCGGCGTGGCCGGTAGTTCCACCGAGCAGCCCTCGATCTATCGCCTGTTCGCCCTGTCAAATTTGGGCTCGTTGTGCGGCCTGCTGAGCTACCCGTTCGCCATCGAGCCGTTCGCCACGCTGCGCACACAGGCTTGGGTCTGGAGCTCTGCGTACGCGCTGTTCGTGGCCTGCTCAATCACCTATGCGTTCCGCCGGCGGCAGCAGCACGGCGGCGAGGCAGGCGAGACGGCTCCTGAGGCGCCCCCATCGCTCGGACGGCATGCATACTGGATCGGATGCTCGGCCCTCGGTTCCGCATTGCTCTTGTCGGGGACGAATCAGATTACGCAAAACGTTGCCTCCATCCCGCTGCTCTGGATAGTTCCGTTAAGCGTGTATCTCTTGAGCTTCGTCATTTGCTTCGAGGGACGTTCCGGGCGCGGCTGGTACGAACGCCGATTTTGGATCACACCGGCAATGTTGGCCGCCGGTGCCATGGCGTGGGCTCTTTTTGCGGATCAGGGAAGCCTTTCGTTCTACGTCGCATTGCCTGTGTTTACAATCGGACTGCTCCTTGGATGCGTCGTGTGTCACGGTGAGCTCGCGCGCAGCAAACCGAACCCGAATTATCTGACCCACTTCTACCTCAGCCTCGCCACCGGCGGCGCACTAGGCGGCATGTTGGTCGGCCTCGTTGCGCCGCAAGTTTTCGACGGCTATTGGGAAATGCCGCTTGCCGTGGTCTGTCTGGCGGGGTTGGGGCTCTATTGCTGCTGCGAGGAACTTAGCCGCCAGCCAAGGACGTCCTGGACAGCCAGTCTCATTGTCGCGGCAGTTGCCACAACGCTGATACTTCTCCTGCTAGGCGGGCTGCCATCCGCTTTGGACAGCTACGCATTGCCGTGGGCGAAGATTGTACTGGGAGACGCTCGTTGGGGTTGTACTGCACTGCTGCTGGTGTCAGCGCTGCTGCTGCAGCGCTACCGTCTGTGGCGTGCCGTGGCGCTCACCGCGTTGCTGTGTACTCTGACCTTCAATTGGAGCTACTACCGGCATTGGTCAAGCGGCACGGAATTTTCGGCGCGTAACTTCTACGGTACGCTGCGGGTGATCGACGCGCCGTACGGAGCGGGGCGGATCCGACAACTCCGTCACGGAATCATTTTGCACGGGTCGCAGCTGATGGAGCCGGCGCAACGCGACACGCCAACAGCGTATTACGGGGTCTCGTCAGGAATCGGTCGCACGATTTTGTCCAAGCACCGCACCATGGGACCGCTGCGGATTGGCTCGGTCGGCCTGGGCGCCGGAACACTTGCGGCCTACGGCCAGCCTGGAGACCTATTTCGGGTGTACGAGCTGAATCCGGCCGTGTTGGATATTGCCGTAAATCAGTTCACGTATCTCAAGGACAGCAAGGCGCAGGTCCAGCCGGTACTCGGGGACGCACGTCTTTCCCTGGAACTGGAGGTCGCGCAGGGCGCCTTCGATAGGCCCGAGCGGCGCTTCGACGTGTTGTCATTGGATGCCTTCTCGGGGGACGCGATTCCCGTGCACCTACTCACCGCGGAGGCCTTTGCCACGTACGCGCGCGTGATCAAGCCGGATGGCGTCATCGCCTTTCACCTTTCCAACCGCTATTTGAATCTGCCTCCGGTCGTGGAGCAGATCGCCCGGGCTCAAGGTTTTCAGGCCGTCCTGGTCGCCGATCGCCCGAGGACGTACGAGCGGATTGCAAGTTCGGACTGGGTGCTCGTCACCCGCAATGCAGCCTTTCTGCACGACCCGGAGCTTGCGGCTCATATCACGGCAATTATGCCCCGTTCGGGCTTGCCCGGCTGGACCGACCAATTCACCAATCTGCTTCAGGTCCTGAAGTAGAAGGCGCAGTCAAGTCAGGTGCTTAGCTGCCGCGGCGGCGGCGGCGGCGGCGGCGGCGGCGGCGGCGGCCACGGTCCTACGGTCCCGTCGGCACGGCCATCCCCAACCATTTCGCCACGAACGCCCACTGGTCGGCGAAGTCATCGATCTGCATCCACACGGGCTTGCCGGCACCGTGTCCGGCGCGGGTCTCGATGCGGATGAGGATCGGATTCGGGCAAATCTGTGCCGCCTGCAGCGCCGCGGCAAACTTGTAGCTGTGCCAGGGCACCACGCGATCGTCGTGGTCGGCGGTGGTGATGAGCGTCGGCGGATAGCACACGCCCTTCTTGACGTTCTGCACCGGGGAGTAGGCGTACAGCGCCTTGAACTGCTCGGGATCCTCCGCGAGCCCGTAGTCGGATGACCACTGCCGGGCATTTGCACTGGCGGTGTGGTAGCGCAGCATGTCGAGCACGCCCACGGCCGGGAGCGCGGCGCCGAACAGCTCCGGGCGCTGCGTCAGGACCGCGCCGATGAGCAGCCCGCCGTTGCTGCGGCCGTGGATCCCTAAGCGCGCGCTGCGTGTGTAGTGTTCGCCGATGAGATATTCCGCCGCGGCGATGAAGTCATCGAACACGTGCTGCTTGTTGGCCAGCGTCCCCGCCCGATGCCAGGTCTCGCCGTACTCGCCGCCGCCGCGCAGATTCGCCTCGGCGTATGCACCGCCCATCTCGAGCCACGCCTGCACCGCCGGCCGGTAGCTGGGCGTGAGGGACAGGTCGAACCCGCCGTAGCCGTACAGCAGCAACGGCTGGTTGCCATCCTTCACCATGTCGCGCCGGTGCGTGATGTACATCGGCACGCGCGTTCCGTCCTTGCTGCTGTAGAACACCTGCTCGGTGAGGAATTGCGCCGCCGACGCCGGCGCGCGGGCCTCGCGCCACAGCGTCGCCTGGTTGGCGGGGACCTCGAAGCGGAAGATCTTGCGTGCCGTCAGGTAGTCCGTATAGGAGAAGAACGTCTCGGTCTGGTTGCCCTCGCCCTCGAAGCCCTCGATCCCGCCCAGGCCGGGGAGCGGTACGTTGCCGACGGGACGGCCGTCGCGCTCGTACACCCGCGCGACCCCGTGGGCATCCTCGACGTACTTCGCGATGATGCGGCCGCCGACGTAGCTCGCTTCCTCGAGCGCAGTCGTGCCCTCCGGCACCACCGTGCGCCAGCTCCCCGGCGCGCGCGCATCGAGGGCGATGACGCGCCCGAGCGGCGCGTCTTTGGTGGTCCTGAAATACAGATCCTCCCCGTGTGCGCCGATGAAGGTGTAGAGCGCGTCCCAGGCGAAGAACAGGCGCTGGGCGCGCGCGCCCGGGTGCTGCAGATCGAGCAGGTTGACCCCGTTGCGCTCGTAGCCATCGAACAGCGTGATGATGAGGTAGTGCCCGTCCTCGGTGACCCGGCCCGCCGGGATGCGGGTCGGATGGTCTGTCACCTCGTACACCAGCCGGTCGTGATCCTGTGCCGTCCCGAGCGTGTGGAAGTACACGGCGGGCCTGCCGGAGTCATCGCCGCGGCCGTCGGGCAGGGCCGGATAGCGGCTGTAGTACACGCCCGAGCCGTCGCGCGCCCACGACACGCCCCAGAATTTCGTGAATCGCACGATGTCGGCAAGGTCGGCGCCGTCGCTTACGCGCCTGAAGCGCCACAGCTGCCAATCGGTGCCGCCGTCCGAGACCGCGTAGGCGACTACGCGCCCCTGCTCATCGGGGGAGAACTCAGAGAGGGCAACGGTGGCATCCTGACGCACGGTGTTAGGATCGAACAGCACGCGCGGCGGCGCATCGAGGCCGTCGGAGACCAGCAGCACGCTCTGATTCTGCTGGCCGTCGTTGTGCAGAAAGAAATAGCGTCCGCCGCGCTTCACCGGCACGTCATAGCGCTCGTAGTTCCACAGCTGCGTGAGGCGCGCCTTGAGCCAGGCACGCAGCGGTAGAGCTGCCAGCCGCGGCTCCGACAGCGCGTTCTGCGCCGTCACCCACTCGCGCACCGCGGGTGAGTCGAGGTTCTCGAGCCAGCGGTAGGGATCCTCGACCTGGGTCCCGAAGTAGCTGTCGGACACGTTCACGCGCGCGGTGACCGGGTACACCAGTGCCGGCGCCGCCGGCGGCATCCCTACCGCGGTCTCGGTGGCGGTGCGCATGGGCTTGCCGCCCGGACCGCTGCCGGGCGCCGGCTCGCGACCGCCCAGCTGCGCCCCCGCACACCCGAGCAGCAGGCCGAGCGCGCACAACTGCAACACCTCGGCCACTGCGGCGCGCCAGCGCAGATTTTTCATCGCTCTATCGCAGGCCCGGATTCTAGGGAAACTTGATCTTGCCGCCGCCGCTCGCCGGCCCGGGACCCGGGACGCCGCCCACTTCGGGCACGACGATGCGCGAGGCGGCTTCGCGGCGCAGCTCGCGCGCCTCATCGATCGCCTGCTCGAGTGCGACCCGCACGCCCTCGGGAAACTTCTTTAACGCCTCCTCGAGCGTCGCTGCTTCGATCTCGAACCCGAGCGGCAGCACACCCGCCGGCGTCAGCAGTTGCGTCTGGCCCGAGAACAGCACCGGCCGCGTCGCATCCACCGAGCCATCGGCACTGACGGGCGTCAGGCGGCGGATGCTGCCGGCGCGGCGGTCGGTGAACACGTCCTCACGATACAGCGCCTTGAGATCGAGCTGAACTTCAGGAAGATCGTTTTGTGCTGCCATGGATTCCATTGTAGCCCGGGGCCGGCAGGTCCCGCAGCGCTTCGATGAATGGCTGGTCCGCTTCGAGCAGGTCCTCCTGCGCGAGGCGCCCTGGGGCGACCCACTTCAGCTGCTGGCGATCGAGTGGGCGCGGCGTACCGGTGAAGCGCTCGATGACCCATAGCGACAGCTCGACCTCGCGATCATCGTAGGCGTGGGTGAGGCGCATGTACGGCCGGCCGGCCGTCATCTCGATGCCGAGTTCCTCGCGCAACTCGCGCGCGAGCGCCGCCTGCTCGCTCTCGCCGGCGGCCACCTTGCCGCCCGGGAATTCCCAGCGGCCCGCCAGGGGTTTGCCGGCGGGACGCTGCGCGATCAGCACCCGCCCGGCGCGATCGTACAGCGCCGCCGCGACCACCAGGATGACAGGCTTAGCGATGCCGGACCCGCCCGCCGGTCTGCGCGCTCACCGTTATTCAACGCTCGAGAGCGCACCGTGACAGTGCTTGTACTTCTTGCCCGAACCGCACGGACACGGCTCGTTGCGTCCCACCTTGCGCTCGCCGCGCACGAATGTGCCGGCGGTCTCGGGTAACGGCGCCGGCGGCGGCGGCGCCGCCCGCGCGCCGGCGCGCGCCGGGGAGACGCCCGCGGTGGAGGCGCGCACGCCGGCAGCGACTGCGGTCTGCTGCTCCTCGGCCGCGAGGAGCGAGGCGGCCTCGGCGTGCTGCGCCTGCAGCGCGCGCATGAGGCGGCGGCGGCGCTCTTCCTCCTCGCGGTCGATTTCCTCCTGGGTGCGCACTTCGATCTTCGCCATCAGCGAGGAGGTCTCGAACTTGATCCGATCGAGCATGGCCGAGAACAGCTCGAAGGCTTCGCGTTTGAACTCGAAGCGGTAGTCCTTCTGCGCGTAGCCACGCAGGTGAATGCCCTGGCGCAGGTAGTCCATGGCGGCCAGGTGCTCGCGCCAGTGCTGATCGAGCATGCGCAGCATCACGTCCTTCTCGACGTGGCGCATGATCGGCGCGCCGATGCGCGCGACCTTGGCGTCGTAGGCTTCGTTCACGGCGCGCACCACGCGTTCGCGCAACACCTGCTCCTCCAGCTCCGGCTCCTGGGTGAGCCAGCCCTTCGGATCCACGTGCACGTTGAAGTCTCGCAGTACGGCCTCCGCCAGAGCCTGCAGGTCCCAGTCGGACGACGCGGCGTGCTTGGGCATGTGCAGATCCAGGAGCGAGCCCACCGAATCCTCCATGAGGCCGCGAATGGCGCCCGAGAGATCCTCGGTGCCCATGATCTCGGTGCGTTGCTGGTATACGACCTTGCGCTGATCGTTGGCGACGTCATCGAACAGCAGCAGGTTCTTGCGGATGTCGAAGTTGTGCGCCTCGACCTTGCGCTGCGCCTTCTCGATCTGGCGGGTGAGCATGCCGCTCTCGATCACCTCGCCTTCCTTCATGCCGGCCATCTTCAGCAGCCGCTGGGTGCGCAGCGGATCGCCGAAGATGCGCATCAGGTTGTCCTCCATCGACAGGTAGAAGCGGCTCGAGCCCGGGTCGCCCTGGCGGCCCGAGCGGCCGCGCAGCTGATTGTCGATGCGGCGGGATTCGTGGCGCTCGGTGCCGACGATGTGCAAACCGCCGGCGGTGACCACCCGGTCGTGCCGCGTCTGCCATTCCGCGCGTACCCGCTCGCGGGTGGCATCGTCAATCTCCCCGGCCGCGGCGAGCTCCGCCTCGAGATTGCCGCCGAGCACGATGTCGGTGCCGCGACCGGCCATGTTGGTGGCGATGGTTATGCCTCCCGGCCGGCCCGCCTGCGCCACGATGTGCGCCTCGCGCTCGTGCTGCTTGGCGTTCAGCACCTCGTGCTCGACGCTCTCCTTTTGCAGGAGACCTGAGAGAAATTCCGAGGTCTCGATCGAGGTCGTGCCCACCAGCACCGGCTGCTCGCGCGCCAGGCACTCGCGGATGTCCTCGATGATCGCCTTGAACTTGTCGCTCTGCGTCAGGTACACGAAGTCCGGGTTGTCCTTGCGCACCATCGGCCGGTGGGTCGGAATCACCACCACCTCGAGGCCGTAGATCTGCATGAATTCCGGCGCCTCGGTGTCGGCGGTGCCGGTCATGCCGGAGAGCTTCTTGTAGAGCCGGAAGTAGTTCTGGAAGGTGATCGAGGCGACCGTCTGGTTCTCCTCGCGCACCCGCACGCCCTCCTTCGCCTCGACCGCCTGATGCAGGCCGTCGGACCAGCGCCGGCCGGGCATGGTGCGTCCGGTGAATTCATCGACGATGATGACTTCGCCGCCGCGCACGATGTATTCGACGTCGCGCTTGTAGAGCGCATGGGCGCGCAGCGCGGCATTCAGATGATGCATCAGGCGGATGTTGGCCGGGTCGTACAGGCTCTCGCCCTCCTTCAGCAGGCCGGCCTGCAGCATCAGCTGCTCGACGCGCTCGTGACCGGCTTCCGTGATGTGCACCTGCTTGGTCTTCTCCTCCAGTGAGAAGTCCCCGGGGCCCTCTTCCTCCTTCTGGCGCGTGAGCCGCGGCACCAGCTCGTTGATGCGCAGATACAGCTCGGTGCTCTCCTCGGCGGGCCCGGAGATGATGAGCGGCGTGCGTGCCTCGTCGATGAGAATCGAATCGACTTCGTCGACTATCGCGAAGCTGAGGGTGCGCTGTACCCGGTCTTCCAGGCGAAACGCCAGGTTGTCGCGCAGGTAGTCGAAGCCGAACTCGTTGTTGGTGCCGTAGGTGATATCGCAGGCGTACGCGGCACGCTTCTCCTGCGGGCTCTGGGCGTTCTTGATCACTCCAACCGACAGTCCGAGGAAGCGATACACCGGACCCATCCAGTCCGCGTCGCGCTGCGCGAGGTACTCGTTCACCGTGACGATGTGCACGCCCTCGCCGCTGAGTGCGTTGAGATAGGCCGGGAGCGTCGCCACCAGCGTCTTGCCCTCGCCGGTGCGCATCTCGGAAATCATCCCCTTGTGCAGCGTGATGCCGCCGATCAGCTGCACATCGAAGTGGCGCATTTTCAGCGTGCGCTGGGCCGCCTCGCGCACCACCGCGAACGCCTCCGGCAGCAGCTCATCGAGGGTCGCGCCCTCTTTCAGGCGCTTGCGGAACTCCTCGGTTCGCTCGCACAGCGCCTCGTCACTGAGCTGCTTGATCTGCGGCTCGAGCTCGTTGGCGGCGCGCACGGCGCGTGCGTAGCCACGGACGAGCCGCTCATTGCGGCTGCCGAAAACGCGGGTGAGAAGTTGACGCAAGGCGTGACCCGTTGACCTGAAAACAGCTTTACCGACAAGCACTTACCGCGCATGCCGGACTTCGAAAGCGGCGTATTGTACGAGATAGACGCTGCTCACGCCCAATTGGTTCGTGGGCGCAGGAATTCAAGGGCGGGCGGTGGTGCGGGCGGGTGCGGGCGGCGGCGGGAGCGCGGTCAGCGACCGACGAAGGACAGGGGATCGACCTGGCGGCCGTTCCGCAGCACCTCGAAGTGCACGTGCGGCCCGGTCGAGCGGCCGGTGGAGCCCATGAGCGCCACGGCTTCGCCGCGCTTCACGGCCTGGCCGACGCTCACCAGCGCGCGCTGGTTGTGGGCGTAGCGGGTGACGAAGCCATCGCCGTGATTGATCTCGATGAGCTTGCCGAACCCTGAGCGCTCGCCGGCCCAGGTGACCACCCCTGCCGCGACCGAGATCACCTTGTCGCCGATGGAGCCGGCGAAATCGACGCCCTTGTGGAACGCCTCGCGGCCATCGAAGGGATCGGCGCGCTCGCCGAAGTAGGAGGAAATGAAGCCCCGTGTGACCGGGCGGCCGGTCGGGCGGATCTGCTCTTTCAGCTCGCGCGCGAGGATCACGTTCTCCAGCGCCGCGAGCTGCGAATCGCGCAGATTCACGCGCTGCTCGAGTCGGGTCATCATGGCCGTCAGATCCGGGATCTGGGCGCTCACGCCCTCGCCCACGCCTTCCGGACCGCCGCTGGGCGGCTCGAGCTCGAAATTGAACTCGTGGCTGTCGATGTCCGCCATCTCGGTGAGGCGCTTGCCGAGCGCATCGAGCCGGATGACGTGCGCATTCACCTCACCCAGCCGCATGGCCATCGCGTCCACCCGCAACTGCAGCTGCTGCTTCAGTTCGCTGATCTGGTGCTTCTGCTCGGCCAGGAGGCTCCCGAAGCTCAGCGTGTCACTGAGCAGTCCGCGCTCGTGGGCACCGCGACCGAACTGCAGACCGAGCGCGAAGGCGCTGCCGAGGACGGCGAGCGCGAGGCCGGCGACGAGACTCAAGGTCAGTGGGTGGGCGAGATTGAACTGTCGCGCCCGAGCCTCACGCCTGGAAAGAAAAATGATGTTCATACCGTGCGTTCCGACTGCCTCGAGGCCCCCAGAGCCAAGCGACGCCGACAGGATGTACGAGCCACGCCCGGGCGTGTACCGCCCTGTTGTGCGCTAAAAAGCCTGTACCTGTACGATGCTGGCAACCCCGCTGTCATGGCTCCTCGCTTTAGACCGGTGGCTTTGCGTCCCCGCCTTTCAGCGGGTTTGCCCACAATGCAGCAAGGGCAATATGCCGAAGAAAATGTCACGAGACAAGCGCGGAAAAGTCCTTATGAGGACTAAGGCAGCTCCGGGGCCGCGGCGGCTTTATTCTGTTAAGGAGCTGCTGGGGCGCAGCGCCCCGGGATTGACGCAGGTCACAGATCAGGCCGCGCGAGAGGGTTTTTGGAGCGACTGGTTGTGTCGCCATCTGCCGACGGAAATCGGCGCGCAGATCCGCGGCGTACTCGAGCGCGACGGCACGCTGGTGATTTTTGCCGCCTCCGCCGCCTGGTGCGCGCGGCTGCGCTACGCGCTGCAGGAGCTGGATCCGCAGATCCGCGAGGCCGCCCCGCAACTCACCGCCATCGCCGTGCGCGTGCAGCCGCGCGCCTGATCCAGGCCAAGCGGCGCAGAGATCGAGCCTCGCGTGTCAGCCGCGCGGCGGATGCAGTGCCGGCGCCTCGATGTAGGAGATGGGCGCGTCCGCGTAGCGCTCGAACACGACTTCCTCCCAGGTCGAGGTGTCCGCCAGCAGTGAGCGCAGCAGCTTGTTGTTGAGCGCGTGCCCGGATTTGTGGCCGCTGAACTCGCCGATGAGGCTGTGGCCGAGCAGATACAGATCCCCGATTGCATCGAGGATCTTGTGCTTGACGAACTCGTCCTCGTAACGCAGCCCGTCTTCGTTCAGCACGCGGAAGTCATCCAGCACGATCGCGTTGTCGAGACTTCCCCCCAGGGCAAGGTTGCGCGAGCGCAGTGTCTCGAGATCGCGCATGAAACCGAAGGTGCGCGCGCGACTCACCTCCTTGAGAAACGAGGTGGTCGAGAAATCCATCGAGGCGCGCTGCGAGCGGCGCTTGAAGATCGGATGGTTGAACTCGATCTCGAAGTTCACCTTGAAGCCATCGAACGGGTCGAACTGCGCCCACTTGTCCCCGTCCTCGACCCGCAGCCGCTTCTTCACGCGCATGAAGCGCTTCGGGTGGTGCTGCTCCTCGATGCCCGCTGACTGCAGCAGGAATACGAACGGGCCGGCGCTGCCGTCCATGATCGGCACTTCCGCGGCCGACAGCTCCACGATCGCGTTGTCGATCCCCAGTCCGGCGAACGCCGACAGCAGGTGCTCGACGGTCGAGACGCGCGACTCACCCGTGCCGAGCGTCGTGCCGAGCATGGTGTCGCCGACGTTCTCCGTGCGGGCGCGGATGTCTACCGGGATCGGCAGATCCGTGCGCCGGAACACGATGCCCTCGTCAGGCGCTGCCGGGCGCAAGGTCATCAGCACCTTCTTGCCCGTGTGCAGACCAACACCGGTGGCGCGAATCGAGTTTTTGAGCGTCCGTTGTCCGACCATGCGTACTGCTTGGCTCATCGCGCGCGCCGTCAGGAAGGACCCGGCCGCGCCAGACCCTCCCTTGGGCGCCTGAGTAAGGCGCGCTACCGTATCACATCAATCGGCCTGCCGCCGCAGGAATGCCGGGATGTCCAGCAGATCCTCCGACTCGGTCGGCGCTCGCAACCCATCCCCGACCGCCCGTTGCCGCTGGACGGTGGGCTTGTCGAGCGCCGCGTAGTCGCTGCTGGAGAGTGGGCGGCGCACCATGCGCATCGCCGGCTCGGCGCGTACCTCGCGGTGATCGCGGCCCGCGGCCTCGCGCTCGCGCGGTGAAGTGAGGGGCGAGCGCACTGCAGCAGTGGGCCGACCTAAGCCGGTCGCCACCACCGTGACGCGCACCTGGTTGTCGAGCTCCGGATCGATGACCGTACCGATCACCACCGTCGCGTCATCGGACGCGAACTGCTTCACGATCTGTCCGACCTCCTGGAATTCACCGATCGAGAGGTCCATGCCCGCGCTGACGTTGACCAGGATGCCGTGCGCCCCGGCGATGTTGATGTCCTCGAGCAACGGTGAAGACACCGCCGCCTCCGCCGCCGCGCGTGCCCGACCCTCGCCGCTCGCCGCGCCCGATCCCATCATCGCCATGCCGGTCTCCGCCATCACCGTGCGCACGTCGGCGAAGTCGACATTGATGAGGCCGGGGCGCGTGATGAGCTCGGCGATGCCCTGCACCGCCCCTTGCAACACCTGGTTCGCCGCCTTGAAGGCGTCCAGGAGCGTCGTCTGCGGACCCAACACCGTCAACAGCTTCTGGTTAGGAATTGTAATGAGCGAATCGCAGAACTTGGTCAGCTCAGCTATACCATGGTCGGCGACGGAGCTGCGCTTGTTGCCCTCCATCTCGAACGGCCTGGTCACGACCGCGACGGTGAGTATGCCCAGCTCACGCGCCACCTGTGCGACCACCGGGGCGGCGCCGGTGCCCGTGCCGCCGCCCATGCCCGCGGTGATGAACAACATGTCGCACCCCTCGACCAGCTCGACGATGCGGTCGCGGTCCTCCATCGCTGCCGAGCGGCCGATTTCCGGGTCGGCGCCCGCACCCAGTCCCTTGGTGATGTTGCAGCCGATCTGCAGCGCGGTCTTCACTTTGGCGTGCTTGAGGGCCTGCGAGTCGGTGTTGATACACATGAACTCCACGCCGTCGATACCGGCTAAGACCATGTGGGCCACGGCGTTGCCGCCGCCGCCACCCACGCCGATCACCTTGATGACGGCGCTCTGGCTGTATGCGTCCATCAGTTCAAACATGGCTGTCGCTCCTTACGGGAATACAAACGGTTGGTTGGTAGTCGCTCATCGCTCTGTCAGCTTCAAAAGTTGCCCTGGAACCAGGAGCGCATGCGCTCGAACACCGACTTGGCGTTCCCGCCCAGGGAGTGCCCGCGATGCGCGGGCCTGACGTTGTCACGCGCGTAGAGCAGCAGCCCCACGCCGGTGGAATAAATCGGGTTGCGCACCACGTCGGTGAGGCCCCGCACCGCCTGCGGGATGCCCAGGCGCACCGGCACGTGGAACACTTCCTCGGCGAGCTCGATCGCGCCTTCCATCTTGGCGCTGCCGCCGGTGAGCACGATGCCGGCGGCGATCACTTCCTCGAAGCCGCTGCGCCGCAGCTCCTCGCGCACCAGACCGAACAGCTCCTCGTAGCGCGGCTCGACGATCTCGGCGAGCGTCTGGCGCGCGAGGCGGCGTGCCGGGCGCTCGCCGACGCTCGGCACCTCGATGCTCTCGTCGGGGTTGGCGAGTTGCGACAGCGCGCAGGCGTAGCGGATCTTGATGTCCTCGGCGTACTGGGTTGGCGTGCGCATCGAGACTGCGATGTCGTTGGTGACCTGGTCGCCGGCGATCGGAATGACCGCCGTGTGGCGGATCGCCCCGTTGGCAAACACCGCCAGGTCGGTGGTGCCGCCGCCGATGTCGACCAGGCACACGCCGAGCTCCTTCTCGTCCTCGGTGAGGACCGCGAAGCTCGAGGCGAGCTGCTCGAGAACGACGTCGTCCACGACCAGCCCGCAGCGCTGGATGCACTTCTCGATGTTCTGCGCGGCACTGTCGGCGCCGGTGACGATGTGCACCTTGGCCTCGAGGCGCACACCCGACATGCCGATCGGGTCGCGAATGCCCTCCTGGCCGTCGACCAGGAACTCCTGCGGCAGCACGTGCAGGATCTTCTGGTCGGCGGGAATGGCCACGGCCTTGGCGGCATCGATCACGTGCTCGACGTCCCCTTGCGTGACCTCCTTGTCGCGCACGCCCACCACGCCGTGGGAGTTCAGGCTCCGTACGTGGCTGCCGGCGATGCCGGCGAACACCGAGTGGATCTCGCAGCCGGCCATGAGCTCGGCTTCCTCCACCGCCCGCTGGATGGACTGCACCGTGGACTCGATGTTGACCACCACGCCCTTCTTCAGTCCGCGCGAGGGCTGCGAGCCCAGGCCCAGAAGCTCGATCGAGCCGTCGAGCCCCACTTCTCCCACCAGCGCCACGACCTTGGAGGTGCCGATGTCGAGGCCCACGATCAGATTTCTGTCGGTACGCTTAAGCATCGTGGCCACCGTCCCGGCCGGCGGCGCGGGCGGCATTGCCGCGCCAGCCGATGGCAAACCCGTTTGTGTAACGCATATCCACGTAGGCAATGTCCTCGCCGCGCTGGGTGATGAGCTTCAGCGCGGTGTTCATGAATTTCTCGAAGCGCTCGTCCACCTGGCGCCTTCCCAGACGCACGGTGACGCCGTTGGCAAGATCGAATTCCCAGGCGCCGCGTGCATCCAGGCGCAGGGCGGTGAGGCGCAGCCCCGCCTGCGACAGGCGTCCTTCGGCGGCCAGATAGCGCTGCGCCACCAGTGACTCCTTGCCGTCGGGGCCGGCGAGCTGCGCCAGCTCCGGTGGAATGTGGCGCTCGTCGGAGGCAAACAGCTCGCCGCGGGTGTTGAGGAGTCCGCGCTCGCCCCAGCGTGCCGCGGCGGTCTGCTCGATGACCAGCACGTTCAGGCCGCGGGGCCAGGCGCGCTGCACGCTCACCGCATCCACCCACGGCAGCGTGTGGATGGCGCGGCGCACCGCGGCGAGGTCCACCGACAGCAGGCCCGCGCCTTGCACCTTCTCCTTCACGACCCGCTCGACGTCCACCGGCGCCACGCGCTGGAAGCGCCCTGCCACCGCTACCGCCTCGATGGGTTGATCGAATGCCCACGACACCACGCACACCGCCGCCGCGATCCCCGCGAGCGCGCCCACCCACAGTCCGAGGTAGCGCCAGTTGATCAGCGGCAGCCGCGGGCGCGCTTCCGAGGGTTTGCGGCGGTTCTTGGGGCGGGCGAACATGAGCTACGCCGGGGACTGAGGGCCCGAGGCGGGCCGGCGGGTGAAACTGGTCTCGAGCACGCGCCACACGAGCTCATCGAAATCGACCCCGATCGCGCGCGCGGCCATGGGCACCAGGCTGTGACTGGTCATGCCCGGAACGGTGTTGATCTCCAGCAGCAGCGGCCTTGCGGCGCCGTCCATCATGAAGTCCACCCGCCCCCAGCCCGAGGCGCCGGCCGCCTCGAATGCGGCGAGCGCGAGACTCGCGAGATGCTCCTCGGCGCTGTGCGAGAGGCCCGACGGGCAGAAGTAGCGGGTGTCGTCGCGGAAGTACTTGGCCTCGTAGTCGTAGAAAGTCCGCGGCGTCTCGATGCGGATCGAGGGGAGCGAGCGCTCCTGCAGGATCGCCACGGTGTACTCAGGTCCCGCGATCCACGCCTCTGCAAACACCAGCGTCTCGAGCTGCGCGGCGAGCGCATAGGCGGCCGGCAGATCCGCGGCGCGCTCGACCTTGCTCATGCCGACGCTCGAGCCCTGGGTGGCGGGCTTCACGATCAGCGGCAGCTTGAGGCGCTCGAGCGCGGCCTCGAAATCCTGCGCGCCGGTGAGCACCACGAAGTCCGCGGTCGCGACCCCGACGGCCCGCGCCAGGCGCTTGGTACGCAGCTTGTCCATGCCGATGGCCGAGCCCATCACACCGCTCCCGGTGTAGGGGACGCCCAGGTATTCGAGCGCGCCCTGCAGCGTGCCGTCCTCGCCCCCCGGACCGTGCAGCGCAATCCAGACTCGGTCGAAGCGCCGGGCGAGCAGCTCCGAGAGCGCGGCATCGCGCGGATCGAAGGCGTGCGCGTCCACGCCGCGGCGCTTGAGCGCCTCCAGCACCGCGTTGCCGGAGAGGAGTGAGATCTCGCGCTCGCTGGAGTCGCCGCCGAACAGCACCGCCACGCGGCCGAACTCGCCCGCCGCGGTGACGCGGCGCAGCTGGCGTGGTTGGTAGCTGAGGCGCATGGCTTACGGCACTCCCACGATGCGCACCTCGGGCTGCAGCGCGACGCCGTGCACGCGCTGCACCGTGTCGCGCACGTGCGCGATCAGGCGCTCCAGGTCCGCGGCGCTCGCCTGGCCGTGATTGATGATGAAATTCGCGTGCTTCTGCGACACCGAGGCATCACCGATGCGAAATCCCTTCAGCCCCGCGACCTCGATGAGGCGCGCGGCGTGATCTCCGGGCGGGTTGGTGAACACCGAGCCGCAGCTCCACTCTCCGATCGGCTGCGACGCCCGGCGCTGCTCGAGCAGCGCGCGCACCTCGCCCTCGTGCGCCCCCGCACGACGCTCGAAGCTCAAGTGCGCGGCGATGAACCATTCCTCGGGCGCGGGCGCGATGACCTGGCGGTAGCTGACGCGGTACTCGCCGGCCGCGCGGCTGTGCGTGTGGCCGCCGCGGTCGATGGTTTCAACACTCAGCACGTGGCGCCAGGTTTCCCCGCCGAAGGCGCCGGCGTTCATCGCGAGCGCGCCGCCGAGGGTCCCGGGAATGCCGGCGAAGAACTCCGCCGGCCCGAGGCCCCACTTGATGCACTGCCGGGCGATGCGCGCACAGGCGACACCGGCCTCCGCCTGCACCGTGGTCTCGCTGACGCGCGTGAGGGCATCGAGCGTGCCGTGGGTGCTGATGACGATCCCCTTGACTCCCCCGTCACGCACCAGCAGGTTGCTGCCGAGGCCGATGAAGTGGATCGGCACCCCGGTGGGCACGGTGCGCAGGAACGCCGCCAGCTCGGTGCGGTCGCGCGGATTGAAGAACACCTCCGCAGGTCCCCCGACGTGCCAGGAGGTGTGCCGGCTGAGGGGCTCATCGCGGCGCACGCGCACCAGGAACTGCGGGGCTACGGCGAGCGTCACGACGCCCTCCCCGGCGGCAGCAGTGCCGCGAGCGCATCCGGGAGCGCGTGCGCCACGGCGCTGATGTTGCCCGCGCCCATGGCGAGGATGACGTCGCCGTCGCGGATCACGTCCTTGAGCGCCTGGGCGAGCTCCTCGACCTTCTCGACAAACAGCGGCTCGAGCTGTCCGCGGCTGCGCACCGCGCGGCAGATGGCGCGGCCGTCGGCGCCGGGGATCGCGGTCTCGCCCGCGGCGTACACCTCGGTCACGCACAGGGCGTCTGCGCCCGACAGCGCCTTGCCGAAATCGTCGATCAGGTCGCGGGTGCGCGTGTAGCGGTGCGGCTGAAAGGCGAGCAGCACCCGCCGCCCGGGGTAGCCCTGGCGCACCGCCGCCAGCGTCACGGCCACCTCCGTGGGGTGATGGGCGTAGTCATCGACGATGCTGATACGGCCCACGGCGGTGAGCACGTCGCCGATGTGCTGCAGCCGCCGGTCGATGCCCTGGAATGCGGTAAGCGCGCGCAGGATCGCCCGATCGTCGATATCGAGCTCGGTGGCCACCGCGATCGCCGCGAGCGCGTTACGCACGTTGTGAACGCCCGCCAGATTTACCGTCACGGCGAGCACCGCCGCCGCTCCGGGGCGCCTGACGTCGAAGTGCGTCTGCAGGCCCGCCGGGCGCAGGTTCTCGCCGCGCACGTCCGCCCCCGACTCCAGCCCGTAGGACAGGATCGGGCGGCTGACTTCCTGCAGGATGCTGCGCAGGTGCTCGTCGTCCGCGCACAGTACCGCGAGGCCGTAGAAGGGCAGATTGTGCAGAAAGTCGACGAAGCTCTGCTTGAGGAGCCCGAAGTCCCCGCCGTGCGTGCTGAGGTGATCGGTGTCGATGTTGGTGACGATCGCGATGAGGGGCTGCAGATGCGTGAACGAGGCGTCGCTCTCGTCGGCCTCGGCGACCAGGTAGCGCCCGGCACCCAGGCGCGCGTTGCTGGCGGCGCTCTTCAGGCGCCCGCCGATGACGTAGGTCGGGTCCTCGCCGCCCTCGGAGAGGATGCTGGCGATGAGGCTGGTCGTGGTGGTCTTGCCGTGCGTGCCGGCGACGGCGATGGAATAGCGGAAGCGCATCAGCTCACCGAGCATCTCGGCGCGCGCCACCACCGGGATGCGCGCCGCGACGGCCGCCCGCACCTCCGGGTTGTCGCGCGGCACCGCGCCCGAGGCGACCACCACATCGGCACCGGCGATGTTGGCGGCCGCGTGACCGATGCTCACGCGTGCGCCCAGCCCCACGAGCCATTGCGTCACGGTGCTGGCGCGCAGGTCCGAGCCCTGCACGCGATAGCCGAGGTTCAGCAGCACCTCGGCGATGCCGCTCATGCCGCTGCCGCCGATGCCGACGAAGTGGATGGTGTTGATGCGGCGCATGCGGTCGCGCCGGTCGGGCGTGACGCGACGCTCCACGCTCACGCGCTCGGGCAAGGTGCGCCGCTCGCCGCTCATGCAGCCCTCCGCGCGAGCTCCAGGCACGAGGCGGCGAGCTCATCCGCGGCGCGCGGCTTGGCGAGCAGGCGCGCCCGCTCGGCCATGCCGAGGAGCTTGCCGCGGCCGGCGCACAGGCGCTGCAGCTCCTCGGCGAGGCGCTCGGCGGTGAGCTCGCGGTCGGCGATCAGCACCGCGGCGCCCTCGCGCACCAGGTACTGCGCGTTGTACGCCTGGTGGTCGTCTACGCTTCCGGGGAAGGGCACCAGGATCGAGGCCACGCCGACCGCGGCGAGCTCCGACACGGTGAGCGCGCCGGCGCGGCAGATCACCACGTCCGCCCAGCCGTAAGCCTCGCTCATGTCCTCGATGAACGGACGCACGTCCGCGCGCACCCCCGCCTGGGCATAGCTGGCGCGCCCGGCGTCGATCCAGCGCTCCCCCGCCTGGTGGCGCACATCGAAGGCGAGCCACGCCGCCACGCGCTTCAGCGCAAAGGGCACGACGGCATTCAGCCGCGTCGCACCCTGGCTGCCGCCGATTACGAGGATGCGCACCGGCCCGGTGCGCCCCGCGAAGCGCTCCGCGGGCGGCGCCACGGCGCTGATGTCGCGGCGCACCGGGTTGCCGATGACGCGTGCGTGCACGTCGTGTCCGAAGCTGCCCGGAAAGGCTTCCAGCACCTGGCGCGCCAGGTGCGCAAGCATGCGGTTGGTGAAGCCGGCGATGGCGTTCTGCTCATGAATGAGCAGCGGCCGGCGCGTGAGCCATGCGGCGACACCGCCCGGACCGGTCACGAAGCCTCCCAGGCCGACCACGACCACCGGCCGATGACGCCACATGACGCGCAGCGCCTGGATGAGGGCGAGCGTCAGGCGAAACGGCGCGGCCAGCCAGCTGAGCACGCCCTTGCCGCGCAACCCGCCGACCGACAGCCGCTCGATCGGAATGCCCTCGGCCGGAATGACGCGCGACTCCAGTCCGCGCGCCGTGCCGAGCCAGACGACCGGGAGCGACTGCTCGCGCAGCAGGCGCGCCAGCGCCAGCGCCGGGAATACGTGTCCACCGGTGCCGCCGGCCATGATGAGGATCGGGCGGTTCATGCCGCGCCCCGCACGGTGGCCGATCCGCGTTGCTCGCGCAGCGCCTCGTGATACACCCGCAACACGAGTCCCACCCACGCGAGACCTACGATCAGGCTCGAGCGCCCGTAGCTCATCAGCGGCAGCGTCAGGCCCTTGGTCGGCAACACGCCCATGTTGACGCCGATGTTGATGAAGGCCTGGATGCCCACCCACAGGCCAAAGCCCACCGCCAGCAGGCTCGGGAACTTCAGTCCCGCCTGCGAGGCCAGTCGCGCAATGTAGAAGCTGCGCCACACGAGGCCCAGGAACAGGGCCAGCGTCAGCAGCACCCCAAGGAGCCCCAGCTCCTCGGCCAGCACCGCGAACAGGAAGTCGGTGTGCGCTTCCGGCAGATAGAACAGCTTCTGCACACTGTCGCCGAGTCCCACGCCGAGCCACTGGCCGCGGCCGATGGCGATCAGTGACTGGGTCAGCTGGAAGCCGCTGTTGTAGGGGTCCGCCCACGGATCCAGAAACGCGGTCAGGCGGCGCAGCCGATAGCTGGCACTGACCGCCAGCACGGCAAAGCCCCCCGCCGCGATCGCGGTCATGACGATCACGTGGCGCAGCCGGGCGCCAGCCAGAAACAACAGGGCAAAGCCGGTCGCGAAGAGTACGGTGGCCGCGCCGAAGTCCGGCTCGAGCAGCAGCAGGGCGCTCACACCGCACAGCAGTGCGAGCGGCTTGCCGAGTCCGGCGAGGGACTCGCGCAGTTGCGTCTCGCGGCGCACGGCGTAGCTGGCGAGGTACACCAGTACCAGTACGCGCGCCAGTTCCGAGACCTGGAAGTTCATACCGGCGAGGTGCAGCCAGCGGCGGCTGCCGTTCACCGCGTGCCCGAGCCCGGGAACGAGCACGATGAGCAGCAGGCCGACCGCGAGCACCAGCAGCGCCGCGCCGGCGCGCTCCAGCAGCGCCGTGGGGATCGAGAACATGAGCGCGGCACAGGATGCGCCGATGAGCGTCAGCAGCAGCTGGCGCTCGAGGTAGTAGAACGGCTGCCCGGTGTCCTGGCTGGCGATCGACACCGAGGCGGAGGTCACCATCACCAACCCGAGCAGCACGATGCCGAGAACGAGCGCTATGGTCACCGCATCGAGGTGCACGCCGCCGCTCCTGGCGCTGGAACGCGCGAACCCCAGCAGCGCGGAGTTGGCCGGCGCGCTCATGCCGCGAGCTCCTGCACCGCCTGAGTGAACACCGCGCCGCGATGGCCGTAGTCGCGGAACATATCGAGGCTCGCGCACGCCGGCGACAGCAGCACCGTGTCCCCGGGAAGCGCGGCGCCCGCGGCCGCCCGCACCGCCTCGGGAAGCGTTGCGCAGATCTCAAGCGTGCACACGCCCGCGAGCGCGCGCGCGATGAGCGCGGCGTCGCGGCCGATGAGCACTGCATGGCGCACCTTGTCGCGAAAGGCCGCCGCCAGCGGCGCGAAGTCCTGATTCTTGCCCTCGCCACCGGCGATCATCACCAGCGGCCCGGGCATGCCGGCGACCGCGGCGAGCGTAGCGCCGACGTTGGTCCCCTTGGAGTCATTGATGTAGGTGACACCGTGCACGTCGGCCACCCATTGCGAGCGGTGCGGCAGTCCCGCAAATGCGGCGAGCTCGGCCAGCATCAGTGGCAGGGGGAGCGCGAGCGCCTCGCCCAACGCCAACGACGCGAGCGCGTTGGCGGCATTGTGAAGCCCCCTGATCTTCAGGGCCGACACCGGCATGAGGGGCGCACCAAGGCGCGTCAGCCACCATTCGCGCTCGTGCATGGCCACCGCGTAGTCGGCGCCGATGGCGGCGCGCAGCGAGAAGCTCAGGGTGCGCGCCGCCGCGCGCGGCATGGCCATCACCAGCGGATCATCGAGATTGATCACCGCGGTGTCGCAGCGGGCGAAAATACGCGCCTTGGCGGCGGCATAACTCGCCACGCTCGCGTAGCGGTCGAGGTGATCGGGGCTGACGTTCAGCACCGTGGCGGCGCGGCAGGAGAGTGTCGCCGTGCTCTCGAGCTGAAAGCTCGACAGCTCCAGCACGTACAGCTCGGCGCCCTGGCCGAGCAGATCGAGCGCCGGTTCCCCCAGGTTCCCGCCGGCGCGCACGCGCACCCCGGCACGCTGCGCCATGCGCGCCACGAGCGTCGTGACGGTGCTCTTGCCGTTGGTGCCGGTGATGCCGACCACCGGCGCATCGACCGCGCGCGCGAACAGCTCGATATCGCCCACGATCGTGAGCCCGCGCCGCCGCGCCTCGGCAAAGAATGGCTCCTCGAGCGACACCCCCGGCGATGCCACCACGCACAGCGCGCCCTCGAGGAGGGCCGCATCGAGCCCGCCGGTACGTACACTGATGCCCGCATCGAGCGCGCGCAGTGCCGCAAGCTGCGGAGGCGCCGCGCGCGTATCGGTCACCGCCAGCCGCCAGCCGCGCGAGTGCAGATGCCGCGCGCACGACAGCCCGGTGCTGCCTAAGCCCACGATCACGGCGTACGGTGCGTTGGTGGTCTCGGTACTCATCGCAGTTTCAGCGTCGCAAGCCCGGCGAGCACCAGCAGGAGCGAGATGATCCAGAAGCGCACGATCACCTTCGGCTCCGCCCAGCCCTTGAGCTCGAAGTGGTGGTGGATCGGCGCCATCCTGAAGAGGCGCCGGCCCGTCAGCTTGAAGGAGGCGACCTGCAGGATCACCGAGGCGGTCTCGAGCACGAACACCCCGCCCATCAACAGCACGACCAGCTCCTGGCGCACGATCACCGCCAGCACCCCGATGGCAGCGCCGATCGCCAGTGCCCCGACGTCGCCCATGAATACCTGGGCGGGATAGGAGTTGAACCACAGGAACCCCAGGCCCGCCCCGGCGAGCGAGGCGCAGAAGATCAGCAGTTCCCCCGCGCCGCGGATGTCGGGAATCTGCAGGTAGTGCGCGAACACCGCGTTGCCGCTCGCGTAAGCGAAGATCCCGAGCGCGGAGGCCACCAGCGCCGCCGGCATGATGGCGAGTCCGTCGAGCCCGTCGGTGAGATTCACGGCATTACTCATGCCGACGATCATCAGATAGGAGATCACGATGAAGCCGAAGGCCGAGAGCGGCGCGTGAAAGGTCTTGAAGAACGGCAGAAACAGCGTGGTCTCGGCCGGGTCGGTGGCGGTGTAATAGAGCGTCACGGCGGTGGCGAGCCCGGCTACCGATTGCCAGAAGTACTTCCAGCGCGGCACCAGGCCCTTGGGGTTGCGCACCACGAGCTTCAGGTAGTCGTCGTAGAAGCCGATGAGACCGAAAGCGAAGGTGACGCCGAGCACCGTCCACACGAGGCGATTGGCCGGTTCGGCCCACAACAGCGTGCTGACGAGAGTGGTCACGAGGATCAGCGTGCCGCCCATGGTGGGCGTGCCGGCCTTCAGCAGGTGGGTGGGCGGACCGTCGTCGCGCACCACCTGCCCGATCTGATAGCGCGACAGGCGCGAGATCAGGGGCGGTCCCACCAGCAACGACAATCCCAGCGCGGAGGCGGTGGCGAGGATCGCGCGGAACGTCAGGTACGAGAAGACGTGCAGGCCGCCGATGCGGCTGACGAACTGCTGTGTGATCCAGTAGAGCACTCAATGCCCGCCCGTCTTGACAGTGGAGTCAGCGGCGAGCGCATCCACCACGCGCTCGAGGCGGTTCATGCGCGAGCCCTTGATGAGCAGCCGCACATCCGCGCCGGCCTCCCCGAGCGCCGCGCTCAGCGTCGCGGTGAGGGCTGCGGCGTCGGGGAACCACTGCGCGCCCGCACCGAAGCTGTCGACCGCCCGCGCCGCGAGCGAGCCGGTTGCATACAGGCGCTCGACGCCGTGCCCGCGCGCGAATTCGCCGATCTCGCTGTGCGCGGCTTGAGCGAACTCGCCCAGCTCCGCCATGTCGCCCAGCACCAGCCACCTGCGGCCGGCGAGCGAGCCGAGCACTTCGATGGCGGCGCGCACCGAGCTGGGATTGGCGTTGTATGAGTCGTCGATGAGCCAGGCTCCGCCCACCGCCTGCTTGAACTGCAGCCGCCCCGGGACCGCGCGCACCGCGGCCAGACCCGCGGCGATGTGCTCGAGGCTGGCGCCGGCATTGGCCGCGGCGGCGGCGGCGGCGAGTGCGTTGGCGACGTTGTGGATGCCCCCGACCGCGAGTTGAATCGCGGCGCTGCCTCCCGGGGCGCTGAGCCGGAAGTGGGTGCGGAACCCCGTTGATCCGACCACGCTGCGCAGCTCGGTGGCGCTGAAATCCGCCAGCTCGCGCACCCCGAAGCTGACCACGCGCGCGGGCGTGAGCGCACGCCACAGGCCCGCGAACTCATCGTCCGCGTTGATGACGGCGGTGTCATCGGCGGTGAGTCCCGCGACCATTTCGCCCTCGGCGCGCGCCACCCCCTCGAGGCTGCCGAAGCCCTCGAGGTGCTCGGCTCCGGCATTGGTGATCATGCCGATGGTGGGGCGAGCGATGGCGACCAGGGCGGCGACCTCGCCGGCCCGGTTGGCTCCCATTTCCACCACGGCAAAGCGATGCGCTGGCGTCAGCCGCAGCAGCGTCAGCGGCACGCCGATGTGGTTGTTGAGATTGCCGCGGGTGGCCAGACAGTTACCGGCCTGCCCGAGGATCGCGGCCGTCATCTCCTTGGCGGTGGTCTTGCCGTTGCTGCCCGCGACGCCCACCAGTGGGCCGCGAAAGTGTGCGCGCCAGTGGCGCGCAGCGCGCTCGAGCGCCGCCTGGGTATCGGGCACGATGATCTGCGCCAGCCCGTGGGGCTGCTCGGCATCGACCAGCGCGCCGGCGGCCCCAAGCGCGAGCGCCGCGCCGACGAAGTCGTGGCCGTCGAACCTCGGCCCCCTGAGCGCGACGAACAGCTGTTGGGGGCTAAGCGTGCGCGAGTCGCTCACCACGTCGGTGTACGCGGCATCGCCGCCGGAGAGTCGGCCACCGCAGGCGCGCGCAAACTCCGCCAGCGTGCGCTTCATGCCGGCAGCCTCGCGAGCTCGGCGCTGACCACCGCCTGGTCGCGGAACGCGCGCCGCACGCTGCCGTGGATCTGATAGTCCTCGTGGCCCTTGCCGGCGATCAGCACCACGTCCTCGGGGCCCGAGCGCTGCAGGGCGAGGCGGATGGCGAGCGAGCGGTCATGCTCGATCACGAGCGGCGTGCGCGGATCCACACCGGCGACGATGTCCGCCACGATCCGGGCCGGATCTTCGCTGCGCGGGTTGTCGTCGGTCACGATGATGTCGTCGGCGAGCTCGGCCGCGATCTTTCCCATGAGCGGACGCTTGCCGGCGTCGCGGTCGCCGCCGCAGCCGAATACCACCCGCAGCTGTCCGCGGCAGTGCAGGCGCGCCGCGCGCAGCGCGTTGGCGAGCGCATCGGGGGTATGCGCGTAGTCCACGATGGCGAGCGGCGTGCGCCCGCGCCCGCCGAACATCTCCATGCGCCCGCGCGCCGCGCGGCTCAGCGACAGCGCGCGCGCGGCTTCGGCGAGCGGGATGTTCCAGGCCAGCAGCACCGCGAGCACCGTGAGAGCGTTGTCGGCGTTGAACTCGCCCATCAGGCGCACCGGCAGCTGCGCGCTTCCGTAACTCGACTCCACCGCGATGGAGAGCCCGCCCGGCTCGGGTGTTATACGTGCGGCGCGCACGAACTGCACGCCGCGCGGCAGCGCCGCCGCCGCGCGCGTGGTGAGGGTGAGGCTTGCCGTGGAGCCCTCGGCGGCCAGGCGTGCCCCGAACGGATCATCGATATTGATGACCCGGTGTGCGAGCCCCGGCCAGGAGAACAGGCGCTCCTTGGCGGCGCCATAGGCCTCCATGGTGCCGTGATAATCAAGATGATCGCGGGTCAGGTTGGTGAAGGCGGCGGTGTTGAAGCGCACGCCGTTGACGCGCCCCTGATCGAGGGCGTGCGAGGACACCTCCATGCTCACGCACTCGGCCCCGAGGGCCCGCAGCGCCGCGAGCTGGCGGTGAATGCTCACCGCATCCGAAGTGGTGTGCAGCGTGGGAGTGAGCTGCGCGGGCAGGCCTACACCGAGAGTGCCGATGTACGCGGCTGGCCGGTGGCAATGCTGCAGCGCCTGCGCCAGCAGCCACGCACAGGTGGTCTTGCCGTTGGTTCCGGTGATGCCCGCGACCGTGAGTCGCTGTGAAGGCGCCCCGAAGAAACGGTCGGCGATAATGCCGGCGCGCTCACTCAAGCGCGGCACCGCGGCGATGAACGTGCCGGCGGGCAGTTGCGGGGCCGCCTCGCCGGTGTCGCCGTCGCGCTCGTAGAGCACGGCGCGTGCGCCGCGCGCCACGGCGTCGCGGGCGAATTCGAGCCCGTGATGCCTGCGTCCCCGGCAGGCGAGAAACAGCGCGCCGGGAAGCACGGCGCGGCTGTCGAGCGTCACATCGCTCACCATCACCTCCGCAGGCACGGCGGCAAAGTCGGCGGTGAGCTGCGCGAGGGAGTGCGTCGCCGCCGGGGTGCCCGTGTGCGCGGCTCCGCTCATGGCAGTGCCGCCGTGCGCGTACCGCCGAGGGCCGGGCTGGCCGGCAGTTCCTCGGGCGCCTTGACGGGCTGGTCGGGCGCCACCGCGAGCAGGCGCAGCGCCCCGCCGATCACCCGGGAGAATACTGGAGCTGCGACCTGTCCGCCCATGTGCTGTCCGGCGCCCGGTTCGTCGATCACCACTACCGCGGCCAGGCGTGGCTCGCTCGCGGGAGCCACCCCGCCGAACACCGCCATGTAGCGATCGGTCGAATAGCCGCCGGCGGTGGCTTTCCACGCGGTGCCGGTCTTGCCCGACACGCGGTAGCCCGGAATGGCCGCGAGCTTGCCGGTGCCTTCCGCGGCCACCACCGACTCGAGCATGCTGACCAGCTCGCGGCACACCTGGGCTCCGAGCGCCCGGTCCCCGGGCGCCGCTCCCTCGACGCGCAGGAAGGACACCGGCCGGGCCATGCCGAACGCGCCGACGGTTGCGTAGGCGTGCGCCAGCTGCAGCGGCGTGACCGACAACCCGTAGCCATGGGACATGGTGACGATGCCGATGGGACGCCACTGCGCGTAGGCAGGCAGCAGACCGGCTGACTCCCCCGGATAGCCGCTGGTGGTGACCTGACCGAAACCCAGATGGTTCAGCGTGGTCCAGATCTCTTCCGGCGGCAGTGTGAGGGCGATGTGCGCCATGCCGACGTTGGAGCTCTTGGCGAGCACGGTGGCAATGTCGATCGCGCCGTAGTTGTGCTCGTCCTCGAAGATCTTCACGCCGACCTTGAAGAACCCCGGCGAGGTGTCGATGACGCTGCGGTGGTCGTATTTGCCCGAGGCGAGCCCGGCGGCGACGAAGAACGGCTTGATGGATGAGCCGGGCTCGAAGATATCGGTGGCCGCGCGGTTGCGATAGACGCCGCTCTGGATCTGATCGCGGTCGTTGGGGTTGTAGGCCGGCTGGTTCACCATGGCGAGCACCTCGCCGCTGGCGACATCGAGCACCACCGCGGAGCCGGCGCGGGCGCGCTGGTCGCGGATCGCCGCCTTCAGCTCACGGTACGCGAGGTACTGGATGCGCAGGTCGATCGACAGCACCAGGTCGCGCCCCGGACGTGCCGGCCGGATGCTCTCCACGTTCTGGACGATGCGGCCGTAGCGGTCCTGAATGACGCGCTTCGCGCCATCCTCGCCGGCGAGCCAGTGATCGAAGGCGAGCTCCAGGCCCTCCTGCCCGGCATCGTCGACGTTGGTGAACCCGAGCAGGTGCCCGGTCACCTCGCTGGCGGGGTAATAGCGGCGGTACTCGCGCGAGGTGTACACGCCAGGGATCCCGAGCGCCTTGATCTGCGCAGCTTCCGCGGGCTCGCGGTGGCGGGCGAGGTACAGGAATTCGCGCTCGAGATTGCTGGTGACACGGCGCGCGAGCTCCTGGCGGTCGAGCTTCAGCGCGCTGGCGAGTCGCGGAATCTGGTCGGTGGCAAGCGCCAGCTCGCGCGGATTCACCCACACCGAGTCCACCGGGGTGCTGACCGCGAGCGGCTCGCCGTAGCGGTCGGTGATGGTGCCGCGGTGCGCGGCGATGTCGAGCACGCGCGAGAAGCGCGCATCGCCCTCGCGGGCGAGAAAGCCGTGATCGACGAGTTGCAGGTTCACCGCGCGCCAGGCCAGCGCCAGCGCGCTCACGCCCAAGAGGCCCTGCAACAGGTGCGCCCGCCAGCGGAACGAGGCGGGTGCTGCGTCGCGTGCGCTGCGCAGTTTCATGGGGCGACGATCTCGATGTCCTTCGCAGGCGGCATCGCCATGTGGAGTCTGGCGCTGGCGACGCGCTCGACGAAGGCATGGGTAGCCCAGGCGCTCTGCTCGAGCTGCAGCTGGCCCCATTCGATTTCCAGGTTGTCGCGGCGCGCGTTCAGAGCCTCGAGCTCCACGAACATCTGCCGTGCGCGGTGCTTGCAGTAGATGTCGCCCGCCGCCGAGCCGAGCGCCGCCAGCCACAGCAGCGGCATGGCGATGATGAATGCAGCACGCCCGCTCATGCGAGTCGCTCCGCCACGCGCAACAGCGCGCTGCGGGCGCGCGGATTCTTCTTTAGCTCGGCCGGCGCCGGCCGGGTCTTGCGGCCGATGAGCTTGAGGCGCGGTTGCGCCGCGGCGGGCACGAGCGGCAGATCCTTCAGGGCCGGGTCGATCTGCGACTCGCGCTGCATGAAGCGCTTGACCACTCGATCCTCGAGGGAGTGGAAGCTGATGACCGCAAGGCGCCCGCCGGGGGCGAGGACCCCGAGAGCGCCCTTCAGGCCGCGCTCGAGCTGACCCGTCTCGTCGTTGATGAACATGCGCAGCGCCTGGAAAGTGCGGGTTGCGGGATGCTTGCCGGGCTCGCGCGTGCGCACGGCGGCGGCGACCAGGCCGGCGAGCTCGCCGGTGCGGGTCAGCGTACGCTCGCGCCGTGCCGCTACGATGGCCTGCGCCACGCGACGCGCGAAACGCTCCTCACCGAGGGTGGCGATCACCTGGCGGATCTCGTCAAGGCCCGCACGAGCGAGCCAGGCAGAAACGGGTTCGCCGCGCGTCGGGTCCATGCGCATGTCGAGCGGGCCGTCAGCTCGGAAGCTGAAACCGCGCTGCGGATCATCGAGCTGCGGCGAGGACACGCCGAGGTCGAAGAGCACACCGCGGCAAGCACGATCGTGCGCGTGTGCCGGCACGAGCGCGCCGAGGTCGGCAAACGACGCGTGCACGAGCGTAAGCCGCATTTCGTCGGCAAAACGCTGCCGGCCGGCCGCGATGGCTTGCGGATCGCGGTCGAGCGCGAGCACGCGGCCTTCCCGACCCAGGGCCTGGAGTAGCAGTGACGTATGACCGCCACGCCCGAACGTCGCATCGACATAGTAACCGCCCGCCTCCAGGGCGAGTCCTGCAAGCGCCTCGGCGGCGAGCACCGGTGTGTGCTCATCCACCCGCGAAGCGGAACGGCCCCGCCCCCATGAGTGCGCTTGCCACGGGCTACGCCCAACCAGCCTGTCGAAACCCCTTACAGCGACAGTGACTCGAGCTCGGAGGGCAGATCGGTCGGGGTGTCCTCGTTCGCAAGCCAGGCATCGCGGCGCTCGCTCCAGCGCGCCTCGTCCCACAGCTCGAAACGATTGCCCTGACCGATCAGCATTCCGTGCCGCCCGAGCTTCGCGAACTCGCGCAGCTCAGGCGGCAGCAGGACCCTGCCGTGCCCGTCGAGGGGCAGATCGGTCGCGTGGCCCACCATCAGCCGTTGCAGCCGGCGCGCGGTTGCGTTCAGGCTGGGCAGGCTCATGAGCTTGCGTTCGATCTGCTCCCATTCGGGCAGGGGATAGATGAGGAGGCACTGATCCTTGTCGACGGTGACGACCAATTTCCCCTGGGCAAGTTGAGCGATCTGCTCCCGGTAGCGGTTGGGCATGACCATCCGCCCCTTGTCGTCCAGGGTGATCTTTGTTGCACCGCGAAACATGGCCGTCGGGGCCAGAGTTGCCCCATTTCCCCCCACTTTCTCCCACCGGGCGCCACTATAGGAATCGGGGGCGAGCTATGTCAATTCAAATAGTGAGAAATTCGTCGCATTCACAAAGACTTATGTGGAAAGCACTTATGTGAAAACACAGTGTCGCGGGGCCCCGAGGCGCATTCATTGTTAACAATCAGCGGTTTGCCCGACGAACTCTATACAGTGCCTGCCGGAAAGCCCCCCTGTGCGAGGGCTTCACGCCTCGAAGGCATACTGAATCCACTCGATGCGCGGCGCCTCGCCGTGCGGATCGCGCACCACGATGACGTCGAACCGCACCGGCAGCCGCGCGAGATCCGCACGCTGCTGCAGGAGCTGGCTCGCGGCGCGGGTGATACGCCGCTGTTTGCGCCGATCGACGCTCGCCGCCGCGCCGCCGAACGCGGCGCTCGAGCGGGTGCGCACCTCGGCGATGACCAGCAGCTGCGCGCGCCGCGCGATGAGATCGAGCTCGCCGAGCCGGCGCAGGTAGTTGCGGTGCAGGATCTCGAAACCGTGCGCGCGCAGGAATTCGGCGGCCAGCTCCTCGGCGCGTCGTCCGCTTTGCTGTCGCGCGGTGAGCATCGCACCGGTCAGCTGATGTTAGGGCCCCGGCGCCGGCAACAACCGCAGCTCGCCGTTGTGCAACTGCGCCCAGTCCATCTCGCGGTGCACGCGCCGTTCGGCATCGACACTCAGGCGGCCGGTCAGGCCCTGGAGGCTGATGTTGCCCGGGGCGCCGCGCTGGCGCAGTGCCTGCGCCAGACGGAACGCATCGAAACCGAAGGCAAACAGCCGGCCGCGGTGCGGGCCGCCGCTGGGCCACGCCTCGCGGGTGGCGGCGCGCACCGCATCGGCCAGATCCCCGCCCAACATCCACGGCATGTCCGGAAACATCAGACCATCGAGTTCCTCGTTGGCGCGCACGTCCGGTTCGAAGGCATCGGAGGTCGCGTAGGTGGGAAGGTCGCCGGCGTAGTGAAAGCGCAGCTGCGGCCGCAGCAAGCGTTCGGTGTTGGCCTGTGCCGCAGCGAAGATGAACTCGATGTCGCCGCGACGCCGCGGCTCGAACTGCAGCTTGGTACCCAGTGCGGACTCCAGGCGCCGGTAGCGCGCCGTGCTGTCGCTGATGCGCAGCACCTCGGTGATCGAAGCGGTGTAGTCGGTGCGTGACGCATCGATCAGCGCGGTGCCGAGGAGCTCGCCCCCCCCGCCCTGCAGCTCCTGCTTGAACGCGCTGAGCACCCGCTCGCCCCAGTCCCCCGCCGGCACCAGCGCCACCCCGCGGCGGTGATGATCGTCCAGGATGCGCCGCGCCGCGAGGCGCGCCTCGTCCTCGGGCGACAGCGCGTACTGATAGAACTGCGCGGGCGGCGGCTTTTCCGCGGGCAGGAAGTTGAGCGCCAGGAGCGGGGCACGGGGCGCGGAAAACTCCGCGGCCGCCACCACCTCTTCGCGCGTCAGCGGACCGACGATGAAGTCGGCGCCCGCATTCGTCGCCTGCGCCAGTGCCTCCGCCACGCTGTGCGTGCCGGTGTCGTAGACGCGCACCCGCGGTCGCTCAGCCGCCGGGGTCTGGTAATACCCCGTCATGAAACCCTCGCGCACGCTGATGGCGGCAGCTGCCGCGCGGCCGGTGATCGGCAGCAGCAGCGCGATGTGTGGCCCGACCTCCTCCGGTGCTGCGCCGGCGAGCCCGCCCGCGGGGCGCCCGGTCGCGAGCGCCGCGCGCGCCTGCAGTTCGTGATAGCGCGCCGCCTGCGCAGCGCTGCGCGGTTCGGGGATTGCGGCGAGCTGCTGCAAGGCGTCCCTCCCCTGGCCGCGCTCGATGGCGAGCTCCGCGTTGGAAAGCGCGCGCTCGGTGCTCTGCTCCGCGGACAGCGGGCCTTCGGGCAGCGCCAGGACGCGCGCCGCGTCCTCCGCACGGTGGGCCGCAAGATAGCCGCGCGCGGCGCGCAACAGCAGCGCGTTGCGCTCCGCACCGCTGTTCTGGGCCGCCAGTTCCTCGTACACGCGCGCCGCGCCCGCGGCCTCGCCGGCACGCTCGAG